>Ga0180301_10002712_pt1 | contig 13926 bp, 20 predicted proteins | sample GuaBasSediGuay16_FD_121797 | JGI IMG/M metagenome (GOLD analysis project Ga0180301, IMG submission 121797) | Subseafloor sediment microbial communities from Guaymas Basin, Gulf of California, Mexico - Guay16, Core 4569-2, 12-15 cm | ecosystem: Environmental > Aquatic > Marine > Hydrothermal...
TGCGCAGGCGCACAAGGCCGATGAGTTGCTTTACAAACCAGGACAGCGTAAACCGGATAATCTATGCCATACTAAGGCGCTTAAATAACAAGTGGGAGGATAAGCCATTAAAAGAATTTACACAATTTATTTGACATTACCTGCAGACTTAATACAGGCCATATATTTATTACGGTTTTAAGCAAAAACCGCTTTTTTTAAAACCTTTTCTCGGCCCCCTGCTGGTGTGTTTAGGGCTCGTTACGCCTTTTAAATTAACTTTCCGGGAAGGAAACGCTGTTGCCGGAAACGGAATTTTCTTCAACGAATTTTTTTATTTCATCGATATTTTCAACAATTAATCTAGCTTTACTTAAACCAAAAGAAAAAGGGTATTTGTCATCATCACTTCTTCTTATGATTAATACGGGCTTGCCTTTGAATTCTCCTCTTTCGACCATGCTCTCTCCTTTTTTATTGCAGCATTTGGTTTATTTAAAATAGTCTTCGGCGTTGTCTTTGGGATGAAAATCTAATTTCTTTTTTGTTTCACTTAAATCAAAGACATTATGCGTGTTGTTGCTGACCGCATAAGCAATCAGAAAATCCGTGTTGATTTCTATGGCCTTGCTAAAAGCCTGTATCAGATCGCGATGGCTGCAGAATACCGCGCGCATATAATCGCCGCCGTAATTTGCCGGATTATCGTCGGGAACGCTCCAGCCGATCCTTAAAGCTGCAAATTGTATTCCGAAATGCGATAAATGCCGGCCAAGGTTTTCTCCGAAGACCTTTGATTCTCCGTATAGACACAGTGGAGTCGGAGGCATATCCAAAGTGATTAATTATTCCAAGTCCCCCCTGAGCGCTTTACCAATATCGCCTTGATGATAAAAATTAGAGCTGGCAAAAACTACCTTACCGGTCCGCGCGCGCTTAGCTTCCTCAAAAACAAAACTGGTGGCAATGAAATTATTACGTATAGTCTGGCGTGCCAAGGCATCCGGATGCGGATTACCCGCTAAATGGACCAAGGCGTCTAAGCCATCAAAGATTCCCTCTATTTGTTTTTGCTTGGCAAAATCAACCTTTATAATATATTTACCGTGTTGCGGCTTTGTATCTCTTATGTCATAGAGCGTTAGCGCGTATTTATCTTTTAATCCCTTTTGTAGGGTTGTTCCAATATTTCCTAATGCTCCGGTAATCCCGACTTTTTTAATCTGGCTGGCCATATTTGGGCGTCCCTCATTATTTTATTTCTCTGATCGCGCCGCAGGCAATTCTTGGCCCGGCATTGCCCGTAGGGTCGGTAAGGTAATCATCGGCATTCTGGTGAATCATAATCGAAGTGCCACCTTCCCGAAGCAGCGAATTATTGGCTACTTTTTTAAGTGTGATTAGCTGGGTAGTTATTTCTATATCCGCTGTGCCGTCCCTGAGTATTTCAATATTAGGCAGGTCTCCTGCATGAGGGCCTTTGGGGTTCAAAAATCCGTGTTCTTTTGAAAGCGGGTTGAAATGGCCTCCTGCAGAAGAAAAATCAGAAGAGGAACAATTTCCGGTTTCGTGGATATGAAAGCCGTGTGTTCCTGGGGTGAGATTTTTAAGTTTGGCATTAATCTTAACTCCGTTTTCAGTTTCCTGGAATAAAACTACACCTATTTCTTTACCTTCAGGGTTATAAAGCCTGGCTTCTGCCTTTAACATTTCTTTTTCCTTCTGAGCTACAAAAAAAGAGACCGTTAATACGCCCAGCAAAAATAAAACCGCGCTAAAGGTAAGTAGTTTTTCTTTCATAATGCCTCCTTCTATTAAGACAATGAAACAGGCTTAGCTGTAACTTATTGCTAATCTAAGAGTAGTATTAATGGGAAACGTTGTAACCAGCTCAATAATTAAGTAATTTCTTTATTGCTTCTGTGTAATGTTCAATGTGTAATGTTTAATGCCGGTGTAATGATTGATTGTGTAAAGGTGAAAATAGCTAACTCCTTGTAGCCCTTCGCATTACACATTCTGGCATTTAACCCTCATTACACGTTACACTTTACACATTACACAAAAATAGTACTTTTATAAAGCTACCTAATTAGTGAGCATTAACAAACGCCCCCTATATCATTTGACTGAGGATGATGGTAAACATGGCGATAGCAATAACTAATTTTGCTACTATCGAACCAAGCCGGCCTAAAACTCCTCCTGTTCCGGCCTTAAGAGATTTCACCAGATCTTTTTGGATAAACAGTTCTACCAAAAACGCACCCAGGAAGATTCCCAGGAATGTCCCGAGTATTACGCCGATCCCCAAAAAAGCCACGCCGAAAATCGCGCCCAGCAAGCCGCCTATAATTGCCCCTACCACTGCGGCATTGGAAGCGCCGAATTTTTTTGCTCCCACGATAATGAAAACATACTCCAGCACTTCACCGCAAAGATAAAGTGTCAAAAGTAAAATCAGGTATTTTATTGATACGACCTCCATGCCGGTCATGAATGCAAAAAGCAGAGCGCCGATTAAAATGATTAAAGTCCCGAAAGTAGTAAAAAATATGGCTATAAAGCCGATTAGAAATGAAAGGATTAAAATTGTCAGTGCAAAGGTTTCCATAGTTTATTTTTTATTAAAATTCAGTTACGTGGAAATTGAAACTGATGTGTTTGTAACTTATTGGGGCCCTAAGGATAACTTTAATGGGAAACGTCCCCAAAAGTTATTTTACAGTAAAAGCCTGGTTTGCGCAACAGGATTATATAAAACGCCAGACTATTTTTCTAAATAAACAATAATTGCGCCCCAGCCTCCCTCCTGTCGGCCTGCTGAATGAAAAGATTTTATTTTTTTCAATTTAGCCAGTACCGAATGCACTTTGCGCTTAAGTGTTCCTGCCCCCTTGCCGTGAATGATCCTGACGCTGGAGAATTTGCGCTCTCTGCAGGCATTCAAATATTCACTAAGCAATTCTCTTACTTCGGCTGGCTTATAAGTGTGTAAGTCCAGTTCGTCTTCAATCGGAATTTGCAGGGGTTCGTTTTTCATGTCTATTTAGTTTTTAATACATATCTGTCTTAGTGTCAAGGGGTTTTATATCTTACTTGAGTTTTTGAAACCGCTTTCTTGACAATTCTACAGGATAATGTATATTTTAAATGGGGCCGTAGGCAGCTTCAAAATAGGACTTCACATAAGAGGATTAAGTATGAAAAGGTATTTTTGGAAGTTGACTGAAAAGGGGGTTGAGCTTATTCTCTCGGATTCTTTCCGCATATTTCTGCTTACCTGCGGGTTCCTGACTCTTATTTTTACCAGGCAGACAGCGCGTTCTTTTAATGTGTCCTTAGGGTACCTTTACATTATGATCATTGCTTTATCCGGGTATTGGCATGGATTAAAGGGCGGTATTATGGCATCCAGTGTTGCTTCGCTGATATTTTTACTGGAAGCAAATTATTTCCCCCTCTGGCCGCTCAGAGACATGGCGGTAAGAACCGCTTTTTTAAGAATCTGCGTTTATTACATAGTCGGGCTTATCGTTGGTTACTATTCCCAGATTGACAAGGCCTTAAGGAGTAAATTGAATAAGTTGGCTTACTATGATGAATTGACAGGTTGTATTAATTACCGTTGGATTATGAGTGTTCTGGAAAATGAATTTTCGCGCTGCAAACGTTACAGCCGCAAGATGTCTTTGGCGATGTTGGATATAGACCATTTTAAGGAAATCAACGATAAAAACGGCCATCCGGTGGGAAATGATATCCTAAGGACCTTTTCCAATATACTAAGGAGCAGCGTTAGGAATATAGATATTGTGGGCAGGTATGGGGGCGATGAGTTTTTGATTGTTTTTCCCGAGTCAGATTCCGAAAATGTCCTGGTGGTCCTGGAGAGAATCAGGGCGAAATTAACACAAGTGAAAGTAATCTCTCCCCGCTTGAAGGAGAAAGACGCTGTTCATCTGAATTTTAGCGCCGGCGTGGTCTCTTATCCTTATTGCGGGGAAGATCTGGATGACATGATTACTGCTGTTGATAATGCGCTTTATCAAGTGAAAAAGACCGGGCGCAACCGCGTAGCCGTAGAGAGAAGACGCTGGGTAAGGGAAAAGCCTGCTGCGGGATTACGCATAGAGATTTTAGATCAACGCGATAATTCTGTAATTAAGGTTTCCGATGTTATTAATATTTCTAAAAGAGGGATGCTTTTATTAGTCCCTGAATCCGTAGAAAATGAAAAATACCTCTGCAAGATCTTTTCTCCTGCCGAGAAAATCCCCCTGCATACTCCCTGTGAGGTCATACATAAGGAAAGGCTTGACCATAATTTATTCCAGGTCGGTGTTTATTTTACTGAGCGCATAAAGTTTACGGAAAAGTCGGGCGCGTTAAAGCAGGAAATTTAAGTTTTATCCCTTTTCTTCTTTTCCCTCCTCTGCAGGCTCTTTTTTGACAAAAACAAAAAGCGAAAAAAGCGCAAAAAAAGCAAAAAAACAGCGCCCCAGGTCGTAATTGAATCCCAATAAGCCAAGTAAACCCAAAAAAGCGAATTTCCATAGATCTTTGGGTTTTCCGGTTTGGATATAAAAGAAAATAGCGTAAGATATCAGTAAAAAGAACAAGATTGATACAATCAGAGCCACGACAAAGCAGATATATTCTTTCTGAAAATATCCGTACAGAGCATTGTGCAAGACCGCAATAATAAGGAATATAAGCAGCAGCCAATAAGGAGGTTTTCTTGATTCAGCCATTTACTTTAAAAATCTATCCTCTCTCCTCTTAAAATCTCGGGCAATTTTTTAGCGTCTATGCGCATGCCTCCGTCGTGTTCTATTTTTATAGTATAAAGTATCCCGGGAATAAATTTTGTTCCTGGAGCTTCTATCTGGGCGTTTTTAATCCCTACCCTTTTAGCTTCTTTAGGGTTTAAAGCGTAATCCCAGAACTTTTCCCAGAGTTTTTTTTCAAAATTATTCCTGGCCTCATTTACCCTGTAACCGCTAGGGATTTCATTTACTTTATTTATTTCAAAGACCTCAGCCCCTTTATCTGAGAGGGCAAAAACCTTCATAAAGATATAGGCGCTTTTTCCTTTTAATGGATGCGATTTTTTTATGTAGAAGTCGTCAAAACGGATAACCAGGGATTGAAACTGCAGGATATTTCCGGAGAAGGTGAAATATTTCACCGGCAGGGGTTTTAGCTTTGTGTCATATTCCAGGAATTTTATAGTGGTGAGAGTTTTTTCGGATTCAGGATCTTGCTTAACCGAGCTGACCATGGCTTCCGCTGTTCTTGAATCTGCGAGCAGCCGCTCTATTATTTTCTCCAAAAGCCGTTTTTCTTGGTAAAATTTTAAACCGGATAAAATAATCAGCGCAGTAAATGATAGTAAAATAAAACTTTTTAGTATCGAACTTTTTTTCATCTATAGTTATCGAATAGAATTATGAGGAAGGTTTATTTAGTTGTCTTTGCTTTATCTGGCGGCAGATATTATTCTGGATACGGTTTAAAATGAATATTACGGTTGATTTGTTTATTTGTGTAAATTCTATACCCATTCGGAATAAATTTGAGCAATTTGGCCTCTTTTCCAGGTTAACGTGCGCTATTTTAGCGCTGCCGGTTACTGGCTTATCCCAGAGTTTAGTCTTTAATTCAAAATCTACCTTGTTTTTCGGTTCTAATCTTTTATCTGAATACAGGCCTATTCCCCGGTAACTGATATCAATGGTTTTACATTTTAAGCGTAAGGAGGGTGAGTCTTTGGGGCTAAGGTTTAACATTTCGCGCAAATCCAGCCTTAAGAAATCTCGGCGTTCTTTCATGTTAATTTTCTATTTTGTGATTCTGAATGTAGTGTAGGCGAAATTAATATCTTCGGCTTTGGTGAATTCGTCGAGGATATTTTCCGCAAGGAAGTTTTCGGAGTATCTTCTTTTGTGGGGTTCAACCAAATACCTTAGACTTAAGAGGATCCCGCTGTCCACTACTTTTACGTAAACTATAGGGGTTAATTTATCGTAATAAATAGCATAGGTATTCTGCGCTTCTCTTATTTTCAAATCTAGATTCATCGCCCAGCTGTTATGAAAGTCATTCAGGTATTTTATGCAGATTTCCTTTGCGTGTTTATAATTACTTTCGAAGGTAATAATGATTTTTACCTCGTTCCATATAAAATCAAAGCCCTTTGTGTAGTTGTATATTGGCTTTCTGAAGACTACGTTATTGGGTATATTTACTATTCTTCCGGTAGACTGTTCGTCTTCTACCCAGCCTCCTATTTCCAAAAGCACTGTATGAAGGCCTTTTATGTCTACAACATCGCCTTTGATTTCTCCGATTTGCACTCTTTCTCCGACTTCAAATGGGCGTCTGGCGATGATAAAGAGCCAGCCGAAGAAACTCAGGATTGCATCGCCCAGCGAAATTACTACGCCGGCGCCTATTATCGAAAAGACTACGCCCGGCTGTATCCAGCCGATCCAGATAAAACCTATTGCTACGCATGCAATCAGGGTCAGTGTATAAAAAGTTAATTTTCTATAATTATGCCTGGTTTTTATGTTTTTAATGCGCCTGTTAATGCGGAAGACAATAGCCCGCTGTATGAGGTAAAGAAAAATTACGGTCCCTATTGAGATGGCGATATTTGTAATAAAATGAGGATAATGGCTTTCTAGCATAAATATTTTAAATTTGGCTATTCGGCAAGCAGGTCTTTTATTAGTTCATCTTTCCTGTAAAGCTCTCTTGCGATTAATTTCCCCTCTTCGTTATAATAGTTTGCTATACCGTGTTTTTTATTGTTTCTATACGGAATTTCGATTTCCAGCTGGCCGTTTTCGTAATATCTCTTGGTTTTGCCGTGCTGCATCCCTTTATTAAAATAAGTGCTCAACATTACCTGGCCGTTTTTATAATATTGTTTAGTCGGGCCATGGAACTGGTTATTTCGGAAAGTTACTTCTTTCTCCAGCTCTCCGCTTTCGTAATAATATTTAGCGGTTCCATGCAGCTGGTTCTTTACCCAGGGAGTTTCTCCTTTTAAATTGCCGTTTTGATAATATGATTTTACCGTGCCTATTTTTTCCCCTTTCTCATTAATAGGGATCTGCATTTCCACTTCTCCGCCGGGATAATAGGTCTCCATTACAAAAACCTTTGCTGCGGCATAAGTTAAAACATCCGGTGATAATAAAAAGCAAAGAATCAATACAAAGATTAAGTTTTTTTTCATAGCTTGCTCCTTAATTTTCCATTTTAGTTCTTAAATTAAGGTAAATTAGCGCTTTGTTGTAATTCTATCATAACCATAGGCAATTCACAAGATTATTTTGCGGATAATTCTTCGATAGTTTTGTCTAGGCTTGTTTCTATGGAGGCGATTATGCCTTTAGGTAGTGTTTCCTCTAGCTTATTTTTAAATTCGCCTTTCATCCACATCAGACGGAGAGCGTCAGGTATCCCGCCTAGAAGGAACTTGAAATTAATATATGGGCTTTTGATTTTAGTCAGGCTCAGTAGCTGCCGGAATTGTTTTGATTTTTTTAAGAAAACCGAGTCTACTTTAAGGTTGATTACACCCGTAACCTTGCTGTTTAGGTCCCAGAACGCGTTCAGCTTTAATTCAGGGCTGAGCAGTTTTAACCCCCGGGCGATTATATTCTGCCGGGTTACTGCAAAGTAGATATGCATTATGTCAAAATTAGTGTTATCAAGCGGCGGGAATTTTACCGCATCGGAAAGCGCTCCCAGGTCCATCACTCCCTTTTTAATGTAGCATCTTCCCTCGACAAATCTCTTTAAGATATTATTGAACCTGATGCGTACATCCATCGTACCGGAGCGTAAATTTTCAGAGAGCTGTGCGTCCTGCATCAGGCTTTTTACATCGATTCCCGATCCGCTTAAAGAGATATTTAGCTGCGGCTGTTTTCTGCTGGCAAAATCAAGGTTGATTAAGCCGTTAAAAATTCCCTGGTAGCCTTTAAATTTTATATGATTTATTTTCAAGAGGTTTTTTGTTAATTTCACCTTTGAGTCAAAGTCCGAAAAAATTAATTTCTGTATCCCCTCTTCGCTTTTCTTGGTAAGTTCTATTTTTTCCGCTTTGAAGAACTTTTCTGTGAGGTTATAATAGTCGAAATCTATATTACGTAAAAGAGCGTTCATGTCCAGGATCAGCCTTTTTCTTTTATATAAAGATTTTATTTTTAGGTTTCCTTTTATGGTATTTTCCAGTTTTCCGTCAAAGCTAAATTCCAGGCTTTCTAGCGGCACACCCCTTGAGGCCAGGAATTCTTTGGCTACAGAAAGAGATACATAGAATTGAGGTGTTTTAAGCAGAGATATTTTTAGGCCGATATTTAAAGGTACGCCGTTAATTTTCAGGGTTAAATTCGGCGAGCTTAAGGTTTTGTTTGCGAATTTTGCCTCTCCATTTATGTTCGTAAGGTTTACTTCCTCCATATCGGCCATATGGTATTTAAAACTACAACGGCTTATGTTGCTTTCGAAGCTCGCCTTTGTATTATCCATAGGCCCGGCAAGGAAGAATGTAATAAAAATATGGCCTTTGGCTTGGAAATTATCTTTGAAAAAATCAATATTTTCCAGGGAGATAAATGTGGGAACCGAGGCAATTGACATTAAAGGGTTCTTTTCGGCGAAATCCTTGATTGTGCCGGTGCAGAAGATCTGGTCCGGGCCTATATTAAGTACAAGGAGGTCTATTTTCATATTGTCGCCGATAATATTAGATTCCATATTGCACTTAGCTTTTTGGATGAAATGGGAGGTCTCCTGATCCAGGAACCTGGAGACATATTTCTCCTGAGGAATCTGGTACTTAAGCGTAACCTCGCCTTTAAATTTTATTTTATTTGCCCGGTAAACTAAAATCGCGGCGTTTTTGAACAGGAGGTGTGTTTCCTGGGGGGTGCGGTAGACAGCAGCCGGAATCACTTTCGCCTCCCTGGCGGTTAAGGAGAGGTTATCAGTATCAAGCTTAAAGCCGAAGGGAAGCGGAGTATCAAGTTTACTTTTTTTATATAGGTCGCTGAATATAATCTGCAGGTTAATCCCCTCCTCTTCTCTTTTCGGAAGAAGAATGCATTCTTTTATGCTGACCCTTCTTACTACTACTTTTTTAAAAATGAGCGGGAGGATTTTTATCCTGATGAATATATCTGAAGCAAGCAGACTTGCCCGGCTGCGGTTAGAAAAATATACGGAAAAATCATATAAGTGCAGCCCGGTGATCAGGTTAAAGGAGGCTCTTTTTATTTTAAGGTTATGCCCCAGGAAATTGCTTAATTCTTTGTTAATCTGGGGGAGGTTTTCAGTAATATAGAAAGAGGCGCCTACCTGTACCGCAAGCAGGGCTAAAATTACGATAATAAGTGCAAAGCTGATTAGATTACGGGGTGATTTCCAGGTATAACTCATCGTTTTTGAAGATTTTTACCTTGTCGATATAATCAACGATTTTATAAACGTTATCCAGAATAGAGACATAGTATCTTGCCTTTGATTCGGAAAAAATTAAAAACAGGCATTTTGCAAAAAAGTGTTCGGTCATGTATTCTTCTGTCATTGTCTCTTCGCCGTAATCTGATAACGCTTTGTAAAGGAGTGCTCTGGCAAGCATTGTTCGGGTGCCTTCGGGGTATTCTTCAATAAATGCGGCTAATTGCGGGATTGCTCCCACATAATTTTTAGCTTCTAAATTATATTCGGCGATCGCGAATTTTATGTCTTTAGCGTAGATGGTATTGGGGTTCATACGTAAAAATTCGGCAAATTTCATTATGGCAAAGTCCTTATTTCCGGCTTTTGCGTCTTGAAGCGCCTCAAAGAATAAAGGCTCTTTATTCTTTAACCTTACACTATAAATTCCGTCTGAAATTTTGTTGGAAACAGCTGCGCAGGAGAGGCTGCTAAATATTAGAACTAAAACCGTTAAATACAAAAATCTTTCCTTCATTTTGATTCGCTCCTTTCTTCGTACTCTGTTTTAATCCGTTTGCAGTTAATCTTATAGACTTTCATCCCTGAATTCCTTAATTCAATTATTTATTTTTTAAAAATAGATTTGATATTTATTCCCGCGAACCTCTCCAGGCCTCCTGCCTCCTGGGTCCAACCGTTATATAAGCCGTAACCATGCATAATTTTTTTAGCCTGCTCATATTCTTCATAGCTGATACGCCGGTTTACCTCTCTTAATTCTCCTGCCTTATAACAGGGAAAGTACTGGCTCATTAAACTGACAAAACTCTCTTTCGAGAGTTCTCTGCTGATGAATTGCATGATTTTGTCAGTTCCGGAAATACCTTGCGGCAGAACCAGATGCCTGATAATTAAACCTTTATATATTATACCTTCTTTATTAATCTTGGCAACACCTACTTGATTGTGCATTTCTTTGACAGCGTTTTGATTATAAACAGGGTAATCAGGAGCATTTGAGTATTTAACTGCCGATTGAGCATCGCCATAGCGCATATCAGGCATATAGATATCGATAATTCCCTCAAGGAGTTTTATGGTCTCTTCCAGCTCATAACCTCCGGTATTATAAACTATCGGTATTTTTAAACCTTTGTTTATGGCAATAAAAAGGGATTTTAAAATCTGCGGCATTACGTGTGTGGGGCTAACCAGGTTTATGTTATGGCAGCCCAGGCCTTGAAGGCTGAGCATGAATTCAGCCAGTTCTTCAAAAGAGACTTCTTTTCCTTCTCCTTCTTGGCTGAATTCATAATTTTGGCAGTAAACACAAGACATATTACAATTGGAGAAGAAAATTGTTCCTGAGCCCCTTGAACCTGAAACCGGCGGCTCTTCGCCGTGATGGGGCATGTAGCTGCAGACTCTGGGAAGGAGCCCGGTTTTGCAAACTCCCTTTTCATTTTTCAGACGATTTACCCTGCATTTCCGCGGGCAAATAGCGCAGGATTCAAGCAAGGCAAACGTTTTTTCGCTCAGTCTTTCAAGGCTACCGTTTTTATAGGATTCCAGAAAAGCCGGGAACATTTTTATTTGAATTGTGCGATCTCTTTATTTACCGCCTTTATTCTTTCGTTTATCGGCGGATGAGAACTTAAAAAAACCAGGTTAGAATCTGGGCCTTTTTTTTGCGCTTCTTCTTTGAGTTTTTCAAAAAAAGATACCATGGCATAGGGATTAAAGCCGGCTTTATGAGCGTATTTTACTGCCAGCCTGTCTGCCAGGAATTCGTCTTTTCTGCTGTAGCCTAAAGTTACTACGGTAAAAACCACATCTACAGCTTGTGCAATGGTGCTATTTCCGGCTAAACCAAAAGCCAGGGTAGTAATAATCTGATAACCCAGTACTGCCTGCAGTCTTTTGACGCTGTGCCGCGCGGCAATATGTCCGATTTCATGGGCTACTACGCAGGCCAGCTCAGCATTTGTTGCCTTATTCATCAACCCTTTATTTATATAGACAAAACCTCCGGGAATGGCGAAGGCATTGAGCTCTTCGTCATTGACTATCCGGAAGTAATATTTTAAATCCTGCCTGTCTGAAACCTCGGCTATTTTGGCACCGATAGAATTTAAGCGCTTTTCTTTTGCCGGATCGTCAAGTATATCTAGTTCCCGCTTGAGTTGTTTATCCATATCTTCGCCCAAGGAGACTTCACTGGCAGTATCGATGAGTAAGGTTTCGCGGCTTTCGGTTGCAGGGTTATAAATGGTTACGCAGCCACAGACAAAAAAAATTGCTAGGAAAAGGAAAATAAAATTATTTATTTTTAATTTGTTCGGCATAAAGCTTTCTTATTTTGTTAAATATCCGGATATAATCTTTTGTTTTGTAATCTGGGTAAGTCCAGTCCCAGGCCCGGAAATCGCCGTCCTGGTAATAAAGGGTCACTTCGGCAAAAATCCCCTTGCCTAAATATATTCGATGCCGGTAATCTTTGGTTGTAGCCAGGACAAGCTTTCCCTGGCTTATATACCCGGGATCGATGTTGATTTGCCTTCGGTTTTCACGGGATAACCTTTTTTCGATTTTATTGGTGGCATTTTTAATTCTGGCAAGAAGCGCCGGCTGAATAAGCCTTTGAAAGCTTATAAACTTTCTTTTTAAATTGTCGCCGAATTCCTCGCGGTAGTAATCGGTATGAATGAAATCAAGGGGTTGAGATTTAAAATCTATTTTTGAGAATTTTTTTTCAAGGAGGCTTTCTGCCTTATTGAGGATATCCTCGCTCTTATAAATAAATCCGGCTATTAATTTAACGGGTGGGAATGTTTTTTTGCGCTTCACTTAATTTATTTTGTAGGGTAACCTATGGGCATTACCAGGAGAGGCGTTTCCTCTCTTCTCAGATTAAGAGTAGTTTTTACTTTATCGTCAATAAAAGCTCCGACTTCTACTGTTGCCAGGCCAAATGATGTTACGGATAAATAGATATTCTGCGCGGCATGACCTGCTTCTGTATAAACGTACTGTCTGGCTCTATCTCTATAGCGGTTTGAGCTCAGTTGAATATTACCGGTGATTATTATCGAAAGGGGCGCGATTCTGATAAAATCTTGAGAGAGGCAGGCATCAGATAGTTCAGCTCTCCTGTCGCCTTCGCTAATCAGCTCTAAAGAGTGCTCTTTTGGCTGGTAGCGGTATAAGCCTTCTTTAAGTTGATCGGTTCCTCCTTTGCCTGTTAAAAGATAAAGTCTTAAGGGGTAGATTGCTCCAGCAGAAGGAACCGTCCTGGTTGCCTGCGTGACTGAATCAAATTTTTCTCCGTTAGCCGCCCATAAGATACTCGCCAGAGTATTCAATTCTACTGCCTGTTCTTTAAAGTCGCGGCAGGAACGGCGTTGATTAAGAGCATCCTTAAGACTTATTTTTAAATCTGGAGCATTTAGTTTTATTTTCATATCCTGTGAGAAAGAAAAATTTTGTTGGCCGCTCGATAGCAAAAGGATTAAAGTTATGGCAAGCCAGAATGAGCCTTTTTTAATTAAATTTTTCCTCATTAATTCGTTTAATGCTATATACCCAAAGATAAAAGTAGTTATTTTTATAAAAGGGAGAATTTACGGCAAGAGCTGGTTTAGGTATTGCGAAATTTTTTTCCTTTGGCTTTCGTTAATACCATTGAAAAATATGGCTACGTTAAAACCGCCGCGTTCATCATTTTCCGAGCGCACGATTACCCCTTTACATTCGACTTTATTATTCACTGTGGTATCTTTGGATACAGTCGGGAGTATCATTTTAACGGCAATCTTGGTAAAGGGCGGAACGTATTTATCAATATGGCAGTAGGTGCCGATGCAGCTTATATTTTTAGTGGTAGTGACGAAATCGTAACCATTGGCCGAAACATTCAGCGGCAGGTAGTGTTCAATGCGCGGAAATTGCCTTCGTTCTTTTCTTTTAAGCGTTTTCATCTTTTTTCTTTTTTTCTTTTACGGATTTAGTCCAGCATTTCTTGTTGCAGTAGAAAATTCCGTCCCGGTAATACCTTTTTAGTTTTTTAATCGGCTTATTGCAGGCCGGGCAATTAGTTTGTTTTTCGACTACCGGCTTAGGTTTTTCCGCAGGTTTTGCCGCCTGGGCTTGGGCCTTGGGTTCTTCTGTTTGTACGGCATGCTTCTCTGCTTCTGGCTTAGGCTTTCCTGCTTCTTGTTTAGGTTGTTCTGGTTCTGGCTTGGTAGGTTTTTCTACTTCTTGCTTTTCTGGCATTGTCAATATTCCTTTTTCTTGGGCCGATTATCCTGCTCTATTTGCAGAAAAATTATAACATAAATTTATTACTCTGTCAACTTTTCCAGTTTCAGGGGGTAATGTCAAATAAATTGTGTAAATTCTTTTAATGGCTTATCCTCCCACTTGTTATTTAAGCGCCTTAGTATGGCATAGATTATCCGGTTTACGCTGTCCTGGTTTGTAAAGCAA
>Ga0180301_10002713_pt1 | contig 13926 bp, 10 predicted proteins | sample GuaBasSediGuay16_FD_121797 | JGI IMG/M metagenome (GOLD analysis project Ga0180301, IMG submission 121797) | Subseafloor sediment microbial communities from Guaymas Basin, Gulf of California, Mexico - Guay16, Core 4569-2, 12-15 cm | ecosystem: Environmental > Aquatic > Marine > Hydrothermal...
ATGGAAAATCTAACTTAAAAGAAAATTTACTATTTGTACCCGACTGCTTTTGAACTATTAAATTATAAGAATTCGGCTTATCTATATTGAGTTTAAATGGCAATCTATATTTATACACTACTTCTACACTGTGGCCCGGGGAAACATATACCCAAGAACCAAATACCGACTTTCCTGATTCTTCAAAAATATATGTAGAATTCTTTTGGTCAAACTTCATATTTTTTTCAATTCTATCCACCAACTCATCAGTAATAAATCCATTTCTGCTATAGTCAATTGGCGGACTATTTTCCTCCCTCGTATTTCCCTCTACCGATAAAAGCTGGCTTCCTAATGGAACATAAATTCTCATAAAGTCAGAGTTAACCTTATTGTACCAAGAAAAATCTCCGCCTTTGTGTTTTCTTTTAATTACTACAGTATTAATAATAGATCCGTCGGATTGGATTTCTGAAAAATGATTAATCTCTTGTTCAATTACTCTATCAGTTTTATAACCGCAAATATTAGAATTTACCACTGCTAAATAATCTTTATCTGTAGAAATTATCTCTCCTGCCCATCCCTGTTTTTTTATAAATTCCTCCAAGTTATCATCTCTGAAATAAATTAAAATATCTTTTTGTTCTAAACAATCAAATATAATTTTAATTGCCTCTTTTTGTAAGTCAGGGTCTAACTTTGTTAATTTAGACAAAAATAAAGGAGTAAAGTCCTTTAAAATCTGTTTTGGTCTATTTAAAATCTTATCATAATCTTCCTCTACTTTATATTGCACTATTTCTCTAAAATTATTCGCATCTAAACTTACTTTATACTTTTCCATAGAAATAGGACCGGTCAAACTAAGCAATTTTTCTATCAAAACGGGATTAATAGCAATAACTCCATCAACAGTGGGACCACCGGTTTTCTCATAAAACCAAGCAATTTTCTTTGCCGATACAGGAAAATCAAAAAACCAGTTTGCGTCATGCATGGACCAAGCAGTAGAAATTTTCTGTATGGGGAATGGAGGAACAACCTTTACTTTTAATTGACCATCTGCATTATATACCCCATCAATAAATAAATCTTTAATTCTCCCCTTATCTAATGTCAAAACGCCATAAGTACCTATAAATCCGCCTGTTGCTCTTAACTCAGAATTATTCTGAAAAATTAACAAATACTGCTTTTGTTGGTAATGTCCCAATATGTCTAAAATCGCCTCCGAAAATTCTAAGCTCCTCGAAACAATTTTTTCTATTCTCGGCAGATTATCTTTTAAAGCCCTTACATTCTCTCTATACTCGTAAGGCAAACTTTTTTGATTTACGTTTCCAATAGACTGCTCTGCTTTATGCAATTCATCTAAGGATATTCTTAAATTACCCAAACAAGCAGAAATAATATCGGTCAATGGAGTTTTATCCTGTAAGTTTAAAAAATCAGAAAAATAGTTTTTGGAAAAAACATCAGCAACGATAGATAAATTTCTTCCCGCTTTTGAGATATGTTCTCCTGCATCTAGCAAATGTTTTCCCGAAGAAACGAGAAATTCATCTGGCAAGTATTCTATAATTTTAACTGCAATGACTCCTAGCTTTTTTAATTGACTATTTGCATCTGCAAAATTTTTCCATGCGGAAGAAAAATTATAAGAAGCGATATCAAAATTGGTTTTCTTCAACGACTCTTTTGCGGAAATAAGGGAAGAATAACCAGATAAACTCTCATTTATTACATTTTTTTTCACGGCAGAGATACAAGCCACCCAATTAAATGCAAAAACAGAAAAAGCAACAAAAATACCTGCTAATATAAAATTTATCAATTCTTTTTTTGATTTTCCAAAATGAATATTTTTTCTTCGTGGTTCAATTATTTTATCTTTTTCGTATTCCTCTTTATCGATTTTCTCCAGTTCTTTTAATAACTCATCTCTAGTGGGCAAGCTACTTACACTTTCTGATGTAGATGGTGAAGAAAAATCTGTCAATCCGACACTCTCAGAAATATTATCAGAAATTTTATATACATCACTCGAAGATAAATCAATTTTTTCCTTCTCTTTTGTCTTGGATTTCAAAGAAGCAAGATAAAGGTCGTCTATTAGCGACAAGCAATAGGGCGAATACGTTTTTTTAGAAAGTCCTTTGTGTTTTGGCGTGTATTTTCTTTTACGGGAATACAATTTCCTATATGAAGAAATCGAGCCTTTTGAAGGAACGCAGTTTTTTTCATGATGAAAATAGATTTTTTCCAATGGAACTATTTCCTTTAAGTTAATAACCCTCTTAATCTTTTTTACTTTTTGTATATCCAACTCTCCGGTTCCAGTAACCGGCCTAATATCAAACATAGCAGGAATAATTCTTTTCTTTTTGTTGTCTGCTTTCATAATTTAAGATAAAAAAAACTAAAATAAAAGTTAAGTTCTTTAATATTATATCACATCTTTATATACTTCCAAAGTCCGCCTTGCCATTTCCTTCCAAGAATAATTCTTAATACGACAAAATCCTTTCTTTCTTAATTCTTCTCTTAATTTATTATTTTTAAAAACAAATCTAATTTTCTCTGCAATGTCGTTTATATTAACCGGATCAAAATAGACCGCAGAATCTCCCAAAATTTCTGGAAGCGCGCCTTTATCAGAACAAACCACAGGAACGCCAAAGCTCATTGCCTCTAAGGGCGGGAGCCCAAACCCTTCACACAGAGAAGGAAAAACGTAAATCAAAGCATTTTTGTACAGTAAATATAAATCATTATCCGAAATAAACCCCGTGAAAATAATGGGTAATTTATAATTTGAAATTTTATCCTGCAGTTTTTTATAAAAATAATCTATCTCTCCCGCTAAAACCAATTGCAAATTTAACTTGTATTTTTGTATCAATTTTTTAAAGGCAAAAATTAACCTTTCTAAATTCTTATGAGGATAAGCATTGCCTACATAAAGTATATATGGCATATTTATACCAAATTTTTTCAAACTACCATTTGAATAACTGCCTTTACAAAAAAAATCAGACGCTCCCTCATAAATTACTTCAACTTTATTCTCGTTTATCTTAAAGTAAAAAAGAATTTCTTTTTTGGCAAAATTAGAAACAGTAATAATTTTTTTTGCTCTTTTTATGGCAAGATATATTACCAGTTTATAGAAAAGCTGTTTAATAAAATACCTTAAAAGACCCAATGTGGATGCTTTTCTGGTGGGAAATTTTTTTAAAACTAAATCGTGAATAGTTACTACAAATTTTTTGTGAAGTAAAATAGGAACATTAAAATGGCAAAAATGCATTAAATCTATCTTTTCTTTCCTAATTTTAAAAGGCATAAAAATTTGTTCCTTGAACGAATACCATCTGTAATCTGCTAAAACTTTTTTAAAATTGGGATTTTTTGGATTGTATTCGTTAAAGTTGCTCTTTCTTAAAAAGATAATAAATTCTTTATCTGACTCTGTCTTGTATATATATTCTAAATTCTCTACCAATTTTTGCACATATCTGCCTAGACCTTTTTGAAAGGGACCGAAAAAGCGAGCATCTATCCCTATCCTTATTTTCTTATTTTTTTTAATCATCTTTTTACCCAGCACCACCCAGCACCACTTTTGTTTTTACAACAAAAGTGGTGCTGGGTAAACTATACGCTAGTAAGAACTTTTAAAGTTTTTTCCGCGCATTTCCTCCAAGAAAACTCTTCTGCTATTTTAAGAGATTTTTCTTTTAGTTTTATTCTTAATTTTTTATCACATAAAATCATCTTCATTGCTAATGCAATTTCATTAATATCATATGGATCAACTAAAACTGCGCCATCCTTTATTACTTCAGGCAAAGAAGATGTATTAGATGCAATAACAGGAACCGTCGCGCTCATTGCCTCCAGTGGAGGAAAACCAAATCCCTCAAAAAAACTTGGATAAACAAATAGCTCTGCCAATTTATAGAAAATAGGTTTATCATTTTCTTCTACAAATCCCGTAAAAATTATATCGTTTTTATATTTTGAATTTAAAGCGGTACCAAAAATGTCCCTGTAAAGCCACCCTCTTGCTCCGGCAATTACTAATTTTATATTTCTTACATTTTTATCAGCAAAATTTGATTTTAAAAATTCAAATGCCTTTATTAATCCTACTAAATTTTTTCTAGGTTCAATAGTGCCAAAATATAAAATAAATTTTTCCGGAAGATTATACTTAAGTTTAATCTCTTTAACTCTTGAGCTCATTTTATCTTTAACTCTGTCTATGGCTATTCCCGAATAAATTACTTCTATTTTATCAGAATCAATGTGATATAAATCAATTAAATCCTGTTTAGTAGAATCAGATACGGCAATAATTTTATCCGCGGATTCTGCTTCCTTTTTGGCATTTACCAAAAATTTCTGCCAAATTCTTTGATTAAAAGAAAAAAAGTTGGGGAAATATTCAAATGATAAATCATGAAAAGTTACTACTTTTTTGCAATCTGTGGTTACGGGCGCAGGAAAAAAATGTGGATTAAAATAAACATCTACACTTCCAATAAGTTTATCTAATTTCGGAAAATCAAAATATGTGGTGGATAAAAACAAAATCTTATTTGGAATTTTAAACTCATAGATAGATACATTAGATGAATCGAGCCAAGAATAGTTTAATTTAACTTTATGGTAGGCATTATAAAAAAGTTTAAACTTTATAGATTTATCTAATAAAAAAACATAAGGCAAAAGGTTTAATATATATTGCTCCACCCCGGTTATGACACCGCGAGAAAGAATACGAAGATCTATACCAATGGTCATTTTTGTAACTTCAGTACCATAGAACAGTCTATGGTACTAAAATAAAGCTCAAAACTCAAAGCGCAAAGTGTAAAGCTAAAACGTAAAGCTTAAAGCTAATTTATTTAAATTCCAAATTACAAATCCCAAATCACAAACAAATCACAAATTCAAAATTACAAATTCAAAACAAATACCCCTCCCCCTCCTATATCCTCCCCCTCCCCAAAAAGGGGGGGGGAGGATTAAAGTGGGAGAGGGTGTTCTGAATTTTGGGTTTTGGTCATTTGAATTTGCCTACCCGCCTAAGTTTTGTCCCCGCCCGCCGCAAATTTCTTCGAAATTTGGGCGGGCAAGTAAAATTTAGGCGGGTAAAGATTTGGTGCTTTGAATTTTGAATTTAACTACTTTTGCGCTTTGAGCTGTAGTTTTGAGTTTTACGCTTTACGCTTTGCGCTTTGCGCTAAAATTGGTTTTGAATTTTGATCATTGTTTCGAAATTCGGATTTCGGATTTTTCTTTATTGTATTTAGATTTGACTTTTGAGATTGATCTTTCTATTTCAATTTAGATTCAATAAACTCTCGTATTTTTTGCTTAAAAACTTCTTTATCAAATTTCAAAGAATGCTTTCTGATTAATTGCGGATTAAAATTGTTTTCTCTAAAATTCTTTATCGCATTCGTTAAAGATTCTTCCGTCTGCCCCTCAAAAAAAATCCCTGTCTCTCCTTCTTTTACAGTTTCCAGTACTCCACCGCCCTTGTATGCAATAACAGGTCTTCCGGATGCCATTGCTTCGAGAGCAACAATTCCAAAATCTTCTTCCTGTGGAAATATTAATGCTTTGCAATTAGAATATAATTTTGCGAGTTCTTCATCCGGCACTAAACCCAAAAATTCTATATTAGGCAACGCGAGTTTTTCAAGTTTTGGTCTCTCTGGGCCATCTCCCACAATTTTCAACGGCAATTTTAGTTTATTAAAAACAGAAATGGCTAAATCAAATCTTTTATAAGGCAAAAGTCTGCCTACCATTAAAAAGTAATTCTTATTTGAATTACTAATATAGAATTTCTTAGTTTCTACCGGAGGATAAATTATCTTTGCTTTTCTTCTGTAATACTTTTTTATCCTTCTTCTCACAAATTTAGAATTAGCAATAAAATAATCTACTCTTTTTGACGCCTGAATATCCCATATTCTGATATAATTCAAAAAAAATGGAATAAATTTCTCAAAAAAAGAAGGGTAACCAAATTGCTTTATATATCTATGAGAATCGTCCCATGCATAGCGAATCGGGGTGTGACAATAACAAATATGAATTGTAGAAGGCAAAGTAATCACCCCCTTAGCATAAGAAGCAGAATCAGAGATAACTAAATCATAAGAAGATAAATCAAATTGCTCTATCCCTAAAGGCATCAGTAACAAAAATGCTCTGTGATGAGATTTAATAAATGGAATCTTCTGCAAAAAAGAAGTGTGAATTTCTCTATTTGAGAAAACATATCCGGTTCTTTTTTTGTCGTAAATCAAAGTATAAATTGGCGCCTCGGGGAAAATCTCTGATAGTGCCTGAAGCACCCTTTCTGCACCTCCATATTGATTTAGATAATCGTGAACCAATGCTACCTTCATACTTTTTCCGATGTATAAATTTTAGTAAGCGCTTTTATCTCGCCAGAATATAGCCAGTGTCTTTAATAAAATCTTTAGATCTAAAATTATTGACCAGTTCTCTATATAATAAGTATCTAATTTCACTTCCTGCTCGAAAGGCAAATCAGATGACCCGCTTATCTGGGCTAATCCGGTAATTCCCGGCTTTATAGCCAAAACTTTTTTATGATGTTTCTGATATTTCTCTATTTCACTTGGCTCATGTGGTCTTGGGCCTACCAAACTCATCTCTCCTTTAAATACATTGATCAATTGAGGAAATTCATCTAATCTGTGTCTCCTCAAAAACCTTCCCACATTAGTTATTCTAGGATCGTCTTTCATCTTAAACAAAGGACCATCCGCCCTCTCGTTATATATCCATAAAAATTTTTTTAAATTATCAGCGCCCTTTATCATTGACCTGAATTTGTATAACAAAAATTCCTTTCCCCTGCTTACTCTTTTTAATTTTACCAATACAGGTCCCTCAGAATCCCATTTTATAGCAAATGCTATTATTAAAAAAAACGGGAATAAAACAATTAATCCCAAACTCGAAACTACTATGTCTATACACCTCTTTATAACTCTCCACCACCCATCCAAAGGAGTTCTTTTCAATTCTATCAAAGGAATAGACCCTATAGTTTCTATAGAAGTATTTACACCTAAAGTATGAAAAATATTTGGTACAAATTTAAAACTTATATGATGTTCGGAGCAAAAATCAATTAGTTCTAAAATCTTTTCTTTTTCCCAGTTAGGATCTGCTAAAATAATTTCATCTACCCCGGGATTCCTAAGCGAATTTTTGATTATGGATAAATCCGGATTGTTTATGTTTGAAATCAACTGATAACCCAGTTCCGGTTTATTTTCAATATCATTTTTTATTTTAACCGTCATATTATCATTCCCTATTATTATCAACCTTTGTGTCCCAAACTTATATTTTCTTATTAAATAAGCTTGCAACTTACTAATAAGATATCTCCCAAATGTAACCAAAACAACCGCCAAAATCCATCCCGCCAAAATAAGAAAACGGGAATTAAACCATTCTCTCCTCAAAAAAATATAAAATACTAACATAATTACTCCCAAAGAAATTCCCGCCAAAATTTTAAAAAAATCTTCAGAAATTGACCTTATTTGCTTCATCTTATAAAGACCCATTAAGGCAAAAATCAAGACAAGAAACAAGCTTACTACAAGAGTTAAAATGATAAATTTACTTAACGGAAGATTCACAGAAAAAAGAACAGGTCTAAAATTTGCCACTAGAGGATTTGTTCTTAAAAAATAAGCAAAAATACCTGCTAAAACAAGCATTAGAAAATCTAAGGGCAAAAGAATAACGGTAAATATAATTTCTGATGGCTTCATATATCCATTTTTATAATAGTTATTATTTTGAGATTTGGCAAGAGCCCTGAGAGCTACCAACCACTTAACTCTAACAATTGACAAAATAAATATATAATGTTATTATTCAATATAGTTGAGGAAGTCAGGTAGTCGCCCAACAGATAAATCTGTTGGGAGGAAAGTCCGGACACCCGGCCCGCCAAAATTTTTATGTCTAAAAATTTAGGCGGACAAGGATAGCGGGTAACACCCGTCCTCCGCTAAAAAACGGAGAGAGGTGCGAACAGAGACGCTGAAACTTGCAAAAGTTTCAGTATCCTGATCCGTTCGTCCAACGGACGAATTGGGATTCTGATTTCCAGGATAAGCCCCGAAGGCAACTTCGGGGGTGAAACGGCTAAATCCTTATCCGGGTGCAAGAGCAAATTAGGTGGCTCGCTTAAACTTAATGGCAACATTAAGTTAAGACAGATGACTGCCCGGTTTATTCCGCACCACGGCTTAACAGCCGTGACATAGGATAAACCGACAAAATCCGGCTTACAGATTTCCTCAACTAGAAAGCACTCTTCCGAGAGTGCTTTTTAATATCTAATGACTTGCAAAGAACGTCTCACTCGTTTCTGGCAGAAAGTCCCAAAATTACCCAAAATATTAATTGACCTGACTGAATGGTAATTAGAAAATGATCAAATAAACCTATTATAAGAAGGCATAGCACACATATGATATAAGAAAAATTAAATACAGATTGGGAATTTGTTTTTAATTTAAACAATGAGTTTCTCATCAAACAAATAACAAAGAAAAGAAAAAATCCCAAGCCTAGAAGACCGACTTCGCTTGCCATAAGAAGATATATATTGTGAACGGGTTGAATCATCCAAGAATTTCTGATATCTGCAAAACTACTTAATTTTACAGGAAATTGAGATAATCCAATTCCTAAAATGGGGAATGAAGAAATCATAACAGAAGCAATTTGAATATAAAAAATTCTTAAGCTGACTGCCTGTTCCTGCAGAGAAACTCTGAATCTAAAAGATAATTCTGGAAACAATAAAATGATAAATAATAAATTATAAATTATAAAAAACAAAGCAAGTTCTTTAACTTTTCTTTTATATAAATCATATCTCCAAAACCAAATGAAAAATAAAATGCTCGTTAAAATCCATAAAAGAAATACTACTCTTGAAAAAGTCAAATACAAAGAAAAAATAAGCAATGGATAAATTCCTGCTAATATAATTCCGTTTAATGGAATTATATCTTTTTTTATTTTTCTTTTTGTAACCCCCGCACCATTTTTGTTGCAAAAGTAGTGCGGGGTAAATTTCTTGTTCCAATTAGGAATTTTTATATATAAAAAGAATAAAAAAACTAAACATATTAAGATAAATGTTGCTAAAATATTTGGATGCGGAAATGTTCCATAAGCGCGGATAAATTTTAAGTTTTCTGTGGTTATTTTTGCTACTCCATAAATGTCTATTCCCAAAAAGCTTTCTCCCAATATTTTTAATCCCGCACTTCTTTGATATGCGTATTGGAAAATAGAAATAAACGATTGAAAAACTGCGTTGAAAATAAAAATCAAAGGAATTATAGGAATTTTTACCTCCCGCAGAAAAACTCCATCTTCTTTATATCTATTTTTTACATACCAAAATAATCCTATAAATTCTAATAATTTAATCCATTTATAAATACCCAAAAAAATATTATCTGCTCTTATTAAAGAAACTAAGCTAATTATTGAAAACAAAACCAAAGATAAATCTATAATATGTTTTCTAGCCCATATTGCGTTTAATCTATTAAAGTAATTTTTTTTCGTTTTAAAAGCACGAAAAAAACAGAAAAAAAACAAAGAAAAAATCAATAAATCAGTAAAATAAAAAGAAACAGATTGAAATTCATTGCTGTTCCAGAATAAAATTTTTCTTGTTTGAAAAGGGATGCAGAAAATCAATAAATAGAAAAAAATTTTTTCTATATAAGAAAGCATAGAAATATTTACTCCACATCTTGGCTTTTAAGCCAAGGTGTGGAGTAAATTAATGCTTTGCTGTAGAATTTAAAATTTTATAATACTCCTCTCTCGCTATCTTTCTATCATCCCAGGGAATCTTCTTGTTATTTTTTACACACATCCATGGCTCACATCCTTTTCCGGTAATAATTATAACATCTTTTTCCTTTGCTAATTTCAGCGCTTTTCTAATTGCCTTTCTTCTGTCTAAAATTTTGTACAACAAATTAGAACTAGAACCCACCAAATTTAAATAATTCCTTAATCCTTTTTCAATGTCTTTTATAATACCTAATGGATTTTCATCGTATGGATCCTCGTTAGTTAAAATGATACAATCACAATATTCTTTTGCAATTTTCCCCAATTCTCTTCTTTCCATTTATCTCTTCCTCCTCCCGCGGAACCAAGTACGCAGATTAGCTTTGAGTTTTTGCTCTTAAATTTTGAACTTATTTTATAAACTTTTTTTAAAGCATCTGGTGTATGAGCATAATCTACGATTGTTTTTGGAGTTTCTAAAACTATCTCCATCCTCCCGGGAATGCTTTTAACTTTTTCTAATGCCTTTTTAATAATTCTCAAAGGAATTCCCTCGCTTAGACCAACAGAAATAGCAGCTAAACAGTTATAAATATTAAACTCTCCAAGTAATTTTAAATTAAAATAAGTATCTTTAACCTTAAAGCTAACTCCATTTTTAGTAACTTTAATATCTTTTGCTATTATCAGGTCTTTCATATCTGACCTTAACTTATTTCTACTTATGTTTATTCCGTAACCATATTTCTCCTCCGCTGGAAAACTTAAAAAATAATCTCTGTGTTTATCATCTAAATTTATAATTAATCTTTTAGATGACCTAAAAAGCTCTCCTTTGGCTTTTTTATAATTTTCAAATCCTCTATGTGAGTCAATATGTTCCGGAGTCAAATTAGTAAAAACAGCAATATCAAAATCAATAAATCTGGTACGGTATTGTTTTATTCCCTCAGAAGTAACTTCAATGACTGCGTATTCGCATTTTTCATTTACCATCTCTCTTAACATTTTTTGTAACTTGAATCTACCTGGCAGAGTCATCTTTAGTCTATTTTGCCATTCTCTTTTTCCAATTTTAAACTTAAAAGAAGACACACATCCAACTTTTTTTCCTGCGTTTTCTAAAACTTTCTCGGTTAAAAAAACAACTGTAGACTTACCATTGGTTCCAGTTATGCCAATAACTTTTAGTTTTTTAGAAGGAAACCCATAAAAAAAAGCGGATAAAAACGCCAAGACAAAATGATATGCCGGCTGAAATAAAACAAACGCCGGCTTGGGTATAACTTTCTTTAGAAAGAATAAAACATTTTCCAACCGCACTTTTACCAAAAGATAGCCTTTTGTAACTTTACTAAATTGGCTATCGTCAACTTTATGTATTTTTATCCTCCTCTTTTTCCTCTGACTTCTCTTCCTCCTTTTCCTCTGATTTCTCTTCGGTTTTTTTCTCCATCTGCTCCTCGGTTTGTTCTTTTTCTTTCAACTCTTCTCCTTTCTCTTCCTTCTGAGCGGACTCTTTCTTTTTTCTCTTTTTTATTCTCTTCGGCCTTTTTTCCCCTTTAATAACCTTTTCTCTAATCAATAAATTCCATACACTATCAGAAATCTTTGCTCCTTTTGAAATCCAGTAATTAATCCTTTCTTTATTTAAATTTGCCTTCTTTAGATGAGGATTGTAACTTCCTAGCAATTCTAAAAATTTTCCTTTTACCGAAAAGGATTTTTCGGTCACTACTATCCTGAAACTTCTCTGATGTTTTTTTCCAACTGGATAAAATCTAATAATTAACATGATAGGTATTATTGGTCTTATTGGTCTAATAGGTCAAATTGGTCTAATGGATTATGAGTTCCACCCTTTTTTTTCTAATGCGTTTTTTGCCGCATCTTCCTGAGCTTCTCGCTTAGAATTCCCCTCTCCTTTCGCTATCAAATCATTTTCCAAAAATACTCCTACTATGAAATGTTTTCTGTGATCCGGACCCCATTCTTCTAACACTTCGTAAGTGGGCGTAATTCCCACCCTGTCCTGCGCTTCTTCCTGAAATCTGCTTTTAGGATCTTTATAAAGTTGCTTCTCTAGTATTTCTGGCAATTCCTTTATAATATTCTTATCAACAAATTCCTTTGCTTTTTCATATCCTTTGTCTAAATAGATTGCTCCTATTATTGCTTCAAATGCGTTAGCTAAAATACACTCTTTCGCGCGCGGGGTATCCTTCTCTTCTCCCTTTGAAAGAAACAAATATTTATTAATTTCTAATCTTCTAGCGATCTTTGCCAACATCTTTGAGTTAACTAATGCAGCTCTCCAAGAAGTAAGTTCTCCCTCCGGATTGGGATAATTCCTATACAAATACTCCGTCACTGCCAATTCCAACACCGCGTCACCCAAAAATTCCAATCTTTCGTTATTGCCTAAATAAAAATCTGGATTTTCATTTATATATGAACGGTGAACTAATGCCTGTTTAAGCAAATCTTTGTTATTAAACTTGATGCCAAGTTTTTGTTCAAGTTTTGAAAGTTGATTCACTTAATTTATCTCAAAATCAAAACTCAAATATCAAAACCAATCTATTCTTAAAACTGCAAAATATAAATCCTATGCCATTATAGGTTTTAATCTTTGAGTTTTGAATCTTGAGTTTTTAATTTACTTATTCTTCTTTCCCTGGTTCTCCGATTTCTCTGTAAACCGTACCTAAAACTCCGTTAACAAACTTACCCGACGTCTCTCCGCCAAAACTTTTTGCCAACTCGATTGCTTCGTTTATGGCAACTTTTGGAGGCACCTCTTTTCTATTCCCAAACAAAAGTTCATATAATCCTATACGCAATACATTTCTGTCTATTGGAGAAATTTGGTCAATAGGCCACTGGGGAGCTGCTTTTTCTATGATTTTATCTATCTCCTGCAAATGATCAAAAACACCCTTAACCAACTTTTTTACAAACTCAACATCCTCCTCCAGTCCAGGACCAAATTCTTTTATATTTCTATCAACTATTCCATTTAGCTTATCGGGATTATTCCCGTTGAAATCCCACTCGTACAACGATTGCATAGCGATTGACCTAGCAAGATGACGAGAAGCCATAAATATTAACTCAAAAAACCAAATACCAAATCTTTTAATTTAGTTTATATTTCGGATTTGAAATTTGAAATTTAAGTTTAATAACTTTTAGATAATTCTTTCATGCTTAGTTCCCTGCCTCTACCTGCCATCTTTTCTTCCGTTTCAGATATTTCCTTTTCTTTTCTCTTTTTCTCTTTCTTGGTTAATTTACTTAATACATCTATCACCTCCATACCAGCATAACTCCCACAATTCCAACACAAAGTGTGGGGTAATACAGGTGAGCCGCATTTAGGACAAATAGTAAAAATCTGCTTTTTTAAAGCATGATGCGACCTCCTTTTATTTCTCCTTGATTTGGTATGCCTCTGTTTTGGTACTGCCATGTTTCTATCCTATCAAATAAAAATTAATTTTGCAAGTAATTATTAATATAGAATTCAAAAAGAAACTCTAAACAACAAAACAATTCTTTCTTCTTTTCCTTCTTGCTTTGAAAATTCCTATCATCCTATATTTTAATATATGGGATTGTTGCTCCCATATTTTGATATTTTGATATAATGGGATTGACAATTTACCCCCACCACTTTTGTGACAAAAGTGGTGGGGGTAAATCCAAAAATAAAAGAGCTTTTAAAAGCCCATTTTATTACCTTAAAAAAACAAATTTTATTTTACTGTCTTAATACTCCTTCTAACTTCTCCTGCTTTGCCAATAGACATTACCGCAGTGACATCACTCCATTTAACCGCGGTATCCGGCTCTACCTTAATGCAATATGAAGCATCACCCACTGTAGGGCAATCTGTTCCTAATGTGCAGTTTGTACCACATACATTATCCAATCCTCCATTAGGGTTATTTTTTACTTGAGCTAATGCCCATTCCAAAGCAGAATCTGCTGCTTCATAAGCCCGAACAGATTCACTACTAACCGCAGACATTTTCATC
>Ga0180301_10002714_pt1 | contig 13923 bp, 13 predicted proteins | sample GuaBasSediGuay16_FD_121797 | JGI IMG/M metagenome (GOLD analysis project Ga0180301, IMG submission 121797) | Subseafloor sediment microbial communities from Guaymas Basin, Gulf of California, Mexico - Guay16, Core 4569-2, 12-15 cm | ecosystem: Environmental > Aquatic > Marine > Hydrothermal...
TCCATAGTTTTCAGAACTATGTCTGCAACCTTCTCCTGAATTTCCTTAGCTATCTCGGCCCAGTCGCCTCGGACAGCTTCGAAGCCCACCACATCTATTCTTCCGTCGTCTGTGAGGCCAACGTATCTCTTCTTAGCCTCTGTGAAGAAGACTCTTCGGTAGATCTTGTCTATCTTTATCTCTAGCCCCAGCTCCTTCTCGACCCTCTCAATGAACTTCTCCACCTTCTCCTTATCGTAGGTAACGAATAGCGAGTCGGTATCGCCGTAGATCACCTTGAGTCCGAGCTCACGAGCTATTGCTATGGCGCGTCTAATAGTCTCACGACCCCAGGCTGTTACAGCCTCTGCACATTCTCTGCAGTACCAGCGGGCACCCACCCACCCCATGTAACCGTAGGCAGCATTTGCCAACACCTTAAGCGCGCGCTGCCTCTCGTCATGTACCCGGTACTCTGGGTCGTCAGGCTTCAGCTTCTTCATAGCGTTCCTGATCTCTCTCCTCGCCTTGATGAGGGTCTCGAGGACATTCTTGAAGAAGCCTGGTGGTTGTTTCCTGAACTTGTAACCCACCTCCGGAGCTTCGTAACACCCATACTTAGAGCACTCCTCCGGGTTCTTCACTATAGTGTCCGGCCCTATGTTGTACTTTATCATTATGCTCGGGTACATGGCGGAGAAGTCTAGCACAGCTATGTTCTCATGGACACCACGTAGTGGTTCTAGCACTACCGCACCGCGGTACGGCTCGTAAGGCCTCTCAATGCGATTAGGTATTAGCTCGCCTCGCTTGTACGCCTCCCTCATCAAGTACCATTCAAGTCTGAAGCCCACGCTAGCTGCACCTACCTGGTCGAGAGGTAGCCCTGTTATGCTTGAGAGCTGGATCGCGAAGGGCAGGATCTTATCAGCTACTCCTAGCGTAGCAATAATATCGTCACGTGAGTATCTTAGAAGTAGCTTGCGTTTCTCAGGGTCGTCCCAGTACTTGTAGATCTCGTGACCGGGTATCAGCACCCGCTCGCTCTTCTTCATAACCCCGAGGAATTCGGCCACCTCCTCTAGGGTCTTCACCTTAACCTCAGGTATCTCCTCAGCAAAATTATAGAGATCTACGTTAAGCCTGCCTGCTATAGAGATGTGTCCGTAGACGCTGGTACGGGGCTCAGACCCCTTTCTACGACCTAGATCCAGTTTTAGCCCAAGGATCTTGGCGCGTTCAGTTAGGTAAGGCCAGTCGAATCTATTGCTGTTATACCCGACTATCACATCCGGATCTAGCTCCCGGACGAGCTCTACAAACCTCCTTATGATCTCGCGGTCGTTCTTGCTCTCAGCTACCAGCTGCTTGATATCGTTAGGCGAGGTTGCTAACCCTATAATTATCACGGGATCTCGACGGGGGTTCGGGGTACCTCGCGGGTTGTACACCTCTATATCGAACGCGAATATGCGAAGCTTTGGTGGTATAAAGACATCCTTCCTGCCTATGACCTCCTCTACCTCGTAGATATCATCTACAGCATAGTTGGGATTTCTGCCCAGTTTCTTAACTCTGAACTCGACCCAGGTGCACGGAGTTATGCTGTGGTCTATCAGGTACCTCATGGCGAATCTTATATCGGCTTCTAAAACATCGCGGACGCCGGCAAGCTTCTTAACGGCTTCACGGTACTCTCTGACGTACTCTGGTATCACCGTGGTAACCCTTAGCACGTCTAAGGGCCTTCCGAAATACCTTCTCTTGACTATCGAGACGTCTATTATAGGTGAGCGGGGGCTGCTCAACCTCCTTATGTTTTCAGCAAGGGTAGCTAGATCAATACCCTCCTCAGGAACTACATAGAAGTATGGACGGAACCTCCTGTCCCTTAGAAGTACCCTCCTACCGTCCTCCGCTACAGCCCATATTATGACGTGGGGCTCGTTACCGACTACTTCGTAACTCGCATCTAGTACGTATGCTGTTAGTACTTCTCCCACGCTTGGCTACCCATGTAGATCTTGCTGTTACCGCCTGGTATTTCTCTTACTCCTTAACATTCTTATACATAACATAGGCATCTTCGCCATCCGGGTAGTAATTCCGTAGCTTATCCACGATCCTGTAGCCTAGAGATTTGTAGAGGTTTATAGCGGGTATGTTGCTGACCCTCACTTCAAGCCTGATACTCTTAACACCGAAGAGCTCCACCAAAACTCTCTCAACTTCCTGCATCAGCCTCTTGCCCACCCCCCTCCTGCGGTACTGGGGGTCTACGCATATGGAGACTATGTGGCCTACGTCCCCCCTCTTGACTACTGCGGAGACGTAGCCTACAACCTCGTTTCCTAACTCAGCTACTAGGAATAGCTCGGGATAGAGAGCGCACAACATGTGAAGTAAAGTTCTTGGATAAGGATAGCGAAAACACTTCTCTTCCAATACGGCGACCTTCTCCATATCGCTGGGTTTAGCTCTTCTTATCCTGAGCATGGTCCCTAGACCAGGACATATATGGAGAGAATTATCGCTGCACCCAATAGAATCACGTTAACTACCTGGAGCAACGTCAGGAACCTTCTTAAGAAGAACACTATTCCTCTACTCTTCAAGCTCTCTATTATGGAGTCAAGGGCTTTAGCACCGTCGGTTATGAATAAGGGAGCAGCATTTATTACGAATAAGCTCATGTTAACGATGTACATGAATTGAAGCAGTGTCACAATCCCTATGAACATCAGGTCTTCGTACACTCTCCCTCCAGCAATCTTCACAATCGTGTTCACAAGCTTTACACCCAAGCACACCCTTCCGTCACTAGGCGTTGCATGCACAGTGACATTCCTGCACTCTCCGTTACTTCCACATAGCGTGAAGAGAAAGCTCACCATCGACACGTTCCCAACTTTGAGAACATTCCTCAGATCATCAAATGTGCGCATAGGCGTTCCATTAACTCCAACTATAATATCTCCTGCTCTGAATCCCGCTAGCTTAGCGGGGCAAGGCGTCTCCTGCTCACCGCAGACCGAGCAGGAAACCTCAACTATCTTAAGAGCTTGTACATGATCTGCAGGGTAAGTCACGTTAATGAATCCGAGGAGCGCTAGGGCGACGACAGCTAGCAGGAGGTTCGCCAAGATCCCGGCCCCGATGATCTTCAGCTTGCTCCAGAGCGAGACCCTCTCCATAGCACTCTCGTCTACCTCGACGAAAGCTATGGGGAACAGCAACATCAAGCCTATGCCCCAACTACGGACAGCAACACCCTCTCGCAGAGCAAAGTATGCATGAAAACCTTCGTGTAGAACAAGCGCTGCTCCAATAGCGCTGAGTATGTATGGTAAGGAGCTAAGGGATATGGTGATGCCAGGGAGTATAGGAGCTACGGGAGGTATTATCTCTATAGGTTTCTTACCTCCTATGAAGGTGGTCAAAGTACGCGATATGAAAACTGTTATCGATGGGAATAGAGAGGTGTAGAAGAGGATCATACCTGCAAACAAGGAAACGATCATTATGAGTGCCCAGTGGTCGAAGGGTCTAGAAACGCCTCTGCCCTCCACACGCTTACCTAGCTTAAGCATCACAAGTCCGGGGGAGAAGCTAACTATGATTCTTCCTAGCTTGAATCCTTCACCTTTCTGAAGAGTGTAGCCCATAGTTGTCAGCAAGAACTGCAGTACCGTGTAGAGCAACAGCGCTCTCGCCGGGTCTAGATACATTAACAGCACACCCGACTTAGCCTTGGCACCACTAATTTTACTCTACCGCCCGATAATTAAGATGGATGCAGATATTGAGGTACTCAGCACGCGAGAAAGTAGGGAAAGCTTCACATATAAGAGAAGTCATCTACGACGACAAGAGGTGGAAGCTGCTAGAAGAGAAAAGGAGGATTGCGTTGAGGATCATGGAGATCCTGGCTAGCTGTGGCTATACGCAGACCCTAGTCCATGGAAGCGTAGCGCGGGGCGATGTATCTGAGAAAAGTGATGTTGACGTAGTGGTCGTAGACACTATACCTCCTTCGTTGATAGAGCTGTGTCTAGAGAGAAACGGTCTTTATGTGTATAGCAGGGTGATAGTCCAGCCTACACCTGCTCATACACCAAAGGTGTACATATACCTAGACCTCCAAGAACTCGTATCTGTAACCGTTCCCTTGGCCCACCTAAGCATAGTGGAGTACGAATTCTACAAATTCAGCGGTTCTCTAGGACTTGAAGGCATTAGGAAGAACATCCGCGTAGCAGGAGTCAACAAGAAGCTATTCATGATAGAACCTACGCCTCGAGGACATGTAGAGTACTCGATACTCGGAATAGAGTACGTTGCTGCGAGGAAGCTGGGAGTATCGATAGAAGTTGTGAAAGATAGAGTTGAAGCATTGAGGAGACGCGATTCCACCGGGAGGACAGGGCTCTTCATAGAGAAGGAGGTTCCTCCAGACGAATCCCTAGAATCAGTTATAAAGAAGCTGTGTAGAGAAAATTGGATGTTTAGAAGGGTTTTGAAAGATGCATGTTAAGAACTCTGAGAAGGTCAGGATCCTAGGTGTTTGGCGAGGTAGGCTCCCTAAAGGATGCGAGCTCTGCATGAAGGGGCTCAAGGTGGTTGTTTACGTAACGGGTTTCTGCGAGGCTAACTGTTTCTACTGCCCACTGAGTACCGAGAGGAGGAATCCTCGCAGCTTCTACGTGGATGAGGAGAGGATCAACAATATCGAGAATGTGGTTCTCGAGGTCGAGGCCGTGGGTGCCCGGGGAGCTTCGATCACTGGAGGAGAACCCCTAGCCTCTATAGAGCGCGTGGAGAACATAATCTCCCTGCTGAAGGATGTATATGGGGATAAATTCCACATTCATCTCTATACACACGGGGGACACTTAACCCCCGATATCATCAGAAGACTTGATAGACTTGGTCTTGACGAGCTGAGATTCCACCCCAGGTATGAACGTAGCTTCAAGTATCTGGAGTACGCTACGAGAAACACATCGATGGAAGTAGGTGTAGAAGTCCCCGCTATACCCGGCAGGGTAGCCGAGCTCACTAAACTTGTTGAGAGGACGTGGCTAGCAGGAGCAAAGTTTATCAACATTAACGAGCTTGAGTATAGCGAAACGAACCTTGCTAAGCTACTCATACGGGGGCTAAAACCTGCCGCGGGTAAGCCTTACGTTCTTGGAAGTTTCGAAACTGCTCTCCAAGTCCTTAGATACGTCGAGGAGAAAGGGCTGGACATATCAGTGCATATATGCCCTGCAGTGTTTAAAGACGCTGTACAGATGAGGCTAAGATTAATCAGAAAAGCTCTTGCCACAGCAGCTCCGCATGAAGAGGTCACGCCGTCCGGCACGCTACGTAGCTTAAGGATACCTAATGACCTCTACGATAGATTGAGCCGTTACCTACCACAACTACCTGCATTATCACATCCCGCCGACGGGAAGTACATCTACGTAAATCCCCGTGTATTAGATCTCCTACCTAAGGAGCTGCGTGAGGAAGTCGAGTCTCGAGGTATTTACGAAGAGAGGTACCCCTCAATACTCTCTAGCTATAGCCTCGTGACGAAGGAGGTCGGGGCTAGAGGTCAGTAGAGACGGCCTTAAATCACCTATCATAGACGGGGTTGCCTCATCATCCCATAGGATTATTAATTTTGCTACCAAACATTGTGTTGGTGTACTAAGAAGAGGTGTATCTTCGTGGTTAAAGAGGCTCTACTTTATAGGGTTGTAGATGAGGGCATTGTTGAGTGCACAGCGTGTCCAAGGAGATGTAGGTTAAGGCACGGACAGCATGGGTTCTGCGGCGTTAGATGGAATGTCGATGGAAAGCTGTATCTGGCGGTTTACGGTCTTGCAATAGCAGTAGCTGTGGACCCCATAGAGAAGAAGCCTCTCTACCACTTTCATCCCGGTTCAATGGTGTTCTCGATAGCCACTACGGGTTGCAACTGGGCGTGCCAGTTCTGTCAGAACTGGGATATTAGTCAGAGAAGAGTTGTAGCTGGGTGGAGGCTACCTCCGGAGATGGTTGTAGAGCTGGCTAAGGCTTCCGGAGCTCAGGGGATCACGTATACGTACAACGAGCCTGTCGTGTTCATAGAGTACGCCTACGATACAGGTAGAATAGCTAAGAGAGAAGGGTTCTTCAACACGATGGTTACTAACGGGTATATGACTGACGAGACTCTGGACATAGTCGGCAAGTTCGTAGATGCTGCTACGGTTGATATAAAAGGTAATGCCGATCCCGAGTTCGCCAAGAAGTATTCACACGTCCTGGATGCGGAGATGATCCTTGAGGCTATGAAGGAGCTGAAGAGAAAGGGCGTATTTATCGAAGTCACTGACCTCGTAGTGCCCGAGGTGGGAGCAGACCTCAATAGGGCCCGTAAACTAGTTAGATGGATATGTGAGAATCTGGGCCCCGAAACCCCCATACACTTTCTACGCTTCCACCCAGACTACAAAATGATGGATATTCCACCAACCCCCGTTGAGCTTCTGGAGAAACACGCTGAGGTAGCTAAGAGCGAAGGTATGCACTACGTGTACATAGGGAATGTACCAGGACATAGTCTGGAAAACACCTACTGCCCTGGATGCAAAAAACTTCTTGTTAGGAGAATAGGCTTCGACATACTTGAATGGAGAATAACCGAAGATATGAGGTGTCCCTACTGCGGCTACAAGATCAACATTGCCGGACGGCTTCATCCAACATATCGAGAATCTAGAATGAGGTACATACCGCTGGACCTCTACACAGATTTCGTCTCCGTAGAGCATAACAAGGTTGTAGATTTCATAAGAAGGAGTGTGCAGAGCGATAGAAGCTAGGTGACTGCCCTGAGGTTCAGGGCTTTAGAACTAGCTGATACGCATTGTCATTTACACGAATATGATGAACGCGACGTGTTGAGAATAGGCAGGCTAGGATTAAAGGTGCTGGCTGTAAGCGATGACTACGAGTCTTCGCTCAGAACCTTAGTGCTTTCACGGAGACATCTATGGGTTGTACCAGCCGTGGGACTACATCCCTGGTCTGTAGATAGCGAAAGTATCAGGCTCGTGGACAAAATCATAGACCTTGCACTTGAGCACGGGGTCAAGGCGATAGGCGAGGTGGGACTCGACAAGAAGTTCGCCCCGCATACAATAGACCTGCAACGTATAGTGTTCATTAAGTTCGTCGAGTACGCTCGCGCGGCAGGAGCTGTTCTCACGATACATGCTGTCAATACATGGCGCGAAGTGTTAGAAATACTAGAGCGCTACGATGTTAATTCAGCTGTTTTACACTGGTATACGGGCCCGGCGGAACTTCTCTCAAGAATTAGAAGCATGGGTATGTTCATAGGAGTGAATCCCTCCATCAAGATCCAGGAGAAGCACAGAAGAGTTGTAGAGAAGGCACCTCTGGAGATACTGCTTCCTGAAAGTGATGGTCCCTATAAGTACAGAGGGTTAATGCTCGATCCATCGATGATAAAAGATGTGATCGAGTGGATAGCCAAGCTCAAAGGTTTAAGTATTGAGGAGGCCACCGATGTAATTAGGGACAATATCAGGAGATTTTTTAGGAGTTTATAACGTTTACGTGCAATCCCTCAATTTTCGAGGCGCCACATAGACAGGTGTTGAGTGTGACTCCCTCAGGTAAAGGTGAAAGGTTCAGGGTGGTTCAGCTACCAGCTTCGAAGTACAAGGATTTTGAACTTGACTCCATTAGGTTGATAAATGTAAAGTTTTTCGATGCGAGCGCTTCTGCCCACGTGAGGTGCAAGCTCCTTAGTCTAGTTGCCCAAGGAGTTAATACGGCTGCAGAGTTAGCCAAACAGCTTAATGTAGGGCGCACAGCTGTTTATAGACATCTAAATGCTCTTGTAAGGCAAGGCTGGCTTGTGCACATGAACAACAAGTTCTATATTGCAGCCAAACTCTTCTTGGCGTTTGACGTAAGTGTAGATGCTGAGGGGAAGTTCATTATCGAGGTCATGACAGATAGAGGTGCTTTCATTGACGAGACGGTGGGACTAGCTATAGTAAAGGGACCGCAGTGTCAATGCGAAGTCTGCACGTTTTTCCAGAGATGTCTGAGGGCGGTCAAGGAACTTGCCAGAAAGCTGGATGTGAAAATAAGAAGCGAGTCTCCGCTGGAGGCTTTTAGAGATATTGTTGAGACGCTGGTTCGTAGAGATGTTGTGAGCATACTCAAGAAGGGGTATCTAGTGGTTAAGGTGAGCGAGTAGTTGAAGAGAGAGCATAGAGGAGATGACGGGTTTACGGATATAGCCCGGGGAAGGTACCCTAAGGACTCACCAGTTGTAGAGCTTGTAGGTGAGCTAGACGAGCTCGTGGCTGTACTGGGTTTGGTACGCGCTGTTGTAGAGCGGGATAACGTGCTTAGGGATCTAGGACTTGAATTGAGGAAACACCAACAGCTGCTCATGCGAATAGCTGGCTATGTAGCGCTGGGAGGTGAAATGAGTAGTGTTAAGCCACCTATAGATGATGAACTCGTGAGGTCGGTAGAGGAAGAGGTCGAGTGTATTTGGAGCAGGCTTAAACCTATGAGAAAGTTCTTGGTGCCCAAAGGACCTTTGGAAGCCGCACTCATGAACTACGCACGGACGGTTTGTAGAAGAGTCGAAAGAAGAGCAGTGAAGCTCTTCAGAGATGGCTACATAGCCCCTCCGGTGTACAAGTACCTGAATAGACTCTCTGACCTTCTCTTTGTATACACCAGATACATACATCACTTAGCGGGGTCTGGTGAAGAATACTTGGAATAGAAAGAAGAGCAAGACACTGCTACACTTAATAACTCTAGCTACAAGAGTCAGTAATGGACCCCGGGGCCCGTGTGAAGAAGCCCCGTGTCTCGGGGTTACGTGTGCACGGGACGGGTCACCCCCGGCATCTTCTCATTGATCTACACCGCCAAGCCCTAGCCAAAGATTCTAGATAAGAGAAAACTCGGTTTTGCTAAGGATGCGTTAACGCGTACTATGCTTATAGCTTCCGTGAAACACCTTCCGGTAAGGATGAGGAGGTAGGGTCATGAAGAAACTCATCTTCAAACTAAACTACGCAGGAAAGATACTGGCAGGCGAAAAGGTTACGACAATAAGGCTAAGTGCTAATGTTAGGAAAGGAGATGTCGTGGAGGTATACGTAGGTCATGCGAGGATAGGGAAAGCAGTTATAACAAGAGTTACGAAAAAGAAGCTTTCAAGCATTAGCGACAAAGAGGCGCGCATGGACGGGTTCAGAAATAAGGAGGAGCTGGTAAAGGCTTTAATGAAGATATACGGTAAGAAGAGAGTTGACGAGGATCCTGAGGTATACATAATAGAGTTCAAGCTTCTATGAACTTCGGCGAGTGTCGAATAGCTCAAGGGCCAGCTCTTATAAATTATGAAGCAGAAGTATTACACTGGGGTGTTACAGATGTTGACAGTAATCAGGATAGCTAGGCGTATACCCAGGAGAAGGAGAAGAAGGAGCGTAGCGAGAAGAGAACCTATAACAGAGGATGATGTTTTAGAGAAGGAGTACTTCATACTTGTAGAGCTAGGTGTTCCCGCCTAACTCCTACACATTATAGTCTTGGCAACCCTCTCGATCGCTCTCCGTATCTTCGGAGCCAGCTCCTCACCCAGCCGCTCGCCTCTCAGATAGGCTTCAACAAACTTTTTCGGTACCCTACGAACAATAACTTCATGTTCTCTACATAGAAACAGTAGGTAGCTTTCCCCATACTCTACAACGACAGAGTTTCCACAGACTCTCTTACTGCTTCTCAGACTCTCTGCCAACGGAGGTACGAGCTTAACCTTGTACTTACGAGGTGTGGAGCTCTCGTCGATCTCTACAAGACCGTACTTCTTCAACCACCACATCGCACGCTTCACTACGTAGGTACGCATATCAAGCGCCGTCGCTATATCACTAGCCGTAGCCACACCTCCACTATCAAGCAGCATGAGATAGATCAGCAATACCCAGGGTCTCTCCGCAATTATCCTCCTAAGCGCTGTTGAATCCGCTGATTCACTACCCAAGGCGTAACATCCTACTTTGAGATGATGGATGAACCCTTATTAAGTTCTGCTCAGTTCGTAGATTAGCGGAAGGTGCGGGGGTGCCCGAGCCAGGTCAAAGGGGTCGGGCTGAGGACCCGATGGCGTAGGCCTGCGTGGGTTCAAATCCCACCCCCCGCACCACAGTTCTTCAAACCAGGGAATTCTAAGACACTAGCCTTAGCCCGCCGTCTGCAACTGCTTATCTAAAAACATATTTTCCCAAGCCCCCATAATCTCCATGGGCTGGGGGCATGGACAGTGTAAAAGAAATACTTAAGAAAGCTCTAGAAGAAGGAAGGAGGAAACTCCTAGAGCATGAAGCCTACGCAGTAGCCGAGGCCTACAGACTTCCGGTGCCACGCTATGGCCTGGTTAGAGACCCCGACGAAGCCGCTAGACTCTCTAAAGAGATAGGATTCCCCGTAGTTCTGAAGATAGTATCACCCGACATCACACACAAGAGTGATGTTGGGGGAGTGATCCTGGATATTAGAAGCGAAGAGGATGCCAAGAAGGCCTTCAACAAGATCATGGAGAACGTTAGGAGATACGCACCTAACGCGAGAATAGCGGGCGTGCTCGTGCAGGAGATGGTGCCTTCAGATGTAGAAGTGATTGTAGGCGCCACACGCGACCCGGTCTTCGGACCCCTCCTCATGTTTGGGCTTGGCGGGATCTTCGTAGAAGTGCTAAGGGATGTCAGCTTCAGGCTCGCTCCCGTGACACCCATCGACGCTGAGGAGATGATCAGGGAGATAAAAGCGTACAATGTACTAGAAGGATACCGAGGCAAGCCTCCTAGGGATATAGAGGCGCTTAAGGACATAATAATGAAGACCTCGCAACTCATGCTTGAAAACCCGGAGATCCAGGATATAGACCTCAACCCAATAATGGCCTTCGAAAGAGGCAAAGGTGCCAAGGTAGCAGATATAAGGATCATTCTGAAGGGTTAGGGGAGTGGGGCCATGGCTGACCTCAAGAAACTGTTCTATCCCTCATCTATAGCTGTTGTGGGTGCTTCAAGGAATCCCAAGAAGATCGGGCACCTCATACTGAAGAACCTGATAGAGTACGGATACAAGAGTAGAATATACCCGGTGAACCCCGCCGCCGACGAGGTCCTAGGGCTTAAAGCATATCCCTCGGTATCCTCGATTCCGGAGCCTGTAGATGTTGTTGTGGTATCGGTGCCTGCACCCAAGGTACCCGAAGTAATCGAGGATGCTGGCAAGGCAGGTGCAAAGTTCGCTGTGATTATATCTTCGGGCTTCAAGGAGGTTGGAAATGTTGAGCTAGAGAAGAAGGTTGTGGAGACCGCTAGAAAGTATGGAATGAGGGTTCTAGGCCCCAACATCTTCGGCTACGTCTACACACCTTCGCGGATCAACGCTACCTTCGGACCACGCGACGTCATACCAGGAGGCGTTGCCTTTATCACGCAGAGCGGAGCTCTAGGTATAGCGCTTATGGGCACCACAATCATGGAGGGTATAGGAGTATCAGCCATTATAAGCATAGGGAACAAGGCCGATCTAGACGACGCTGATTTCCTAGAGTTCTTCGAGAATGACCCTAACACCAACATAGTGTTGATATACTTAGAAGGCATTACTAATGGACGTCGCTTCGTTGAGGCAGCATCCAGGGTCACGATCAAGAAGCCCATAGTGGTGATAAAGTCAGGCAGAACCGAAGCAGGTGCTAGAGCGGCAGCAAGCCACACTGGCTCGCTCGCAGGTAACATAGCATTCTACGAAACCGCGTTCAAACAGAGCGGCATCTTATTCGCTAAGAGTGTCGAGGAGGCCTTCGACTGGGTTAAGGCGTTAACATGGAACCCGCTGCCCAACAGCGATAGAATAGTTGTGATAACAAATGGAGGCGGAGCAGGTGTTCAAGCAAGCGATACCCTCGCCGATAATGGGCTCCTGCTCCAGAAACCCCCGAAGAACCTAGTAGAAGAGATAAGGAAATTCGTACCGCCCTTTGCATCTCTCGCTAACCCGATAGACCTAACCGGTATGGCACCCACAGACTGGTACTACAAGGCTGTGTACGCTGCGCTCAACGACCCAGATGTCGACAGCATAGTGGTGCTCTACTGCCACACAGCGCTGACGCACCCCGTAGAAGTAGCTGATGCGATCATGAACGCCGTGAAGGATTCAGGAGGGCTAAAGAAGCCCATGACCGTCGCGCTGATAGGAGGGGTCGAAGCTTACGAAGGTATAAAGAAGCTTACGCAGGCAAAGATACCGGCTTACCCAACACCGGAGAGAGCCGCGGCAGCGATGGCTGCTATCCACCGCTACGTGAAGTACCGTGAGTACGTAACGAAGAGGCTCAGCTACTTGGGCGGGTCATGAAGAGTCTGTGCATAGATCTCGAGGCCTGTATAGCCTGCGGAATGTGTATAACCTCCTGTAAAAGAGGTGCTCTAACACAAGACCTTTTCTTAAAACCAATACTTGTAAGAAAACGCTGTGTTCTCTGCGGGAAATGCGTAGAGGTATGCCCCACGGCTGCTCTGAGATTCTGTGATTATCTTAGAAAACCTGAGGTACGTATGCAGGGTATAGGAGAGCGCGCATGTGCCTAGTCGTACTTGGCTTTCGACGAGGAGAACGCGTAGCCATAACAACTAATACAAGCGAAGACCCCGATACCATTAGAAGAATGTACAGAGCCTCGACAGTTCTATATGTGCCCGAAAAACTGTTGAAGCTCGACCTAAGCTACGGTTTATTGCTTGACTTTTTGGCGGACCTCTTCCTGCTGCCGATACTCGGGATCAAAGAGTGTGGTAATATCCTCGGAGACATTGAGAAGTTCAGATTCAGAACAGTTGTTGAGGTAACGCTTCTCACACTATTGGATCTTAGAAGTAGAGGAGTTGCCACATTAATACCTCTGATTAAAGTACCTCTCCACTACTTCCCACTCTATAAGATCTCGATGAAGCTGGGATTCAACATCTTCCTTCTAAGAATTCTGAACTCGTGTCGGGATAGCGAGTGTGTACGCGAACTAGGTGATAGCTTTAGAAAAGTTGTAGTTAAAGCAGCTGAGAGAGGTTACGTATCACTGCTGGATAACTACTTTGTAAGATTAAGGCCATTCTCGTCAATAGGGTGGAGAAAAGCCCTGAGGTATCTAGTAGCGCTGCGCATGGCATCTATCTTCGTGAGGATCCTGCACACCGTTTACAGCAGTGGTCTGGCGATGTGGAGTACTCCCCAATCATACCGCGGAATTACATCACTGCTAAAAATGCTGGCGAATCCCTACACGATACTTGACGTTGAGGGTGTCGAGCTAGGATGTCGACCTCCGGACTTTAGGAGGAGCAGTAGGAAGTTGAGGCTCGATCTTCTGGATAGGTTAGCTACAGATATAGAGGTCGGCGAATGCATAGATAGACCCTGCATCGCCAAGAAGTTCTTTACACCTAAATCAGCCAAGTGGGTGGTGGCTAAGTTAACTAGGTTTCTCGCAACGGACTTCTGGGTAAACCCCGGTGTTAGGCTAGCTAACGAGGTAATCCATACGTTGCTCTTGCGCAAAGCTGGGGTGAAGGTACCCAAGATACTTGCGATAGACCTTGAGACGTACACGCTCTTCAGAGAGTATGTAGAGGGGACGCCGCTAACACAATTTGTTTGCACAGAGTCCGCACAGCCCTTCAAATTAGTTGGCGAAACTCTAGCTAGCATTCATAGAAGAGGAATTATCCTAGGCGATACAAGGCCCAGCAACTTCATAATATCTCCAGATAATCGCGATGTTTACACAGTAGATCTCGAACAGGCGCGAAGAGGTGGAGATCCTTCGTGGGA
>Ga0180301_10002716_pt1 | contig 13913 bp, 10 predicted proteins | sample GuaBasSediGuay16_FD_121797 | JGI IMG/M metagenome (GOLD analysis project Ga0180301, IMG submission 121797) | Subseafloor sediment microbial communities from Guaymas Basin, Gulf of California, Mexico - Guay16, Core 4569-2, 12-15 cm | ecosystem: Environmental > Aquatic > Marine > Hydrothermal...
CATTAGAAAGATAAGGTAATTAATAGGTTTAGGATTTATTTCACCCCTACACCATATATGATCGGTGTTGATGAGTCCGGCAGGATCTGATAAGTGATGATTAAATCACCCCGGTACTGAGCTTTTACTCATCATTTAGAGTAAAGTAAATTAAGTCAATTAGTTTAATAGCTTGGGTATTTTTGTGTCACATCCTGAACGAGGCGTGGTTGAGGAGGCTATTGTTAAGGGGTTAGTGAAGTACGGTAGGTACTTAATAATAATTGTAGAAGCAGTAATTATAGCGTCAGTTTCAGCACTCATAGCATTAACTACTTATTATTTAGTAAGAGACATAATGATTGTAGCCAAGGGTGCAGCAACTATCGTGGAGTTACAGTTGATAATGAATGACATATTCTTACTAATAGTATATGTGGAATTAGTCAGAAGCATAGTTGTTGCATACAGAAGACCTGAGATGTATTTAGTGAGTATCGCTGAGGTAGGTTTCGTCATAAGTGTTAGAGAAATACTAGCATCAGTTGTTGCTAAGACAACATTCGATTTACTACTGGCATCGGTATCTAGTGCTGTCTTAGCGTTAGTACTTTGGATACTATATAAGAAAGTATTACCTCATAAAAGACCAGCTAGGAAGTCTGAGGTAATGAAGAATAAATAGTGAATTGTTTATTTCAATATATTTATTTAAGTTTAAACTAAATATTATTACAACTTGATTTTCTACTCATCTCTCTTAGTTCATTAAATTTATCCATGACCTTCTCTTCAATGACTCTTCGAATTAAGTATTCTTCATTAAGTTTATCTCTCCATACTATGTAAAGCCATACGGCTTTATCACGATCCTCTGTTGAATTCCAAAACTTCCATCCCGAAAGGTAGGTAACTATAAGTTCTTCGGGTGGCTCTATGTATGCATGATAATTATCAATAATTATTTTTATGGGTTTAGCTTTACGTGTGTAACTGCTTGAGACTATATCTATTGATTTAGCATCAAGTGACTCGTACTTTGGTAGGTATCCGCGACCTATTCTCTCGGAGAATTTCATTAATAGCTTCTCAATTATTTTGATAGCTAAACTACCATCAACTATTATATCAACATCCATAGTACGGTAAGTTCTACCAGTATAGACTTCAACAGCAAAACCTCCTGTGACTATGATCCTGCCTAGGCTTAACTCTTCAAGTCTCTTATTGAGCCATGCGATGAATAATAGATATCTTTTAGTTTCGTCAATCTCAGTTCTAAGCCTTGGGAGGATTAAGGTGATAAGCTCCTCATGTAATAATTCAGTAATTGACCTTACCTTATCCTCACTACTCTCTCTTTGAGAACGTCTCTTGACCAACTAATCACCTCAATATACTGATCTAGAGATCTTATGGCTAACATGGCGAGTCTTAAGGTATCAGAGATATCACGACGACCACGTGGTCTTTTTATTTTCTGCCTTAAACTAAGAGCTACTCTCATAGCCTCCCTTCTCTTCATACTAGCTAACTTCTTTAGATCATTATATCTCAATGACAGTTTCATCCCCATACGATAAGAACTCTTAACATTATTAATACTTACTTATGCATGGTGGTACTCTTAAATATCTCCTTAAACATTATAATATTGACATGAAAATAGAGACTTTTGAGATTAGAAAGTACGTTTTAGGACCTTTAGACACTAATTCCTATTTAGTTATTGATCATGCGGGTAACGCGTTATTAATTGATGCCCCACCTGGTGTCCTAACTATAATGCTTTATCTACTTGACAGAAATATAGTAAAATTAACACATATATTAATAACACACGTTCACTTTGATCATGCAGCAGAAGCTGAGCCCTTAAGGGAGATAAGTGGAGCTAAATTGATTATGCATAGGGATGAATTCTTAATCCTCGAAGAGTCAGGGAGGTGGGCACGTGCTTACGGTATTAGATGGTTTAGACCAAGCCCTGATAAGTTACTAACTGAGGATTCAGAAGTGGATCTCGGGTGGATAAAGATTCAAGCAATCCACACACCAGGTCATAGCCCTGGTTCTTTATGTTACTACATTAAGGAATTAAACACTATATTCACTGGTGATCTTATATTCAAAGGTACTGTGGGAAGGACGGACTTACCTGGCGGCTCTAGTAGGGAAATGATTAATTCATTAAGGAAGATAATTCTGTTAATCCCAACTAAAACCAGGATTTTACCAGGACACGGTGGTGAAACTATACTAGATCACGAGCTAAGATATAATCCCTATGTAAGGGTTATTGCCTCAAGATTAAAAGGAGGTGAAGAAGGTACTTTATCAATTTAGTCGATCTATAAGGAACGATAGAATGTAGGGAGTGTAACTCTTTAGTCCTGGTTAATAACTTCATTCTAGGGTGGAAGAATGAGTAGACATTATGGGAGGGGTATCGCATTAACGATTACATTAATTACGCTTATCATATTATCAGTTGCACCTATATCAACAATTAGTGAGATACATACCTATAAATTCATGAAGTTCACCAGGCTTAAGGTACCTGCTGTCTATATGAGTGAGGAAGGCGTTATGTATGGTGTTTCAACAGAGTTTATTTTAGGTATTGGATGGCCTGGTGAAGGAACCACATATTTCTCAGCTGAGCCATTAACGCAAATTGACATGCAGGCAGCAGGTAGGGTTGCAGTAATGATTGCTGGTACGTATGCTGGAATACCTTTAAATGCTTATGACTACTTCATAAAGGTTAAGTCCAGGTCGGAGGTTGTTGGAGGACCTAGTGGTAGTGGAATTACTGCGACAGCCTTTCTCGCATTACTAACTAATGCTAAGATATTACCTAACGTATCTATGACTGGAATGATAGAACCTGATGGAACTATAGGACCTGTCGGGGGCATTCCCGAGAAACTTAGAGCTATGGCTAAGGAGGGTATCAAAGTATTCTTGATACCTAAGGGACAGTCCGTGGTTAAGGAACTTAGAAAATACGTAGAGAATAAAACCGTAGGTAACACCGTAATAATTACTGAGAAAATAGTTCCAGTAAAGATTAACGTAACCGAGTTAGGACGGAAGCTCGGCGTTAAGGTTATAGAGGTAGGCAACATAGTTGAAGCATACAAGTACTTAACAGGTAAGAAACTTAAATTACCTAGATATACCTATGCTTATCCTCCATGGCTTATTAAATGGTTAAGTGACTTAGTTACTAAAACTCTAGATGCAGTTGAACATAACTTAACAAGTATTAGGGGCGTACTCCAGGATGAAGCTCCAGACCTACTTAAGGAGATAGAGAGACATGTAGTTAATGCTAAGGAATTTATGAGGGAAAAAGAGTTTTATAGCGCGGCTTCAGAGGCTTTTATATCAGCAATACTATCATCATACGCTTCATCATTCACTAAAGCATTAAGTGGTGGAAACATACGTAAGGTCATAGAGATATTGAAACAAGAAGTTAATGAATATATAGAATTAGCTAGAAATATACTAAAGGAGTATGATGAATTATCATATACACTCAATAAAGTAATCTTAACGGATAGTAGACTTCAATTAGCTATTGCAGCTTACATAAGGTATAGGGAAGCTAACAGAACACTAGCTACGATGGGGAACTACCCACTCTACCCCTTATCCATAGGTAGGGATGCATTATACATGGCAATTTACGCATATTGGAGAGCCAAGTCGGCTTTAAGCTTCCTAGAACTAGCATTAAACATAAGTGAAGGTAAGGAGTTAAGTAAGGAAATACTTATGAAGGGTGTAAATACATTACTTCACTTCGCTATGGGTGTTAAGATGTATCTTGAAAGCTTAGGTGGTAATACCTACCCCATAGATTACAGGGAGATCACTACATTAATAGATGAGGGTAAAATTATTGAAGCATCATCACTTGTTATTGAGGCATTAGCTAATAACGTAGCTTTAATGCATGCATACTTCAATACTCAGGAAGAGCTATCACCATATGCTAAGGAAGGAGCTAAGATACTTGCTAGTAGAGCTCAAGAATTAGGTTTAACGCCTATATTACCAATAATGTATATTGAGAGAGCTGAAACAGTGAATGACTCAATAACTAAGATAATACTCTATGAATCCTCATCAGCCTACTCACTACTACTAATTAACTCTGTATCAAGAACTTATAATCCTAGCATCACGGTTAATCCATTAACAACAACAATAACTAGAACTACAACTATAACCTTACCCCCAATAACTAGTACTGAAACCATAATCAAGACAAAGATAGAAACTACTACATACACTAAACCTGGTCCAACAATAACTACAACCTATACTAAGACAAGAACTATTAAAATGGCACCATCACTAATAGAACAATTAGTAGGTACCGGAATAATTGCTATCCTCTTCATAATATTTGCTGCAGGCTTAGCTATAGGTGCATTAATAGGTTATAGCGTGTCAAGAAAGTAATTTCATGGAGGAATGACGTATTACCTATTGAGTTTAATCTTACTTATCTACAAGACAACTATTTTATAAGGTAATGCATACCCATATAGTAACGGGTAGGAATCATAGTTAATGCACTTGAATTATTACTTGATGTTGCTAATAAACATAGAGAGGACATTATTAGGAAGATAGTTATTGTGAGGGAGAAGTATCTGGAAAGCGTTGAGAAGGAGTTATGGATAAATATGGACATTAAGGATAAAATGCCTAAATCGGTTGCTGGTGTTGATGGTAGTAATGTTAGAGTTGATTTTCAGGGCTTCACACTTTACGGTGTGGATGCTGTAGCTACATTCTATGATGATGTTAAAGATTTAAAGTATAGTAACTCAAAAGTTTATGCATTAGCCGACCTTGACGTACTGATACCTCCAAGAGCTAGGGAGCGTATAGATCTGTATAGAGAGATTCTTGAAGCGAAAACCGCACTCTTAACTGTACTAGAGAATGATGTTGAGCTATTACTAATGGATGGCTCATTAAAATCGGTACTAATAACCCCTTCAATAGAACCTATAGTTGTAGCTATGGATAAAGTATCTAAGATATTTGGCGACCATGTATACTTGGAGCTCTATAATTTATTAAGTAAAAGCTTAAGAAGTTACGATAAATTAAGGGATCAACCAATAATCACTAAATTACTAATTACGGATGAAAGTAAGGTATTAACTGAAGACGATTATTTAGCGGTAGTCCTCCTTGAATATATAGAGAAACTTGAGTCTTATCGTAGATTACTACTTAAGTGTTTTGAGAAGGATACTCTATTAGCCTTCATCTCAAAGACTGGGAGATCCCAAGCATACTTTGCTGACTTAGGTAAGAAGTTACGTAAGTACATCCCAGCTGATATAACAGTGTTTCAAAACCTTACATCAAGTCCGGGATATTCTAAGCCTAGAATGGAGGATAGACCTATAAAGGGGATGCCCAACATATTATCGTTAAGGGAATTCTATGATAAGTTGAGGATAGCAGTAACCTACATTAGGTTAGAGGAGGGAGGACCAGTACTTAAGCTTGAGATACCATACATAATTAATGTTGATGCGTCAACTATTGAGGGAGACACCATAAGGCTACTCAGTTACTTAAAAGGAATTTCACCTCAAGGCTATCCTTACGTCTTAATGGAAGCTCATGAGCTATCACGCATTAGTAAAGACACTATTAATAGAATCATTTATTCCTTGGACTTAATACCCCAAAGAACTGGTAGGGAGGTGCTCGAAGGTTGGTTAATGTAGGTAAATATGACTTAAAATTACTAGGTAGAGTCATTGGTGAGACATCACACACTGTAGTCCTCTTTACAGCTAATAGACCTCCAAGAGTGGGTGAGTACGTACTTGTTGAGTACGGTAATGAGGATCTCGTACTGGGTATTGTTGAAACATCGAGAATAGGTAATCCATTGCTTACTAATAGAATGTTAAGACCTGAGGTGGTTAGTAGGGCTGAAAGTTTTGGTGTTGAAAGGCATGAATACATGATTGGTCAAGCAAGATTACTTTCATGGCTTAGTACACTAATACGTGAGAGAAAGGTTGAAGCACCTAGGTATCCACCAAAGCCTATGGCTAGAGTTTTTGAGGCTTCAAGTAAAATCCTTAGAAAAGTTTTTTCATTAAATAATGGTGCCTGGATTAGACTAGGGGTATTAGCTAACCATCCTGATGTCCCATTTTACGTTAACATAGATACAATAATTAGTAGGCACTTAGCTATACTAGCAATAACTGGTGCTGGTAAAAGTAACACTGTAGCCGTACTTACTAGAAGAATGGTTGATGAGCTTGGCGGCACAGTATTAATAATAGATATGCATTCGGAATATGAAGGTGTAGCTGATAACGTAAACATAGTTAAGCCTAAGATAAATCCATCAAAATTAACTCTCTACGAATACTATCGCTTATTAAACCTTGAACCTAAGGCTAGTAAGCAGCGATTATACTTCAGGAGAGCATATACCTTCGCTAAGTATATGACCTTAAAGAGGCCTGAAGAATTCTTTAACACATTAATAAATGAGTTAGAGCTTTACGTTGAGTCAGGTAAGTATAGAGAAGTAAGGAATGGTAAGATCGTAAACATTAAAATCAGTTCTAGAGATAGAGCTCCGGTTATGGACTTACTTAATAAGCTTTATGATTTAAGAGATAGGTATTGGGGTACAATATTAACGCCTACAGCACCTATGGAACTTACGTCAGTAATTAAACCTGGCTATGCTAATGTAATTCAATTAGGTAGTTTCGATGAGGAGGTAGCTGATGTCATAACCTCACATTACTTACGTAGGGTACTTGATGAAAGGAAAAAGTTTAGAATTAGTGGAGGTGGTGAAGGTTACCCAGTAGCGCTTCTCACAGTTATTGAGGAAGCACATATCTTAGTACCTAAGGATAGATCAACATTAACTAAGGAGGTAGTCTCAAGAATAGCTAGGGAGGGTAGGAAGTTCGGTGTAGGTCTATGCTTAGTTAGTCAGAGACCCAAGAACGTTGATGATAACGCACTATCACAAACGAACAATAAGATAATACTGAGGCTCGTTGAACCTAGCGACCAACGATATGTTCAGGCAGCTAGTGAGACTTTATCTGATGAACTACTTGGACTCTTACCCTCCTTAAATGTTGGTGAAGCTATTGTCTTAGGACTCATGACCCCCCTACCTGCAGTTGTTAAGATTGATAAAGCTAGAGGTAAGATTGAAGGAAGCGATGTAAGGGCATTAGAGGAATGGAGGAAGTGGCGTAATAGGAACAGCAGGGATTTATACGATGACCTAGGCATATAGTTTAAAATCAACTATCCACGATAGCCTAAGTAACCTCTCTAACCTTCGAGTAGATATCTCTTGTGACTTCATATACTGTATCAGCAGCATCTCTTACTTCCTCATGATGTGTGACAACAATTAACTGCGGTATTAAGCCTCCACCCCTGAACTTTTTAAATATTTCAATCATTTGCTTTCTCCTTTCTTCATCAAGAAATATTGTCGGCTCATCAAGTATTAAGAATCCGACCTTACCTTTAAAGACTACTTGATGTAATGCTAATAGTAAAGCTATAGAGGTTGCTATGAGTTCACCACCACTTAACCTACCTATACTAGCCTCCATACGGTCTGATACTAGCACTATGTCTAGAGTCTCTTCATCTATTCTAACATCTGAATAGGCTAGGTTAAAGTACTCTAAGTACTCTTTCATTAAATTCTCTAATGAGGAAATTAACTCCCTACGTAATATCCTCGGTACTCCATCTTTATGATAAATGTTGTTCCTAATCCAGATAAGTGTGGATATCTTAAGCCAAGCACTTCTAAGAGCATCAATATCAGAGTTTAAATACTCTAATTCAGATCTTAAGTCTTCAGATCTAGTCTTAAGCCACTTAATCCTATCCTCAATTCTTACCTTCTCGTCCCTGATGGCTCTCCATTCACTCTCGACCTTACTTAACTCATCACATACCCTCTCATAATCCTTAGCTTTCTCATCAATTAGTTTAAGCTCTTCCTCAATAGACCTTAATCTTTCTATTTTATCCTCATACTCCTTACGGAGGGATTCTAACTCCTTTATTAATTCATCACGTCGTTTAACCTTCAATTCAACTTCCTTAACCCTTTCCCCAGCCTCCTTAACAATACTTAAGGCCTCGTCTAAATCATTAGTTCCTAAGACCTCATTTATCTTTGATAGTAGTGTATTTAGCTTGTCTTCAAGAGATTTAATTTCATTCCTAAGCCTCTTAATTTCACTCTCAAGATTCTTAAGCGAGTCCTCACTAATATCCTCACTTAATAACCTTTCATATTCTTTAATATCCCTCATTACTAGCTCCTTAGCACCGACAATTCTTAATAATTCATCCCTCTTCCTCCTTAATCTCTCCAGTTCCTTACTCAAATTATCATGCTTAAGTCTTAACTCATGGATTTCACTCTTTAATCTGATAATCATATCCTCTTCCTTCAATACATCCTTAATGAGTACCTCTAGTTCTGTGAAATACTGGATGTCTGCTTCAAGACTTTCCCTAGCCTCATTAAGTTTAAATAACTCGTTACTTAACTTACTAAATCTTTCGCTATAGCTCCTTAACTCCTCATTTAACTTCCTAATAATTCTTCTTCTATGCTCCTCACTTAATGGCTGACCACATAGTGGGCACCTACTCCCATCTTTGGATTGATTAAGGATTTCTAACTTATCCTTGACATCATTGATAAGTCCCTTTAGTAATTGAAGCTCACCATAAATATTATTATGTCTCACATTAATCTCATCTAATTCTCTTCTTAGTGATGATACGCTTCTCCTAATAGCTGTTAATGCTTCACTTAATGATGAAATATCTACATTAAGGAGATCAGAAACTTTGCTTAATATGTTCTCAGCCCTACGTCTAAACTCTGAAATCTTAGATTCCTTACTTATGATTTCATTTTTAATAGAGTTCAACGTTAATTCTCTAGTTTTAATCTCTTCCTCGATATTCTTAATTACTTTCTCAGCGTTGCTTATTGATGAGATATAATCTTTTACTTTACTTAAGTCACCATATCTATTCCTTAACTCTTGAAGTCTATTAAGATTTTTACTTAGTACTTCATATTCCTTTAACTTAGCGTTTAAGAGTGACTTTTTACTTTCTAATACATTTTTAATATTTATAGCTTTTAACACATCATCATGTAAAGAGGCCTTCCTCCTTAATTCCTCCATTAGTTTACTTTCATTTTCCAACTTCCTTATTGCCTTGTCGATGTCCTCAATCCTCCTCCTTAATTTCTCAGAGTCCACACGTAATGTTGCTAGTAAGTTCTTTAATTCATCCCTCTTACCAATAGTTCTACTTAGTTCATCCCTTCTTAACCTTAACTCTTCAACCTTAGCTTTAAGATCTTGTTCCTTCTTACTTACTTTATCTAATTTATTACTTAACTCTCTTAGTTCATTAGTGTAACTGTCTAATTCCTTTCTTATTCTCTCTGCTTCATTAACTATTGTAGAGTACATTTCCTTTATATTGTTTAGACTCTGCTTTCTAACATTAAATACTTGAGTACCAAACTTCTTGGTCTTAACCTTAATCTCTATTTTATCCATGTTGTCATAAGCTTTCTCGTAAGCTTCAAGACCTAATATTTGATCTACTAACTCCTTCCTCTTAGCTTGAGGTATTGTTAACAACTTACTAATTTCACCTTGAGGTACTATAGCTACGGTCTCGATAATTCTCCTTAATGATGCCTCAGAGACCCCAAAGAGTTCAGTTATTATTTTCCTAACTTCACTAGTACTCATGTAGGTCTTATTACCAACTCTAACTATGGTATCAGAGAATGTCTTACCAAACTTACTCTGCCTTCTTTCAATAATTACTTCAGTACCGCCAACATCAAGCCATAACTTAACATATGCCTCACTACTCTTAGATAACTCATTAATTATTACATCCTTTCTCTTACCTCTACCCTCACTTCTTAACACATCCCCCGTTAATGCGTAATATATAGCTTCAACAATACTGCTTTTACCAGCACCGTTAGGGCCAATTAATGCCGTGACACCTTTATCAAATTCTACAGTAGTCTCTTTATGGGAAATGAAGTTCCTCAAGTATACCTTCTTTATAGTTATAACCATCAAGAGTCACCAAGGAACTTTAAAAGACCTTCACCTTTACGTAAAGGTTTTTTACCTCTACTCTCGCTCTTGCTTACCTTTTTAGATGCATCCGTAAGTCCTGTACTCAATAATGTCCTTTCCACTCTTAATGGCTCTAGAACACCCACTTTGGACTTCCAAATGCTCTCATACTTAAATAATTCATTAATATACTCATTAATATCCCCGGACTCCAGATTAGCTAAAATATTCTTTATCTTAATAATTGCCTCAGCTAATTCCTTACTAACACGCTCATCCTTAATTCCTAATATGCTGCTTATGTAGTCCTTAACTATGTCAGTCTCACTAACACTCTCTAGAGATATCCATTCAGGTCCCTTCTTAGATTCCTTGACTATCCTTAACTTGGGTCTCACATATATATTCTGGCCCGCAATACTGATTAATTCATCAACTATATTCTTGCTTAAGTTCTTTCTACTTGCATCGATTTCTAGGTCTACATGAAGTATTCCTCTATCCCATAATTTACCTACTCCCAACGACTTTAACTTACTCACGGCACTTCTTACTGCTAGAACATGATTGGGATATCTCGTCGTGATCCTTAATTGAGGTCTCACATTCACGTCAATGGTATGGATGAATGGTTCATCACTACTTAGATCAACTATGTAGAAGCCCTTACCCTCCTTAAGCCATACATCGATTTCATCCGCACGTAATATCTCCAAACTACCTGGGTATGCTAATACATTACCAGTTTCCAACTTAGTTTTTACCCTCCTATGTAGATGACCCATGGCTACGTAAGTTGCCTCACTAGGTATGTCGTTTAAATCAATCCCTTCCTCGAAAGCGAAGAACTGCTTAATAGTTTGGTGAAGTAGTAATATGGACTTCCTATACTGCCTTAATATAGCTTTAATACTTGAGAGTTTAGACTTAAGGATTTTTAGGTACTTAGGCTTGGGTGGATGATGAGATATACCAGCCAATAAATATTTTTTACCTTCAATAATTACTTCATCATGAATGGGCGTTTTTGAGGTGCCAAGAAGTTTAAGGCCAGGAATCAATATTTGTGGTGCTTCATCGCTTCTCCTCGGTATGTCGTGCTCTCCAAGAATAGCGTAGACCTTAATACATTTACTGAGCGCCTTCCTAATAGCTTCAATAGCTACTTTTAAAGCCTTGTTAGGGGGTCTATACCTATCGAACATATCACCTGAAATAACTATAACATTAACACCCTCCTTAATAGCCTCATTTATTGCTTCGTGGAAAACATTATATATATCATCTTCTCTCCACGGATACCCGTACTGTGCAAATCCTAAGTGAGTGTCAGCAAGATGTGCTAGAAGCATCATCTCCACTAATGAAGACTCTACAACTAGACTTATTAATATAAGTTTTAAAAGGTATGAATAAGTAGGATAGGACATATTACTGAAGGTGATGCTTCTGAATGATTAAGAGTATAGGTACAGATTCAACAGGTATGAGGAGGTATCTCTTCAAGCCTAAGGATTACGTAGTGATTACTAAATACTTACTTGAATATGTGGAAAGTAACCTACGTAGTGGTAGATCATGCTTCAAAGTAACTCCTAACTTAGGTATTACCTATGTGAATGCTTGTGTACTGAATGGTGTGCTAAGAATTAATGAAATATCTATTAATTTGGAATTAGCTAAAAGCGTTATAAGAGATGATGATAGTGTTTACGTCATAGTGAATAGTGAGTTATTACCTATAAAATTCTATGATAGTGTTAAGAGGAAGTTTTACAAACTTCGAAGTTTAGGTATGGATAAACCACCCACATTAGAAATTAATGGTATACATATGCATAGGATTGAAGGTATAGATCCATTGAGTGATGCGTACATTAAGGTTAAGAGTATCAGGCCACTAGTTAATGGCTACGTACTGGATATAGGGACTGGATTGGGTTATACAGCAATAACTGCTATGAAATTAGGTGCTCGTAAGGTTATATCTGTAGAAGTTGATGAGAACGTCTTAAATATAGCTACGTTTAATCCTTGGTCTAGAGAATTAAGTAATGTAGATATACTATTAGGCAATGCTATTAAGATAATAAAAGAGTTCGATGATAACACATTCACTCACTTAATTCATGACCCACCAAGATTTGAACTTGCAGGCGAGCTCTATAGTTATGAATTTTATAGAGAAATGTATAGAGTATTAAAGCCTGGAGGTAAACTCTTCCATTATGTAGGAAAGCCTAAGCAAAGAAGGGCAAACATCATTAAAGGAGTTAAAGAGAGATTAAGGAGGGCTGGCTTTACACGTATCATATGGATTGAGGACGCATTGGGCTTTAAAGCTATTAAATATGCTTAAGTAAAAAACATTATTAATGCATTTTAAGGTTATGAAGGTGCTGTAGGCCTCCTTAGTGCTAAGAGGAAGTCTATTAGTAGCATTATATTTAATATGAGTCCTATACCCGTAATTATACCTACGGCATAGCCCGTTACAGGATTCGCAACTATAGTCGCTGGGACTACCACTGCCTCGTACCAGCCTAAAGCTATAGTGACTGTTATCCATAGGAAGAATGCTGGTGTGAAAGTCAATCCCTTACCTAAAGCGGTTGTCCTCTGTATCTTAGCTGCCCATAAAGCAACCGTCATTAGGGCTAATGATGCTAATAACTGATTCATTCCCGCAAAAGCAGGCCATAAAACCTTCCATGCAGCACCCCATGCCAGCGGTAATGCTATGATAACGAGTATAATTGACGCTAACCACCTATTAGCTAATACCTTATAAAGTGATGGAGCCCTATCCTTGAGTGGGATCATCAGTTCTTGCCAAGCAAACCTACCAAGTCTGGTAGCCGTGTCTAACGATGTTAGAGCGAAACCCGTAATCCATAAGGCTGCGAAAACAGCCATAGCCTCGAATGGTAGTCCAAATACGGCATTAGTTGCTGCTGCGTATGAGTATGGTATTATTATGAACCATTTATACTTACCTAGGATGCTAGTCCATGTAGCAGCGGCTTGTGCAGGATCTGCGAGAGTTTGTGCTTGAGCTAATGTTAATCCGGCCCTAGTTAATGCCTCGAAGGCGAAGGAACCTAATAGAGCTATGACCATAGTTGAGAGGAAGCCCTCAGTAAGCATTCCACCATACCCAACGAGTAATCCGTGAGTTTCATTAGCTAATTGTTTTGATGAAGTACCTGAACCCACTAAGCTGTGGAATCCCGATAAAGCACCACATGCGACGACTAAAGGTATTGTTGGCCAGAATGGTGATGGTTGACCACCAACAACTTTAGCTGTTAATAACGATGTTACTGCAGGTATCTCCATACCTCTAAATGCAGCTATAGCCGCTACACCTCCTATGGCTAAGCTGGCCCATAATATGTAAGCATTGAGATAATCTCTAGGTTGAAGTAGTATCCAAACAGGTATTGAAGCGGCGATTATACAGTAAATAGCTAATATGGATACCCAAGCATGGTATGATAGTGATAAGGGCACGTACATGCCTGTTATAACTGCTAAGACCAATAGTATGACACCAATTATGGTACCTCCCCTAAATCCTAACCTTGTTCTATACATTATTAAACCAGTAATTATAGCTATTGCCATTAAAAGTAATGCTGCAGTTGCGCTACCTGGTACATTAGTGAATAAAATAGATACAACAACCATAAAGACAGCTACTACTAGCAGTAGGGTGAACCATATGTATGCGTTAAA
>Ga0180301_10002717_pt1 | contig 13912 bp, 13 predicted proteins | sample GuaBasSediGuay16_FD_121797 | JGI IMG/M metagenome (GOLD analysis project Ga0180301, IMG submission 121797) | Subseafloor sediment microbial communities from Guaymas Basin, Gulf of California, Mexico - Guay16, Core 4569-2, 12-15 cm | ecosystem: Environmental > Aquatic > Marine > Hydrothermal...
GTAGAGAAGGTTAATCCCGAAAAGATGATTTGCACCGAACATGCGGCGATACTGGCGCGTATGTCTGAAATCGGACAGATAACGGGCGCGGTTATAGATGGACCTTTCGGTCTGGATAACGCGGTCGACCCGGAAGCCGCGGAGCTTAAAGGGCTTTCGGGAGATGTCGCAGGAAACGCAGACCTGATTCTCTGTCCAGATATTAGTTCCGCGAACGTTTTGTATAAATCTCTGGCCTATCTTTCGGGTTATGACTGCGGTGGGATAGTAGCGGGAACCTCGGCGCCGGTTATACTGACCAGCCGCGCCGACTCCGACGACACGAAATTCGCGTCGATAGCCCTAGCAATTGCGACATCCTAAAACGGTTCGGTAATAAAAATCAAGGAGGACATAATGCTTACCAATTACGAACAAATCAAAGCTAAGGCGTTGGAAGGCGAACGGAAAAAGCTCGTCGTTGCCGATGCCGCCGGAAAGGCTATACTCGAGGCGCTCGGCGAAGCGACAGAAGCCGGTATGATAGCACCGGTGTTGGTGGGCGATAAAGAGAAAATAGAGCCTCTGGTTAGCGAATTCGGCCTCGAAAACACACGAATAGTCCACGAAACCGACCCCGAGACAATAGCTGCGAAATCTATCGAGTTGATAAAGAGCGGCGAAGGGGATATGATACTTAAAGGCAAACTGTCCACGCCGATTTTGATGAAGGCGGTTCTCGACAAAGAAACCGGCCTGCGCAAGGGAAAACTCCTCTCCCACGTCTGCGCGATGGAGGTCGCCGGATATCCCAAACTTATGCTCGTAACCGACGGCGGCATTGTCGTTGCGCCCGATATCGCACAGAAAGCCGCGCTTATTATGAACGCCACCGAAGTCGCCCACGGTCTCGGTATCGAGAGGCCTAAAGTTGCCTGTCTCGCGGCAATCGAACGAATTACGGAAAGCCAGCCCGAGACACTTCACGCTGCCGAACTGATGAAAATGGCGGAACGCGGGCAACTTGGAGATATAGAAATCGAAGGGCCGGTGGCGATGGACGTTCTTCTTTCGCGCGAAGCCGCCGCCGCAAAGGGAATCGAAAGCGCGATGACGCTCGACGCGGATATCGTGCTGGTTCCGAATATGGTTACCGGTAATGTCTTCGTTAAAGCGTTGATATATCTCGCGGACGCGAAGGTCGGTGGGCTGGTTATGGGAGCGCAATGCCCCATCGTCCTATTGTCGCGTTCCGACACGGCGGAGTTAAAGCTTTGTAGTATCGCTTTGGCTTGTGCAGTAACATAAGATAGTAAAGGCTATTCCGCGTTTCGCACTCCAAAATCCGCAATCCCTTACGGTGGTATGTTGCCGTGCTTTTTCTTCGGGATTTCGTCGTGCTTTGTTTCGAGCATTTCGAGGGCTTTTATCAGCCGCGCGCGCGTGTGGCTCGGTGTGATTATGTCGTCGATATAGCCGTGCGCCTCTTTGATTGCCTGTTATTAAGGATACAATTAAATGAAACGGGCCTATCGTCAAGGCAAATTGCTTTTCGGATAGGCCCGATATATTGGAGGCGGCATCCGGATTCGAACCGGAGATGGAGGTTTTGCAGACCTCTGCCTTACCACTTGGCGATGCCGCCTTGAAAAGCTATAGACTTCAAACGATTAGCTTAATACACCCACAACCACCGCACCTTTGTTTCGTTTTTAAATTATATTCGTTTTGGCTAACCTGCTGCCGTATATTACTAAAAGACTTTGCAAAAGGTCAAAACGGCTATAAAACTCAAGGAAAAAGAAAGAAGCAAAAAAAGCAATCCGGTTCAGCGGCTTGTTCGACATATTATTGGTAAAATTTAAATGACTTGTTTGACAGATGAATAGATATCGGACCAGCAACCTTGTCTGATACGGAATTTTGTTCCGTGATTATGCCCTGTGCGCGCATCAAAATCGACCAAAATTGAGCCATCTTCCAGACAATTCAAAAACTTTTCAAAAGAGAATCCAGACAAAATAAATAGCTTCTCATATTTGAAGAATTCCCTTTTGTTTTCAACTTTTGAATCAGCAACGACATAAAAGCAGTTCATTATTTTTGAGCCAATTTTATATCTTAGATCATCAAATCCCCAATAAGGTTCTGGATTCAAGGGACCTATCCCGATTCTTTCTTTTACAGATTTCAACCAATCTGATATTTCCTCATTTGATGTATCAACTTTCGAGGAATCAAAAACAAAGCGTAACTTCTTCTGCTTGCGGTCAACAAGTATACGAAATCCCCTATTGGTGTATTCCGTTGAGCTTGTGGTTGACCTGAAGCTCATTTCGGTATCGGGATAACGTGTTCCAGCTTTTTTATGTCTCCAACCATAATAAGGAAGAAGTAAATTTGGGACGATTTTGGCAGCAGTTGGAGATGGCTCTATATGCTTGAGTGTTACAAGGGAACTGGTATGAGCTCTTTGACCTTTGAGTTCCCACTCTCGTGCATTTGGTATAGGCAGGTTATTTTCTTCAATACCCAAAAGAGTCTCTAATGTGTTACCAACTGCACCATCATTTCTAGTATCGCGAGTTTTCTTTATTAAGTCACTTGAACAAATGAATAATGCCGATATTTTTCCTCGTATTTTGCCGTGATTGTATTTATCGATAATCACGACTTTTTGACCATGTTTGCTATTCAAAACTGACGCCTTCTATCATTTTCAGTCCCTTATGCAGTTGCATCTGCATTGTGAAACGAAAACCATCGGGTGTTAGATAAACAGTTTCACCTGATTTCGCAATCAAGCCCAAGTCGATAGCATAATTAGAATACATACGTGTGGCACTATATTTTGCTTTAGGAGTTTGCCAATCAAAATATTTTCCGGCATGATATGTGAAATACTCAATTAGGTGGTGCATAGGAACTGGATATGTGTTTTTTGACAGTGTAAAGACCGCTTCAACAACAGAAGCGATTCCTAGGATTACTGGGGATTCGTAAGGATTCTTTACAATAAATCCACGCAGTAGGCTGACTTGGCCCTCACTAAGTCTTTCTGGTAGATCAATATCTTTTCGATTAACATATTGTTCCCCTAAATTCGAAAGTGAAATCTCATCTTGGTTAGGCTCCCAATTAACGAGGCGAAGTTCCGTTGCAAATCTTATTTTATTATACAATGTTCGGCTTGAGATAGAAATTCTGTTTTGAAGGGTTTTGACGCTATTGGTTGCCCCAAGCAAGTAAAGCATTTCGTGAATCAAATGAATATTCCATATTCCAATATCAATTGGCTTTGTTTGAGTGAAAAAGGCTATTGGTTTTAGATTTGAATAGAAAACGTGGAGAACTTGCGCTGGGTCGTAGTTCACACATGTTATTCCACGGCTGGAAGCTGCTTTCCTCTGATGTTCAGTCGACCTTATACATGCTAAAAATGGTTGTATTTCTCCCTGAATAAGTCTTCCTTGAGTCTGTAAGTCTGTCAGGTCACTTTTGTAATTGAGAACCTGAGTTAAGAAGGCCTTACGAAAGGGGACAACCTTGAGTTCGACTAACAAAAGATTCTTTCTGTAAGTATAAAGCAAATCAAGTCTTCCAGAGGGAAGTATCATTTGTCTTGCAAGGATTCTCGGCTCATCCGTGAGTCCCAAAATTTGCCTGGATAATGCTGGCGTACTTACCAAAACGGTCTCTATTTGCGATTCCCGAACTTCCATGTTATTCTACAAGATATGGGTAAAATGATTGATCATCACATAGTTCATACCGGTCAACAATCCACTCCCTAAGACAATTACGAATATCCCCAATTATCTCTATATTCCAGCTAATTTGGGTTGTCGAGGGATGAATACTTTGAATCAATTCATAGATTAGATTATCAACGGCGTCTTGTCGAGCAATTTGGCTATCACTCAATTCATCCTGTTGTTTATACACGATAAAGATTCCTCTCCGTCAGTTCAACATAGCATGTCCATAAAGAAAAAAATAATTTATGCTTCTTTCTTCCCACCACATGTCAGGAACATTGATTACGCAATGAGCTTTTGGTTTAAGTAGCGGTAACAGCGATTCATAGATATCACCCATTGCCTCCGTATATTCTTCAAGGGCCATCGTGCCTAAATCACGAGGGTCTTGCGAATATTGTTCAATCTTTCCAAGTTGCTCATTGTTTCTATCACGTCTTGATTTGTTTTTGCGCCTTCTGTTCAAAAGATTTGCATACGGGGGAGAAGTCCAAATAAGGCTAATAGTTTCTTGCTCAATGTATTTATAGATATTGCGGGCATCGTCTTGAATTGCAATTTGTTGAGCTTTATTAAATAGGTTAGCCTGAGCTTTCAATCTTTTTTCACAAAGGTCAATATAGGATTGCTGAAGGTCAAATCCAATTGCGTTTCTGTTTAAATCATTCGCTGCAACTAGCGTTGTTCCGCTGCCAACGAAGGGGTCTAAAACCAATTCGCCTTGATGGGTAAATAATTCGATAACTTTTTTTGAAAGAGCTATCGGGAAAGTGGCGGGATGGACCTTTTTATCGCGCACGTCGCGGGACTCATAAGTAAATTGCCAAACACCCAATTGACATTTTAGCCACTCCTTAGCGGTTAAACAATTAATATGGGTAGCCTTACAATTACATGTCCTTGTGTGACCAATTTGAATTTTTTGCCTATAGAGTGGACTATTTTCTTGCACTACCATTGTTTTCATCTTTTTATTTGATTTTTTTTACTCCCTTTTGGGAAATATGACATAGTTCTCTTACAATATTAACGAAGTCGTTTATGACATTTATGTCGAACCGTGGAATAGAAATATCGATTATCGGCGAGTAAAACACCCGGCGTTTAGCAATTTCTTTCTTACTACATTCCCACGTGTGGGCGGCATAGGAAATTACATCTTATCGCTCGAGGCTTAATTCTCAAAAAAAGCGGGAGACGGGATTCGAACCCGCGACAACCACCTTGGCAAGGTGGGGCTCTACCAGCTGAGCTACTCCCGCGTTTCCCAAATCGAATATAGTCGCTGAACGATTTTTGTCAACCTTTTTATAACGTCGGATTATTTCCTTAACGAATGAATAAAGCGCAATAGTTTTTCTTCTTCTGGTAGGAGTTTCATTTCTCGGCGTTCCATAACGATACGCGCCGTTTCAAGAGCTTTTTCGATATCGTATTCCATGTAATTTGTGGCGGTGCCCCACGAGAAACTCCTGACGTATTTCGGCGGGAACTCCGAACCGTAGTGGTTCACATAAACGCCTAACGAGGTCCCCGAATTAAGCAAGGTTCCGATACCTGTTTTCGTGTGGTCTCCAATAAAGCTGCCGACTTTGGTTAGTTTTGTGTCTATCGGCCCGCTGCCGAGGTCTATTCTTATATTGCTGTAGTTATTTTTAAGGTCGCTTGTGGTTGTTAGCGCGCCGAGATTGGCCCATTCGCCGATATAAGAATGACCGATAAAACCTTCGTGGTATTTATTGGCGTAACCCTGGAATACGGTCATTTCTACCTCGCCGCCTATACGGCAATCCGGGCCGAAACTGCAACCGCTGCGAATCCAGCCGGACACAATTGCGTTCTTTTTTCCAATATAACATGGTCCTGCGATTACAACCCCGGGGTAGATAATCGCTTCCTCGTCGATAATGATATGTCCTTCTCGGGCGTCGAGAACTGCACCGGCTCTAATTTCGGCGGATTTTGCGACATGCACACCGGGCGAATTGTATATTGTCGCACCTTTATCGATATGCCCGTGTTTTTCCGGGCCAAAGCAGTTCGTATAGTCGAGTTCGATAGCCTCGTTGTTTCGGTTAACAAGGTCCCATATATTTTCTATCACAGGGACATCGACTCTTATAGCGGGCATCTTAAGGTTGTTTAGGGTTTTGGGTATTTTCTTTTCTTCGACAAGAGCGGCGACAACGACCTTACCCGATTTGAACATAGTTCCCGGACTCGCTTTAAACACAGCGTCGTAGAAGTCCATATTATAGATAGCGGAGGGGCGAATTATGAGAACGGGGTCTTTGCCTTTCGGTAATTTATTGGTTAGAATACCTGTTCTTGCCGTATAGGCTTCGGCGACCATCGGCCGCGCCATAACCGAGATATGTGAATCGTAGAAAAGTTTTTGTATCCTTTCGCGGAATGTGAACGCACCCGCTCGGACCTCTGCTAGTGGTCTTGTCAAGGTTATAGGCCGGAAATATTCCCAGCCGTCGCCCATCAGAACAATTCTCGGCTTCACGTTCTATCTATCTCCGTTTCGCAAATTTCCTCGTCTATAGAGAAGGATTTAATTCTCTTGCTGGCCGCTTTCGCGAGTTCGAACCCAAGTTTTAGCGCGGCTTTATTCGATTTTGCGAATTTTTCTGGGAAACGCTCGAGGACCGACTTTTCCAGCGATTTTTTAGTAACCAATCCGAGATATTCTGCTATAAATCCGAGACAGACTATATTGGCAGGAACTACGGTTCCTATCTTTTCTTTGGTTTTCTTGAGGAATGGGGCTGCAATAAAATCTCTGTCCGGTTTGCGTTCCACGGCATCTTCGTCTATAATTAGTAGGCCTTTTTCTTTTAGAAGAGGGGTATAGGCGTTTGCGGCTTCCTGTGTAAGCGAAAGCAGCAAATCGAGTCGGACGGCTTCGGGGAAATAGATATCTCCATCGGAAACGATAACGTCGCATCGTGTTCTTCCGCCGCGTGCTTCCGGACCGTAGGATTGTGTGTGGGCTGCGTTTCTGCCGTCGCCGACAGCGATAGCTTCGGCGAGGATAACACCGGCTGTAATCAAACCCTGACCACCCGAGCCGGAAAGGCGTATTTCGAATCTGCTTTCGGTGAAGTCTGGTTTCTTCTTTTTTTTACGCGTTCTTGGCATTTCGGACCTCCTCCCGGGCTTTATGGGACATCTCTGCGTATGCGTCGGTATATTCTGCGCGGCTATCGTCGTCTATGAACTCGCCGATAGGGAATTTACCGGTGCGTTCTTCCTCGTTCATCTTGTCCCATTTCTTCATTGTAACTGCGTGTTCCCTTTGCCATTTGAGCATTTCCACAGGGCTGCGGAATTTATTGAGGCGGCCGTAAAGCACCGGGCACTGGCTTATTACCTCGACCATCGAAAACCCTTTTCTTTCGATTGCCCTTTTGATATACTTCGAGGTTTGCACTGCGTGGTAATTAGTCGACCGTGCGACGTAGCTCGCTCCTGCTCCCGATGCCAGTTTGACGGCGTCGAAAGGCGGGTCGATACTGCCGTAAGGTGCTGTGTAAGCGAAGCTTTTCAGCGGTGTAGTCGGCGAGACCTGCCCGCCAGTCATCCCGTAGATATAGTTATTTATCAGGACCATCGAAATATCGATGTTTCTCCGCGCGGCGTGGATAAAATGATTCCCACCGATGGCCATTCCGTCGCCGTCGCCGGATACGACTATGACCTTCATATCTGGTCGAACCATCTTTATTCCTGTGCCGAATGCTATCGCTCGCCCGTGCGTAGTATGCAGTGTGTTGAAATCGACATAGATAGGCATACGCGAACTACATCCTATCCCGCTTACGAGGACGATGTTGTTTTTGCTTATTCCCAATTCGTGGACGGCGCGAATTATCGCGCTCATCACTGCACCTATTCCGCAACCCGCGCACCAGACTGTCGGGAATTTCTTTTTCATCCGCAAATACCCGTGATATGGGCTTATAGTTTCGAGTTCCATATTTATCTCCTCTTAATAGAACGGAGTTCTGTCAGGTTTTCGTATATCTCGTCAGGTTCCAGCGCGCGGCCATCGTATCTGAACGACCCGGTAACCTTGCATCGCCCCATAGCATAGCGGTCGACCTCGCGGATTAATTGTCCCATATTCAGTTCTGCTACGAGAATACCTCTGACCTGTTTTGCAATCTGATGAATTCTGTATCCCGGGAATGGCCAGATTGTTTTTAATTTTATCAATCCGACTCGAACTCCTTTGCTGCGTGCTTTTCTTACGGCGCTAGCGGCGGCACGCGCTGCAGAACCGTAGGAAACGACCGCATATAGGGCGTCGTCCATAAACTCCTCGTCGTATAGGATAATATCCTTCCGATGCAGGTGTATTTTTTTACGGAGTTTACGGAGCATTTTTTTAATTTCGTTTGGGTTTGCTGTCGGAAACCCCTCCTCGTCGTGGGTAAGTCCGGTAACGTTGTATCTGTAACCTTCGCCGTAAGCCACGAATTCGCTAACCATATTCGGCGTTACGGCGAACGGTTTGAAGAAATCTGGCGGAATGGTCGGGTATTTGCGTGTTTCAATCTTGATATCATCGACATCGGGTATATATATTTTCTCGCGCATATGTCCGAGCATTTCATCGAGGAGGAGTATTACGGGAGTATGGAGACTTTCCGCGCAATTAAATGCGTGTATAGTGAGGTCATAGACTTCCTGGACGCTGCTCGGTGTAATGACTATCGCAGTATAGTCGCCGTGGGGACCGAACCGTGACTGCATAACGTCTGACTGGGAGAGTCTTGTCGGCAAGCCTGTGCTCGGTCCGCCGCGCATCACACTAACGACGACGATTGGGACCTCCGCAATATATGCGAATCCGAGGTTTTCCTGCATCAGACTGAATCCCGGCCCCGATGTTGCGGTCATAGCTTTTGCTCCGGCCAAAGAGCCTCCGATTATCGCTGCTATCGAGCCTATTTCGTCTTCCATCTGGATAAATGCGCCGCCGAGCAACGGTAGTTTTCTTGCGCAGCCCTCGGCTATTTCGGACGATGGTGTAATGGGATAGCCCGCGAAGAACCTGCATCCTGCAGTTAATGCAGCGTCGACGCACGCTTCGTTTCCCTGCAGGAAAACTGGAGTTCCTTTTTTCTTTTTCTTTGCCATCAGGATTTACCCCCTTTCATTTTCGAGGGTTTCTTTTTGGGCTTTTTCCCCGTTTCTGGTATAATACAGGCCTCCTCGTCGCCAGCGTCGCAAAGGAGTTTGCGGGTAAGCTCGGCTTCTTCTTCGGTAGGCTTATTTTCGGGAAGTTCGGGGCCTTTTATTATCGCCATATCGGGACAACGCAACCAGCAAAGGGCGCAAAGTGTGCATTTATCGGGGTAAGCGAGAATCGGGATACCGTCGGCGCCTTCCACTAAAGCGCCCGTGGGACAGAACTCCGTGCATATACCGCACCGCTTGCACCATTCTCGAAAAATTACTATTTTCCCTTCCGGTCGAACGCACTCCCCCCATGGGGTAGGCGCGGCGGTAGTAACGCCCGACATTATACGCCCTTCCATAGACAGGTATTTTTTATTATTGGCCATTTTCCTCCTTAGGGTTATTAAAGACTTTTGGCCATCAATTCGGGTAATTCGCTGGGTATTTTAGCCACCGGGACACCGACGTTTTTGAAGGCGGCTATTTTTTCTGCGGCGGTTCCTTCGCTGCCGGCTATAATCGCACCGGCGTGGCCCATACGCTTGCCCGGCGGAGCCGTCTGTCCGGCAATAAAGGCAGTTACGGGTTTATCCATATTATCTGCGATAAATTTCGCCGCTTCCTGTTCGTCGGTGCCGCCAATCTCTCCTATAAGGACGACGCCTTGTGTCTCCGGGTCTATCTGGAAAGCGGAGAGGGCATCGAGGAAATTCGTGCCGATTATCTGGTCTCCGCCGATACCGATGCAGGTCGATTGCCCTAATCCGGCTCGGGTTAGGCTATCGACGACCTCGTATGTCAATGTTCCGGAGCGGCTAACTACGCCGATATTGCCCTGTTTAAAAATGTTTCCCGGAAGTATTCCGACCTTCGATTTTCCGGGAGATATAATTCCCGGGCAATTCGGTCCTATTAGCCTTACCCCTTTGTCCAGATAGAAATCGTAGATATTAACCATATCGAGCGGCGGGATACCCTCTGTAACGCACACTACGACCTTCATTCCGGGAGCGTCCGCGGCTTCGTAGAGAGCGTCTGTTGCGAATTGCGGAGGGACGAATATTATCGAGGTATTCGCGCCTGTTTTCTCTACTGCTGTGGCGACATCGTTAAATACGGGGACGCCGTGAACCTCCTGGCCTTTTTTGCCGGGAGTAACTCCGGCGACCACTTTCGTTCCGTAATCGAGCATCCCTTTAGTATGGAAAGCGCCGTCGCGCCCGGTGATTCCTTGAACGACGACCTTTGTATTTTCATCGACATAAACCGACATTATTCCTCCTATGACGCAAGTTTCGCGGCCTCGGAGACCACTTTATCCATAGTCGTGAACATCGGGAGATTCGCTCTGGATAGTATCTCGCGCGCCTCGTTTTCGTTTGTTCCTGTAAGTCTGACAAGAATTGGAACATCGACCTTAAACTCGTCTAATGCTTTAATAAGGCCGTTGGCGACGTCGTCGCAGCGTGTAATTCCGCCGAATATATTGAACAGGATAACTTTCACATTTGGGTCGCGGGTTATAATTTTCAGTGCGGTAACCACTTTTTCCGGGTTGCTACTTCCGCCGATATCGAGGAAATTGGCTGGTTCGGCGCCGAAATGCTTAACGAGGTCCATCGTCGCCATTGCGAGGCCTGCGCCGTTGACGACACAACCGATATTACCGTCGAGCTTGACGAAACTCAGACCTGCTTCGCGTGCCTCGTTTTCGGCGGGGTTTTCCTCGTCGAGATTGCGCAAAGCCGCGAGGTTTTCGTGGCGGAAAAGGCCGTTGTCGTCGAGGACCATTTTGGAATCCACCGCGAGAACGTCGCCCTCGGCGGTAACGACCAGCGGGTTGATTTCGGCGAGGCTTGCATCGCAATCGATGAACGCTTTATAAAGTCCCATAAGGATTTTCGCGCCGGCTTTGATTTTGTTCTGGTCGTCGTAAAGCTTACCAATTATTGTCCGAGCTTTGTATGGTCGCATACCTGCGCACGGGTTAATCGGGAATTGGTGGACCTTTTCCGGTGTTTCTTTTGCAACGACTTCTATTTCGACACCGCCTTCGCCGGAGACTATAACGACGGGGCATTTCCGTTTGCGGTCGAGCACGACGCCGACATAAGCCTCCTGGGCGATATTTATCGCCTTCACAACCAGGACTTTTTTGACATTAATCCCCTTAATATCCATTCCGAGGATAGCGGAGGCTTTTTCGAAAGCGTCGTCGGGGTTTTCTGCGAGCTTTATTCCTCCGGCTTTGCCCCTGCCTCCGACCAAAACCTGCGCTTTGATAGCGACTCTTGAACGAAGTTTTTCTGCTATCGCACGCGCTTCCTCCGGCGAGGAGGCGACGGCACCCTCGACGGTGGGTATCCCGTAGCGCTCCTCGAATATACTTTTTGTTTGATACTCTTGAAGTTTCATTCAACCTCCCGGTATTAATATTCAAAGAATAGAACGGAGAATTAAATACTAAATATGTCTTCTTCGAATGTCAACGATTATCTCTCAAAACCAGATTTTTATCCGGCAAAATCTTCGTGCACTATGCCGGATGATACCGCAAAAGCGTGCATTTCCGAAATAAGCGTTTCTTTTTTATTGAGTTCGGGATTGTCCAGGACTATTTCTAATAGGTGATTTAGCACCTTGCCGATTTCGGGGCTTTCATCGATTCCGAGTATCTGCATAATGTCTTTTCCGCCGATTGCCAGGTCTCTTGTCGAAAGAGGAGGTTTCTCTTTGAGGATTTTCCGGACGCGGATTTCGTATTTCCTATCGGGTGTATCGTCGCGGGCGGTGCCCTGAGCCTCGATATCCGCGTATCGCAATTCGAAAAGCTCGTCGAGGATGTCCTCGCCGACACGTCTTATGAATCTTCTGACGCCTTTATCTGTTTCGGCATGGGTGAACATATGGTTTCGAACCAGCCGTGTGACCCTATCTATCGTTTTTCCGGGGAATTTAAGTCTTTTCAATGCGTGTTTTGCCATTCGTTCGCTAACATTCTGGTGTCCGTAGAAAGTAGCCCTGTCTTTTTCGGGCATATATTTCCTTCGTCTCGGTTTTCCGGCATCGTGAAAAAGGGCGGCGAGCCGAACGTCGGTTTTACGCGGAGCCGCGTCCACAGTTTTCAGGCCGTGCTCGAAAACGTCGTATGCGTGCCAGCCTCCTTCCTGCGTAACTCCGACCCCTTCCATCAGTTCGGGCAGGATTATATCGGTCAGTCCCCATTCTAACCATAATTTCAACGCTTCGGATGGTTTGTCGAGTTCGAGCATCAGTTTTTTCAGCTCCTCGCCTATGCGTTCCTGCGCGACGTGTTTCAGTTTCGGTGCGGCGGATTTTATCATATCGAGCGTTTTTTTATCTGGTGCAAGCCTACATCGTGCGCATATATACGCAGCTCTGAGACATCGTATCGGGTCGGCGCGTAAAGAGCTATCTTTTACGGTGCGCAGAATACCGTTTTTTAAATCTTTTTGCCCTCCGAACGGGTCGATGAATTTCCCCGTGATAAGGTTTAAGGCCATTGCGTCGACTGTGAAATCGCGTTCTGCGAGGTCCTCCTCGACCGACATAGAGATATCGAATTTCGTTTCTCCCGGCTGCGAAATATCTCTTTTCGAGGGTAACGAAACATCGACAATCCGCCCGGTATTTTTCGGGTGCCATTTTATTACGGTAAAGCTCTGGCCAACCAATCTCGCTTTGCCGAAGCGTCTTAGTATTCTTAAGACGTTTTTGACCTCGACACCCGTCATCAAAATATCAAGCTCCCGGGGGGAACATCCCGCCAGGAGCGTGTCTCGTATCGCGCCTCCGACCGCGTAAAGTCCGGCACCATTCGGAAGGCTATCTGGGAATTTTTCCGGTAGTTTCTTAAGAAGAATTTTTCGGTTCGGTAAGCCTTTTATCATCGGCAGATATGATTTATTATGAGATTGCGGGTTTTAATTAAAAATTCCTGTCGGAAACATCATAACGATGGTTCGATGAGACCTAAGCGACCGCTGTTGTCTTATTTTTGCTCTCTACGGGACAATCCGCGTTCCGCCGTCGTTTTCGAGTCCTTCTTTTACCCTGTCGATGCTCGTAATTATTACCTGTTTTCCGCCGTTTTCGACGAAAAATATTGCGCTTTCGATTTTCGGTCCCATACTTCCGGGCGGGAATTCGCCCTTTTCGAGGAATTCTTTTGCTCCGCCGACACTCATCATGTCCCAGTCTCTCTGGTATAGCGAGCCGTAATTTGTCGCGACCTTTTCCACTCCGGTGAGTATTATAAGTGTTTCGGCGCCGAGAGCGAGTCCGAGGACGGCGCTCGCCCTGTCTTTGTCTATAACTGCATCGACTCCGTGAACCCGTCCTCTTTCGTCGCGATATACGGGGATTCCTCCGCCGCCGGTGCATACGGCGATAACATCTTTTTCGAGCAGATTGCGTATCGCTTCGACCTCGACTATTTCTTCGGGCCAGGGAGACGCTACCACACGGCGCCATCCGCGACCGGAGTCTTCACGCACTGTCCAGCCGGAGCGATGAGCGAGTTCTCTGGCCTCTTCCTTGGTATAGAACCGCCCGATGAACTTGGTGGGATTCTGGAAAGCTGGGTCCTCGCGGTTCACGACGACCTGTGTAACGATAGTCCCAACCTTGCGTTGGACTTTGTTTTCCTCGAACAGGTTTGTGAGAGTATTTGCGATAATATACCCGATTTCCCCTTGAGTCGTCGCTCCGCACAAGTAAAGCGGGAGCGGTATAACCTGTTTTTGGGAAAGCTCGACGCGTCGCAGGGCGTTTCCCACCTGCGGGCCGTTCCCGTGTGTTATAGCAATCCGATATCCGGAGCGGGCAAGCTCGACAAGAGGCGCGAGGCTGACACGCGCGCGTGCGAACTGTTCTGCGACGGTCTCTCCGGAGCCTTTGGAAATCGCGTTTCCGCCGAGGGCTACGACTATCGGTTTTGTTTTGTCGATTAGCACGATATA
>Ga0180301_10002718_pt1 | contig 13911 bp, 13 predicted proteins | sample GuaBasSediGuay16_FD_121797 | JGI IMG/M metagenome (GOLD analysis project Ga0180301, IMG submission 121797) | Subseafloor sediment microbial communities from Guaymas Basin, Gulf of California, Mexico - Guay16, Core 4569-2, 12-15 cm | ecosystem: Environmental > Aquatic > Marine > Hydrothermal...
CTGTTTTTTCTTTACGCTCAGTTACCTGCCTGCCGGCAGGCAGGGGCTCGAGTTTGAGACGGTCTCCAATCGGATGGCCTGTCCGTTCCGTATGTCTGTTTTTTAAAAGAGCTAAAGTGTTACAAATATTGAAGCCATGTCGGTAGCAAAGGGTGAGGTTCTAAAGGTAGAGATTGAAAAACTGGTTTCCGGGGGCAGGGGCATTGCCCGGGTGGACGGTCTTGCAGTCTTTGTAGACAGGGTTGTTCCCGGGGATGAGGTCCGAGTCAAGGTAGTCAGGAAAAAAAAGAATTACGCCGAAGCCCGAATTGTCGATCTAATCAGACCGTCAGCTTTCAGAGTTAAAGCCCCTTGCTCCTACAGTGGTACCTGCGGCGGCTGCCCATGGCAATTTATCGCTTATGAGAAGCAGCTAAGCTGTAAAAGAGAGCACATAATGGATGCCCTGGAACATATCGGTCGGATCAAAGGCGTGCAAGTCCACCCCCCTGTTGCGTCTCCAAAGCAATTTGGATACAGAAACAAAATGGAGTTTTCCTTTTCTGACAGGAGGTGGCGTCCCCCTGAAGAACTTTCCGCCGGCAATATCAGGGAAGACTTTGCCCTGGGGCTGCATGTGCCGGGAACCTTTGATAAGGTTCTTGATATCGACACCTGTCTACTTCAGCCAAACCTGGGCAACAGCATCCTCGCCGATGTGCGCTCATATGTGAGAAAAAGCGGTATACCACCATATGGACTCAAATCCCACAAAGGCTTTTGGCGCTTTCTCATGCTAAGACACTCTTTCCACTATGATACCTGGTTGGTAAATATTGTTACTTCTCGGGAGGAAAGGTCCTGGGTTCAACCGCTGGCCGACACTCTTTATGAGAAGTATCAAGAGGTTGTCTCTATTGTCAATAATGTGAATACAAGGCGAGCTGCAATAGCCCTCGGCGAATATGAGATACTCCTTGCAGGCGAGCCATTCATCAAAGAAAAGATAGGGAGATTTGAATTCACGATTTCTGCCAATTCTTTTTTTCAAACTAACACAGATTGCGCCAGGCGTCTTTATGAGATAGTGAGGGATTATTCCGGTCTCACAGGCCGTGAGGTGGTTTTGGATCTTTACAGCGGAACCGGAACGATTCCAATATTTTTGTCAAGCAGGGCGAAGAAAGTAATAGGCATCGAGATTTCAGAAAATGCCGTCCGCGATGCTCAAAAGAACTGCCAGAAAAACCAGATCGAAAACTGTCTATTCATATGCGGGGATATCAAAGCAGGGCTCAAGCACCTTCAAGATAAGCCGGATGTCATTGTTGTAGACCCACCAAGGGCAGGTATGCCTCCGGACGTAATTAAACTGATCGGCGGTCTTTCTCCATCCATTATCATCTACGTGTCGTGCAATCCGGCCACTATGGCCAGAGACCTTGCAATGCTAAAACAAAATTATCACGTCCTCGAAATCCAGCCGGTCGACATGTTCCCTCATACACCCCATATAGAGTCTGTGGCAAGACTCGAACTAACAAAGTGATGCGGCTTCGTAATCTGGGTCCAGAGCTTACGGTTTTTTTCGCTTTTTTTTGTTTTTGTCTTGACAACCAGCAGCTTTTTGTGTATTCGGCCAGTGATTGCGTAGCGCCAAGTTAAGGTGTGTTCACAAGGGCGGGAACCTTCCTGTATGAGCCTGAAAGATCTCTTAATAAAAAACAAACATGCTATTTTAGAAAAATGGTTTGACATAGCTTTAGGGGTATATGCGGAGCAAGGCCAAACCTTTTTCAAAAAGCAAAAAGATCGGTTTGCAAATCCAGTTGGTCACACCACCTCCGAAGGAATAGAATCGATATATGACGAACTCTTGAAAGAGACAGAATCTGATAAGCTTCCGCTATTTCTGGAAAATATCATGAAAATAAGGGCTGTTCAGGATTTTTCTGCATCCGACGCCCTGAGTTTTATCCCGGGATTAAAGAGAATAATCAGGGAGCAACTCGGTAGCATCCTCCTGCAGAAGGAGATTGCCGAAGAGTGGGCGGTATTTGAATCCAAAGTAGACCGGCTGGCCCTGCTCGGTTTTGATGCCTATACCAACTCCCGCCAGAGGCTCTTCGACAGCAGGGTAAATGAGGTAAGGACCCGGGCTGCAAGATTACTGAAGATGGCAGGTATAGGATATGATATTCCGGTAGAGGAAAAAGGCGTCAAAAACGGTAAGGCGGATAATGCATAACTTAACATGAAGTGGGGGAACACTAAATGAATGTGATAGTGAGTCTCACGATTTCTTCCATCGCGGTCGTAGTCTTGGTTTTGATTCCTCTTATAGGGGTGTGGGGGTTGCATCTACACTATCTGTTTGGAGTCGTTATTCCGTATCTTGCTGCGGCTACGTTTTTTGTGGGCATTGTCTACCGTGTGGTGGATTGGGCAAAGTCGCCTGTACCTTTCCGCATACCCTCAACATGCGGTCAGCAAAAGACAATGCCCTGGGTCAAAAGGACGTATGTAGATTATCTGGATAACCCGGACAGTACGTTAGGAACCGTCCTGAGGATGGTTCTCGAGATACTTTGTTTCCGTTCTTTGTTCAGGAACACGAAGCTGCAATTCGGCAGCGGCGAAAAGATCAAGTATGCATCAGCGAAGTGGCTATGGTTAGGGGCAATAGTTTTCCATTATGCCTTTCTCACGGTATTGATCAGACACCTCTGGCTTTTTACCGAGCCTGTCCCGTTTTTTGTCCAATTACTCAATAAACTTGACGGATTCTTGCAAATCTTTGTGCCGACAATATACCTGAGCGGCTTCGTTCTCGGGGCAGCCGTGACCTACCTTCTCCTGAGAAGGCTTTTCATCCCACAGGTACGATATGTATCTTTGCCTGCTGATTACTTTCCACTCTTACTGATCATCGGCATGGCCTTTACAGGTATTCTCATGCGTTACCTACTCAAGGTGGATATGATAAAGGTCAAGGAGCTAACCCTGGGACTCGTCCGTTTCAGTCCAAGAGTACCCGATGGGATCGGGGTAATCTTTTATATCCATTTGTTTCTTGTCAGTAGCCTGTTTGCTTATTTCCCTTTTAGCAAGCTTGTGCATATGGCGGGTGTCTTCCTGAGCCCGACAAGGAATCTTTCCAACAATAGCCGCGCAGTCAGGCACATTAACCCGTGGAACTACCCTGTGAAGGTTCACACATATCAAGCATATGAAGATGAGTTTAGAGAAAAGATGAAAGCCGCTGGATTACCTGTAGAAAAAGAATAATTTGAAAAATTATCTTCAAAAGGAGTTCCTATGGCCGAAAAACTAAAACCGGAAGAAATCTTAAATATCAGTCACCAGCCTCCTCTGACTTCGAAAGGGTGGATGGACACGCGCAGTGAAATCAGGCCGGGTATGCATTGTTATGCCTGCGAGCCGAAAAACCTTGAAGTGGTAGACTTTCCAAACCCAAGGCAGTGGTCGGTCATGGATGAAGACTGGAAACTGCCTGAAAACTGGAAAGAGATCTTTCTGGAAGGGATGAAGGATCGCCTTGACAGATTTCGTAGCTTCAAGCTTTTCATGGATATCTGTGTAAGATGCGGCGCCTGTGCCGATAAGTGCCACTTTTTTATTGGTTCCGGAGATCCCAAGAATATGCCGGTTCTGAGGGCAGAACTTTTCAGATCATTATACCGTAAGTATTTTACAACAGCAGGGAAACTCTTTGGCAAGGCAGCCGGGGCGAGAGAGCTGACGTATGAGGTATTGAAAGAGTTGTGGTACTATCTATACCAGTGCAGCGAATGCCGCCGCTGCTCTGTCTTTTGCCCTTATGGCATTGATACCGCTGAGCTTACCATCATCGGTAGAGAACTGACCAATCTGTTAGGGCTCAACATCGATTGGATCGCAGCTCCTGTGGCGTTCTGTTATAGAACGGGGAATCACCTTGGCATTCAGCCCCATGCCTATAAAGGCATGATCGAGTTTTTTGTCGATGAAATAGAGGATATCACGGGTGTCCGTGTAAATCCCACTTTTAACAGGAAAGGAGCCGAGATCCTTTTTATCACCCCTTCCGGTGATGTCTTTGCTGACCCTGGAACATTTACCTGCATGGGGTACCTGATCCTTTTTCATTACCTGGAGAGTCTCGGGCTGGACATCACCTGGAGCACATATGCCTCTGAAGGAGGGAATTTTGGTTTTTTTACCTCCCACGAGATGGCAAAACGGCTCAATGCAAAGATGTACGCCGAGGCCAAGCGATTGGGGGTAAAATGGATACTTGGCGGAGAATGCGGCCACATGTGGCGGGTTATTAATCAGTATATGGATACCTTTAATGGCCCCGCCGATTTTCTTGAAGAACCTGTTTCCCCGATCACCGGTACGAAATTCGAGAATGCAAAATCGACAAAGATGGTTCACATCTGTGAGTTCACGGCAGATCTTATCAGAAATAACAAATTGAAGTTGGACCCCAGCAGAAATGATAACAAAATAGTCACCTTCCACGATTCATGTAATCCTGCCAGGGCCATGGGACTTTTGGAAGAGCCGCGCTACATCATCAAGAATGTGTGTAACCACTTTTACGAGATGCCGCCCAACACCATCAGGGAGCAGACTTACTGCTGCGGGGGCGGATCAGGATTGAATGCAGGTGAAGACATGGAGCTGAGGATGCGCGGGGGGCTACCCAGGGCAAATGCAGTGAAATACGTTCACGACAAGTATGGAGTGAACATGCTTGCGTGTATTTGCGCAATCGACAGGGCGGTCTTCCCGGAACTCATGAACTATTGGGAGACCGGGGCAGAGGTGACAGGTATTCATGAACTGGTGGCAAATGCCCTGGTGTTACCTGGCGAAAAGAAAAGAACAACCGACTTGCGTGCAGAACCCCTTCCGGGAATGGAGGAAACTGAGGATGTATGATGGAGGCAAGATAATCACCGGGCTCATCATTGGTATTGGTTTGATTGCATTTCCTATCTGGCTTAATGCAGGCAAGGCTGTGAAGAAGGCCGACCCAAAACTTCCTGCCAAAGAAAAGCAGTGCGTCGAACCCACGCAGTATATGTTGACCAACCATATGGAAGTATTGGATTTGTGGAGGGATTCCGTTGTACGTCTTGGTGACAGATACTTCATTAGCTTTGATGGGAAAAAATACAGGGTAAGCCTTCAAAATACTTGCATGAGCGCGGAATGTCATCCTAAGAAGAAAGAATTCTGTGACGAATGTCACGACTATATGGGGATAGAGCCCTACTGTTGGGATTGCCACATTGAAAAGGGGGAGAAAAAGTAATGGCTTTCGACAGAAGGAAATTCTTGAAAGTAAGCGGGCTTTCGGTACTTGGGGTGTGGGCTAAGTCTGCCGCGGATGCCCTGGCAGGAGAAAAGCCAGGCTTTGGTATTACTGAAAAGCTGCTGCATCTGTTTCGGAAGCCGGTTGGGTTTGCGTCTGCCGATGCCCTGACAGCAAAGAAATGGGCCATGGTAATCAAGGTGCGGAATTGTCCAACCGACTGTCACGCTTGTATTGATGCATGCGATTATGTCCACAATATTCCCGATGCTGAAAAAATGCCCAGTCCGAGACATGAAATAAAATGGATATGGCAGGATGAGTACAAGCACGCTTTTCCGGATCAACAGCACGAATACGTTGAAGAACGTCTGAAGAAACTCCCATTTCTGCTTCTGTGCAATCACTGTGATAATCCTCCTTGCGTGAGGGTATGCCCGACGAAGGCAACATTTAAAAGAGAAGACGGGATCGTCATGATGGACCAGCATCGATGCATCGGATGCAGGTTCTGTATGGCTGCATGTCCATATGGATCCCGTAGTTTTAACTGGGTAGACCCGAGACCGTATATTGAAAAACAATATCCTGAATATCCAATAAGAGTTAGAGGTGTAGTTGAAAAATGCACTTTTTGTGCAGAAAGACTTGCAATAGGGAAGATCCCAGCTTGTGTGGAGGCATGCCAGAATGAGGCTAAAAAGCATGGTCGGGAACCTGCATTGGTATTTGGTGACCTGGAAGATCCTGAATCGGAAGTAAGAAAGCTGCTTCGTTCGCATTACGCAATCCGCCGAAAACCAGAACTGGGGACAGGCCCTCAAATTTACTACATAGTGTGAGGTAACTATGCTTGAGAAGGCGTTTGTTGGAGGTCGAAAATACTGGATATGGATGGCATTTTTGCTGGGTGTCATCGGTTTGGGCTTTATTATGTATTTGTGGCAATGGCGTTATGGCCTGGGTTTAACAGGCATGGGAAGGGACGTTTCCTGGGGGTTTTATATCGCCCAGTTCACGTATCTTGTGGGTGTGGCAGCCTCCGGGGTTATGGTGGTCTTACCTTGCTACATCCATAATTATAAGCCGTTTGCAAAGGTTACGATTCTCGGAGAATTTCTGGCTGTTGCTGCAGTAACGATGTGTTTGATGTTCATTCTTGTAGATTTGGGCAGGGTGGATCGGCTTCTGAATATGATACTGCATCCGACGCCCAATTCCATCCTTTTCTGGGATATGGTTGTCCTGAATGTATATCTTTTTTTAAATATTTTCATCGGCTGGGTCGCACTATCGGCAGAACGCAAGGACGTGCCACCTCCTCACTGGATCAAGCCTTTCATTTATATTTCCATTCCATGGGCTTTCAGCATCCACACTGTTACGGCGTTCCTTTACGCAGGCCTGCCAGGAAGACATTTCTGGCTGACCGCCATCATGGCTGCCCGCTTTCTTGCATCAGCGTTTTGTTCGGGGCCTGCACTTCTGATCGTGTTCTGCCTTATTGTAAGGAAAGTTACTAAATTTGATCCTGGCAAAGATCAGATTCGGACGCTGGGCGGCATTGTGGCTTATGCTATGATCTTAAACGTATTTTTCTTCCTGCTTGAGCTCTTTACTGCCTTCTACAGCCAGATACCCGGGCACATGCATTCATTCATATATTTGTTCCGCGGGCTGGAAGGGCATGCCCGGCTTGTTCCATGGATGTGGACTTTCGTTGTATTTGCGGTGGCCGCCCTCGTCCTTCTGATTGTGCCTGCCACACGCAGGAAATTAGATACCTTATTGGTAGGGTGTGTGTGTGTAATTATTGCTACGTGGATCGACAAAGGCCTGGGCCTGGTTATAGGTGGTTTCACACCAAACCCTCTTGGCAAGGTGGTAGAATACTGGCCTACGGGCCCTGAGTTTCTGATTAGTCTGGGAGTTTGGGCTACCGGCGTCCTTATTCTTACGGCACTTTATAAAATTGCCATATCCGTGAGGGAAGAGGCGGGTATTTATAAAGCATGAGGTAGCGGGGGGCCGCCCGCACCAGTTGGCAAATCCCAAACTGATTAGCGAGCCAAGCCCCCAAGCCCTTAGGTGTCAGACATATAGTAAATAAAAAGGGCTCATTCCGCATGGAATTGAGCCCTTTTTTGTTTTCTTTCTGGTCGGGAGGGGATTACACTCCCAACTTGTTAAGGTTGTGTTCGGGTAACCTTGTAGGCAGTGATTGTTGCTCCAAAGATCAGCAATATTTCCCACACCGCCACTGCAATCCAGCTCTCAAATATGGCAAAAAAGAGACCTCCGCCTATGATAGCGGGTATCCCGGAGACTATAATGATCCCTATAAATCTGAAGATATCCATATATTACCTCTCAAAAGCGAGACCCTTGATCTTGTGATATAACCGGACCCTTCCCCCAACAAATTTGAAAGGTCTCAAAGCTTGCTGCGACCGCCATCATTTACCTTTCCACAACTCATGAATGAGCAAAGTTCCATTCCCTACTCCCTATTCCCCGTTCACTTGTCTTCCACTTCCCGCTCATACAGATAATCAAGAAAGGCGCGGATACCACAGTAGTTCAGTAGAACGAAAACAAGTCCTAATACCGTATACAATGAACCCATAAAGACAAAGTGTGCAGCATCATTTACCCATTCAAAACAAAATGGAAACATATAAGCTTTTCTCCTTTATGCCGGATTCAATTCCCTTTCTTGGGGAAAAATAGGAAGATAACGATATGAAAGTGATATCACCATGGCACCTATCCAAACAGGAAGAAGCGTTGTTGCCCATTCTTGCCAGTTTGGATGATAACTGGCAAACTTGTCAAAAGGCATCACGGGCACAGCAAGGGTTTGTACCGTCATAATCCAGCGGTTCATGAAAATACCCGCACAATTTAAGAAACTCGCAAGTATCAACAAGGCGCTATTAGACCTGCCTTGCTTTGTAATCAGGATGATGGCCGGGATAATACCGAGTATGCCGACCTCTGTGATCAGAACCCAGATACCATACGGTTGATTTGCGTAAAAACTCTTGAAGTTAATACCGACCCTGGGGGCCGTCGAGGAGGCCCAATAGATTGTATCAATAATCTTTAAAACTATGTACGAAGCCAACAACCAACCAGCGATCTTGGCAAGGGTCTCTTTCACGCTTTTCTTGACAAGCTGTTTTCGGGTAATCTTTTCTGTGATCCAGGTAATCAGCAACGTAAAACAGGGCCCGCAGGCAATAGCAGACAAGATAAAAAGGAAAAAAGTCCATGGCCACACCAGGAACCCTGACCGATACGCAAAAGGCCTGCCGTAAAGCACTCCGGGTACCCCGCCAAGAGACCCCTGGTGAAAAAAGGAAAGAAAGACACCTATTGCAGCAATTGCAGGCATGGCCTGGTGAAAACGATGGCTCAAGAAATGGAAAAATCGATACGCATCGATCCGACGGTTTTCCAAGACCAGTGGTACATATTCGATACAAAGAACCATAAAGTAACACGTAATACAAAATGCCACCTCAGTGAGCATGGAGTGGACGTTAGCATGCCAAAAAATAAACCACCCTCTCAGGGGCTGCCCTACATCTATCCCCAGGATACCCAGGGCTGAGGCATAACAGATAACTCCGATCACTACAGCAAAATTAACAATATTTTTAAGCTCTTCTATCTTTAGGATATATCGCAAAAAGCCGGTAAAAAACGCCCCTGCACCAAGTGCGATTACACCCAAATCTGCAACAATCCAGAAACCAAACGGAAAATTATCATTTAGATTTGTCTGATTTAACGCTTTCCCCCAGCACAACAGGGCAGCGTAGATTCCCCAAAGTGTAGGGATGGTCAAGACTCCTATCCATATGGCGAATTTCTTAAACGAACACCGTTTGACACCTTCTGGAATCAAGGCGGAATCCATGGCAAATGCTCCTTTCGAGGCGGATGATATTAATTTCCTTAGTCTTGTGCTTCCTCTTCCAGGTAATGGTCAACCCCCCTGCGGACCCACTCCTTTGTTGAAAGATAATACACCTTAGGATTAGTGCCCAGTTTTTCGAGAATCCTGAAGGCATTAGGACTGTTTTTCAGCTTATAGACTGCATGCTGGGGGTTATTTAGATCCCCGAATGTAATAGCACCGGCAGGGCACGCCTGGGCACAGGCCGTTTGATATTCGTCTTCTCGAATCTCGCGACGGCCTTCTGCATACGCTTTGTTCTTCGCCCGCTGAAACCGATGATAACAAAAACTGCACTTTTCCACCACGCCGCGCATTCTGGGCGAGACATCAGGATTTAGGTATTTTTCCATCCCCTTGGGCCATTTCGGGTCCCACCAGTTAAAATAACGGGCATGATAAGGACATGCAGCCATACAATACCGACATCCAAAACAGCGCGTGTAAATCTGGCTCACGATCCCGGTTTCATGATCACGATCGGTTGCAGTTGCAGGGCAGACAGCTATACACGGTGCAGGCCGGTGGTGTCCTGAACCCTCGCAATGCATGCATGGCCTGGGGATATAACAGACTTCCGTGTCAGGGAAAGGGAGGCCATTAGTCATTTTGTAAACTCTCATCCAGGTGATGCTCCGCAATTTGTCGGTTTCATCCGCCCGGAATGAGACATTATTCTCTGCCATGCAGGCCACCATGCATGCTCCACACCCGGTGCACTTGTCAAGATCGATCACCATGCCAAACTTGTAAGTCTTCTGTTCGCTGTGTATATCTTTCATTATCGCCCCTTAAGTTTCGCAGAGGTTATAACATCTTCAAACAACAGTTGGCGCAAGCCCCCTAAGCTGTTAAACCTTTATTATCCTGGCGCGAGCCCCCCATGTGGCAGACAGGCCTGAGACAGGATCTTCCACGACACCCATCAGTTTATTGGCATTTACCCCCTTGTGAGCTAAGAATTCGTCATAGGCCGTGTGGCCGAGCCCGCTGGGGATCGCTATCACCTCCGGCATAATCCCTTCAAAGAGGTGCACCAAAACTTTAGCCCTTGCCTTAGGCGTTTCAAGTATAATGCTGTCGCCTTCCGAAAGACCATAATTTGAAGCCGTTTTTGGATTGATTTCCACAAAGAGATCGTTCCCCTTTAAAACGGTGTCTGGCAAGGCCTTGGTACAAAACGGTGGGTTACCGATCGCACCATTTGCCAGGCGAATCGATTCTGCAGGGATCAGGGTGAGTGGATAATTGGCATGGTCTCCTTCCGGCTCCACGGTTTTGTAGTGGGGAAGACAGCGTATATCCTGAGGCTGACTCGCCCCTTGGCGTTCAAGGGCTTTGACATAAAATTCGAATTTGCCGGAAGAAGTCTTGAAGGCCTCTTCCCATGCCGGGGGCTTATAGTTAGCTTCCTGCACGAAACCTCTTTTTTCCAACGTATTCCACTTGTCTCCCATCGTCCATTTCAGCAAGGTTTCATAGTCTTTCCATGGGAATGCCTTTGCGACGGAGCCACCAAGACGTTTAGCAATATTGATTATGACGTCCCCGGCATGTCTTGTATCAAATTGAGGCGGCACGACCGGTCTCAAAAGAGCAAGTATCGGTTTTTGCAAACCGATAGGCGTATGGAAGTCTTCCCACCGCTCGAGACAATGATGATTAGGGAGGATTATATCTGCATGCTGGGCAGTCTCGTCTAAATACGTGGAAAAACTCACCACAAAAGGAATACGCTCAAAGGCTTCAGCCACCGCTGTGCTATCAAGCATGGTGTAATAGGGGTTGGCTTCATGGACAAGCAATGCCTGCACCGCACCTGCTTGCTGCTCATTGATTGCTTGAGGCAATCGCTCCGGAAGATACTTGACGTGCAAATACCTGTCTGTGCCGGCACCATCTAACCGCGGCATACCAAAACCAGACCGGGCAATCTCATCTTGCTCAACTTCCGGCCAGGTCCTCGTGGAAACTTCAGGCTGTGGACAGATACCTCCTTCCCTATTGATGTTGCCAACCAGCGCATTCAGGGCATGAACTGCCATGCACTCATAAAGGCTTCCCTGCCTGCTCCCTTTACCCCTGCCCCAGGTGGCCAGCGGCCGCTTGGCTTTTGCAAATTTTCGGGCAAGGTCAATGATCTTCCTCGGTGGAAGTCCGGTGACCTGAGATACGGCTTCTGGAGCATACTTGGTCAGGACGAGGCGCTTGAAACCTATATGGTTCCCGCCACTCGAGTCGGTCCAATCTTCAAAGCCAAATGTGTAATTGTCTATAAATCTATGTTCATATAGTGACTCTTTCACAATGACATGAGCGAGCCCTAAAGCGAGAGCCGCTTCAGTTCCCGGCCTTACAGGATACCAGTTATCGGCCTTGGCCGCAGTGCGAGAAAGCCGCGGTTCAATCTGAACTACGGTAGCTCTTTCCTTCAAATTGCGAGTCCGCCATATACTGTGTGCTTTAATAACACGAACAGGAGAGCCCCAGCCTTCTATGAGTCCACTGCCGAAACTCAAGATAAAGCTTGCATGTTCTAAGTCATATGCAACCGGGCTGGCAGTTCCGTGCATCAGACCCATGGCAAGCTCCTCGGTGTCCCGACCAGAAGCCATTTGAACAAAATTCGGTGATCCGTAAGCCTTGAGAAAACGGGCAAAAAGCTGCGAGACCGTTCCGCTATTCGGCCCTGAGATACAGGCTACTTTGTGAGATTCTCCTTTCTGGCGCAAAGCCCTGAGCTTTTGAACCACCTGAGTTATTGCATCTTCCCACGAGATTTTTTCCCAGATACCTTCTCCCCTCTTCCCCGCACGTCTTAGCGGCGATGGGATGCGCCAGGGACCATAGAGGAGCTGAAGGCCCGATTCTCCAAGGATACAGATGCTTCCGTTGTTGACAGGGTACCCATGTCTACCCTCAATCTTTGTGCAGCGATCCCCCACTTTTCGAACCGTAATGCCACAGCCCCCGGGACAGAGGTTGCAGACGGAATTAACAGAACTGACTTCCCCCCGTTCGGGCACCGGTACCCAAGACCAGTTTTGCGTCCAGATAGCAATATCGTCTGTCAGCTTCCAGGGGAGCGGAGACAACGTAATACCAGCAGCGGACCCGAGTGAGAACTGGACAAAGGTTCTTCTGTCTAATTTCATAAGCCTTCCTCTAAATATAAATAAGTGAACTCGCTTGCTCTATTTGTGGCATACAAAACAGTCGTTCCTGGCGCCGCTTTTTTTATGGCAATCTGCGCAGTCGTCCATCTTCATACGGTCCCAGGAGTTTGTTTTTATACCCGAGATCCTCCAGCCCCAGATATCGCGACTATAACCTGTAATCCGATTTTGCTGATAGCGTTTTACGTGAATCGATTCACCCACCGGCCCGTGGCATGTAACGCATTCCAGCTTGGCCATCTTTATATGTGCTGCATGAGAAAAATATACGCAATTAGGCTGTCGGGCATAAATATGCCAGGGAATTTCTTTGCCTGGCAGAATGTATTCTTCGACAAGTTTAGCCTCTTCCGGATGAATTCCGATGCGTTCTTCGTGGCATTCGGCGCACTTTTCCGCTCCCGGAACGCCAGAAAAGGTTCCATCTTCACCAAAAAAATGGCAGCTCTCGCAACCTTCCTCCACTGCTTCAACATGGATCTTATGGCTAAAATCGATGGGCTGGTCTTTCTCGGAATAGAGTAACCGGGGAAAGATGACCCACCCGATAAACAAATTTACAACGAAACCCGCACCAAACACCAAGAGGGGTAAAACCAGAAACTTCAGCAACTTCGCTCTTGATAGTGTAGAAGTCGGCTTGATCTCGGCGCGGCCTGCTGCTTGTTCGCCGCCTTCCTTTCCCTGCTCTGCTTGCCCTGATACGGCTTGTTCTTTTTCCTCCGTTGCGCTCATGTGGACTCCAAATCATTGGGTTTTCGGACAAAAAGGACACATCCCGACCGCAAAATCATATCGCTCCATCTACCCCGAAGTTTTGATTTTGTCAAGGGAAAATGGGAACAAAGCTATAGAACAAAATGGGAATTCGTAATATCTTCCCTCTTTGGAAGTATCGGCTTGCTTCTTCAAGCAGACTCGGTTGATACGAGGATTCGAGGCAGACTTTAACATTAGGTAATGAGGCTTCGCCGTTTGACATGGAACCAAAAGATAGGAGCCCCTTTAGCGTGTTTGCCTCTATTTGAAGTGTTACGATCCTGGCATTTTTTCAAGGAGCTCCTTTTTCATTGCATCAAGCTCCTTGAGCTTGACCTGGGCGCCCTTTGTGCCGCCGTTCAGGGCAACTTCCGATAGATAATTTTTCCCCTCTCCCGTGACAAGCAGGTCAATATGTGCATAAGGGAACCTTCCCCGCTTCAAGACCGCATCGCATAGGTCAAGCTGGGCTTTCGTGGGGGAATATGGCTTGCTTATTCCACCCGCAGATAGGTTTTGCCGGAAGTTATCCGGATTTTCGCGAGCATAGGCCTCGCAATAGTCACCTACCATGAGAATGCGTACATCCGTGTAATCATTAATATAGGGCTGCAAGACAAAAGGGTATGAAATGCAGTTGGAAGATGCCTGGTTATAGACTGCTTCGACATTTTCCCACAGATGAACGCCGAAGCCGCATTGCAGGC
>Ga0180301_10002719_pt1 | contig 13906 bp, 12 predicted proteins | sample GuaBasSediGuay16_FD_121797 | JGI IMG/M metagenome (GOLD analysis project Ga0180301, IMG submission 121797) | Subseafloor sediment microbial communities from Guaymas Basin, Gulf of California, Mexico - Guay16, Core 4569-2, 12-15 cm | ecosystem: Environmental > Aquatic > Marine > Hydrothermal...
GGAATAAATTAGCCCACATATCTATGTATTGTTGTAATAATGGTTTATCTAATCCAAAAAGTTTTCTATAGTACTGAACTTGCTCTTCAGTAGCTTCAAGACCTAGGTATAATCTAACGGGATCTCCGGGCATAACTCTTGTTATGTAAAAAATTAAGATTGAGAGACCTATTATTGCTGGGATTATTTGTAATCCTCTTCTTATTATGTAGTCTCTGAATCTCATGTTTCACCACTTTACGGTTTGTCCTCAATTCTCAAGTTGTAGAATCTTAGATCAAATCCTAGTAGTCCTATGTATTCATAGTTTTTAACCCAATCTCTATATGCTATTCTATGGACTGGATTTACTAAGAATAGAGCAGCTGCTTCATCAGTTACGATTTTCTGCACTTCACCATATAATCTATATCTCTCTTCTTGATCCGGAGTTTTTCTAGCAACCAAGGTCTCATATCTTATATCTGCACCTAGAAGTTCTAAGCGTTCAAGTATGGGGCTATAAAAGAAGTGGAAATACATGGGTACACCAATTATGAATTCCTGTATAATCATATTCTTACTATCTATTTCAATACCTTTCTCTCTTAGATCTCTTAGCTTCTCTTCTATTTCTTTACGTGATTGTGCTAGGAAATACCCCTTACCACCTTTAGCACCATCAAACTTCACTATTACTATCCCCTTCACTTCCTTGATATTATATTGATGAGGTATTGGGATTCTAGCTAATTTAAGTAATCTCATTTTCTCACGTTGTCGAGCTTCAATAGCCATAAGTTTACGAGATCCAAAAAGAGGTACTTGAATTTTCATGGCGCATTCAACACCTAGATATTCAACAAAACTACCATGCGGAATGAGTATAACATTCCTTTCACGAAGTTCCTTAACTATTTCACCTCTACAAATATCTATCCAACGATCAATAACGATAATCTCATCTATGATATTAGTAAACATTGAGTAAAAATCCTTTCTATCCTTAGTTGATATAAGTAATGTTGAAAACCCTTCTCTTTTTGCTCCATGCATTATTTGTAATGCTGAATGACTCCCTAAAGTCGCAATTGTCAAATTATCAATATCATATTTCTCTAATAGAGCATTCTTCATGATCTCACGGAACTATATCTCCAGACACTGAACTATTCGCCTAGTAGAAATACTTAACTCCAGAGTTTAATATATTTATGTAAATTTCTTCATAGATATATAGGGAAATATTTAAATATAGCTTACATCTTTCTAATAAAATGGTTGAAATATTTGACTCAAGTCATACTCGTTAAGGAAGGTAAAAGTAAACGGACATATATGAGGGATATAAGAACTCTAGTGTTAGAGTTCAAAGACGAAGTAACTGCTGCAAATGGCAAGATACGTAGTAAAGCCCCTGGTAAAGGAGTTTTAAATGCTGCTATTTCTTCTCTTCTATTTAGGTATCTTGAGTCAAAAGGTATTAAGACTCACTTCATAGAATATGATGGTTCTAGAAGTTTAATTGTTCATAAACTTGAAATGATTCCCTTAGAGGTTATTTTACGTAACTATGCTTATGGTTCACAAATCAAGAGAATGCCCTTCTTGAAACCTCTACAGCCTCTTAATTCACCATTATTTGAATTACATTTAAAGGATGATGAGCTCGGTGATCCCTTAATACTTCCAGAAGATGCTTTAGCGGCAGGTATTTTAACACCTCAGGAATTGAAGAGTTTGAAATCTTTAGCTTATGAAATAAATTCTTATCTTACAGAATTTTTCGAATCCAAAGGTCTTAAATTAATAGATATAAAGTTAGAATTTGGAAAGAATGAAAATAATGAAATAATTTTAGGAGATGAACTTAATGGTGATGTATTCCGAGTTATTAATGAACGTGGTGAACACTTAGATAAAGAGATCTACCGGAAAACACAGAATGTAGAGTTTTTGCTAAAAGCCTACAAAGAACTCGCTAAGAGACTTGGGATAGGGATTGAACTATGATGTATAGTATCGAGGTATTAATAACCAATAGAAAAAATGTTCGAGATCCGGAAGGAGAGACTATACATAAGAATCTTGTGCTCAAGCATGGTTATAAAAACATTGTTAATGTACGTGCTGGAAAGTATCTTCTATTTTCTGTAGAAGCACAAAATGCAGAGAACGCTTTAGAATTAGTAAAGAATCTTTGCCTAAAACTCAGAATCTACAATCCTATAGTTCATGATATCGAGGTAAGGCTTCATGACTAAAATAGCTGTATTGAAATTCCCAGGCACTAATTGTGATCTTGATGTTGTTCATGTTCTAAAGACTACAACAAATCTAGATGCTGAAGTAATATGGTATCAAGACTTTAGAGCTCGAAAATTTGATGCTGTTGTAATTCCAGGGGGATTTAGTTATGGTGATTGGTTAAGAGCAGGAGCAATAGCAGCACAAACTAAGGCTATGGGTGAAATACGAGTAGCTATTGACATGGGACTTCCGGTTCTAGGGATATGTAATGGTTTCCAAATTTTAGTAGAAGCGACCCTTTTACCAGGAGCTCTGTTATCTAATGAATGCGGGTATTTTGTATGTAAATGGGTCAGACTTCGTGTAAGAAGACCTCGAGGTCCATGGCTTATTCTTTTAGAAGAAGGACAAGAAATAGATATGCCCATCGCCCATGGGAAAGGAAGATATTACATCGATGAAGATACATATATGAAAATAGCTTCTACCTCACCTACAATAGAGTATGTAAATGAAAACCCCAACGGAAGTTCATTTAATTTGGCAGGTTTAGCATCACCTAATGGTCTTGTTTTAGGTCTTATGCCACACCCAGAACGATCAGCTGAGGAAGAACTCACACCTCGTGGCAAAATACCAGGTGGTATATACATATGGAAGAGCATTGAATTGTCATTAAAGAGGGGGTGGTAGCATGCCACTTACTCAAGATGAAATTAAAACTATAGAAAGAATTCTAGGAAGAAAACCTACACAAGAAGAATTAGCTATGTTCGAAGCCCAATGGAGTGAACATTGTTCTTACAAAAGCAGTAAGCTCTTACTAATGTGGTTACCTACTAAAGCTTCTCACGTCATTATAGGTCCTGGTCGTGATGCAGGTGCTATTGAAGCATTTCCAGGAATTGCTATAGTTTTCAAGATAGAAAGTCATAATCATCCATCAGCAGTAGATCCCTACAATGGTGCTGCAACAGGTATTGGAGGAATTGTACGTGATATACTTACTCTTGGTGCAAAACCCATAGCACTTCTTGATCTTCTTTATTTAGGAAATCCTAAGGATCATCATGCTAATTGGCTCATAAGAAACATAGTAAAGGGTATAAGTGATTATGGTAATAGAATAGGAGTTCCAACAGTTGCTGGAGATGTATGGTTTGATTCCTCATATAATCGTCAACCATTAGTTAATGTAGCTTGTATAGGCTTAGTCTCTAAGCAAAAAATTGTAAATGATAAGCCAGAGCCAGGAGACTGCATAATAATTGCAGGTAATGATACTGGTCGAGATGGTCTCCTTGGAAGTAGTTTTGCTTCTAGACCACTTTCATCTGATACAGACAAAGATATAGGCGCTGTACAAGTTGGGAATCCTCTTATGGAGAAGTTAATTATAGATTTCCTCATAGAGCTTGTTGAAGAAGGAGTTATTAAATATATTAAGGATCTCGGTGGAGGTGGACTTACAACTGCCATAAGTGAAGTCATGGCTGATCATAACCTTGGAGCTGAGATACATCTTGATAAACTTCATTTAAGAGAAGACTTAACACCTATAGAGATACTAGTTTCTGAAAGTCAAGAGAGAATGCTTCTCATAGTCAATGAGAACAATCTCGATAGAGTTAAAGCTATACTGAATAAGTATGAAATTCCATATAGCGTTATAGGGAGATTTGATAAATCCAGGAGGCTACGGGTATTCTTTAAAGATGAACTTGTGGCTGATATACCTGCAAAGGAACTTGCAAAACCACATGTTATAAGAAGAATGTATAGACCGCCTATTGAAGCATTGAAAGGACTTAGAGATATAACTATTCCTCTTCCAAGAGATATGCAACAAGCTTTTGAGATGGTACTTTCATCACCCAATGTTGCATCGAAGCGATGGATTTATGAGCAATATGATTATGAAGTTGGAATTCGAACAGTTATAAAACCTGGTCAAGGCGATGCAGCAGTTCTAAGACTCCTTGATGGTACGAAAAGAGGTATTGCCATTAAAGGTGATGCTAATCCTAGATATACTTACCTAGATCCTTTCCGAGGAGCTGCAAACTCTGTTGCTGAATGTTTTAGAAATCTTGTAGCAGTAGGCTCAGAACCTTTAGCAATTGTTGATGAACTCAATGCAGGAAATCCGGAGAAACCTACTCATTTCTGGTACTTTGCTAGAATGGTGAAAGGAATTGCATGGATGTGCGATGAACTCAGTATTCCTGTCGTAGGGGGTAAAGTGAGTTTCTATAACGAGAATGAATATGGACAGCAAGTAAAACCCGTAGCTACAATAGTTGGCGTAGGAAAATTAGTTAATATAGAGAAGGCAAAATCAATGGACTTTAAGGAGCCGGGATCATACATAGTAGTAGTAGGCATTACATATCCTGAGTTAGGAGGTAGTGAATACTTACATACTGTACATGGAATTGATGAAGGTGAAATACCTATACCAAGACCTGTAGCTGAACTAAAATGCGCCAAATTATTGCAAAAGCTTATGAAACATGAAGCATTACTATCAGCACATGATGTTAGTGTTGGAGGTTTAGCAACGAGTATAGCAGAAATGTCTGTTCAAGGAATGCTTGGAGTAGATGTAGATCTTTCTAAAGCTCCAATAAGAACTATATCTAGACTTGACGAACTCATGTTCTCAGAAAGTCAAGCTAGATACATACTCGAAATACATGAAGGAAAATTAAACTTGGTCTTAAAAGAAACGCAAGATTTAGGTATTGAGGTAGGAGTTCTAGGTAAGGTAGTAGACAATGGAAAAATAATATTTCGATACCTTGGAAAAACGATCATTGATATGGATTTACAACATGTTCATGAAGTGTATACAAAGTCCTTGGATAAACTCATGAGGTGATATTGGTGTGTGGAATAGCAGCATACCACGGTAATGAAGCATTTACAAATGTTATTGCTCTTCTCATAGAATTACAGCATCGAGGACAAGAAGCTTGGGGTATAAGCTATGTTGACGGTGATGAACTAATAACACTTAAGAAAGTAGGTTCTGTTATATGTTCATTAAATGATATAACTAGGAATCCAAGAACTACTGCTGCAATAGGTCATGTTAGATATTCTACAGCAGGTGGATATCTTTTAGAAGGAGCTCAACCTGCTGAAATAAAAGGTAAGATACACTTTTCACTGGGATTCAATGGTAATATTATAAACTATTTAGAACTAGCTAAAAGGCATGGGGTTCTTAAACCTCCAGGTGATGCTATAGTCTTAGCAAAATTAATCCATGATCTTGCTATTGAACATGGAAATGACATAGTTGAAGCATTAAAGGAATTACCACATCATGTTATAGGTAGTTATAGTCTTGTTGTATTAACTAGTGATTCTCATATAATTGCTGCACGTGATCCTTTAGGTTTCCGTTCCCTCTCAATGACATTTAATGATAATAAATTTATGGTGGCTTCCGAAACTGCAGCTCTTAGAGCAATAAATGATGGTAAAGTCCATGAAATAGCACCAGGAGAAATAGTAATATTTGATGAGTATGATTTAGAAATTGCTAGGAGCTTCACATATTCTAAAAGAGCTATTTGTGCCTTTGAGTACATATATTTTGCACGTCCAGATTCAGTAATTAATGGAGTCTCAGTATATCATGCCAGATTAAATATGGGTAGAACTCTTGCTCATAGGGCTCCTGTAGACGCAGATATTGTAGTTCCAATACCAGAGAGTAGTAGAATAGCAGCGCTTGGTTATAGTAGAGAATCAGGTATTCCTTTGGAGGAAGCAATATCTATAACTAGGTACTTAGGTCGATCATTCATCATGCCTCCTTGTATGAGAGATAAAATAGCATCACTGAAATATGGCATAATCACTGAAGCTGTACGAGGAAAACGAGTAGTATTGATTGATGATTCAATTGTTCGTGGAACAACATTACGGAGACTCATTACTAAGATCCGTAAAGCTGGAGCAAAAGAAGTTCATGTAAGAATTGTAAGTCCTCCTATAAGATATCCATGCTTTATGGGTATTGATATGCCTACTCATGCAGAACTTGCCATAAATAATGCTGGGAATTTCGAAGAACTCGCTAAAAGTATTAATGCTAATAGTCTTGCTTACAACACTGTTGAGAATGTAGTTCATTCTATAGGCTTTTCAGATCTTTGTCTCGCATGCTTTACAGGTTCTTACCCTATTCACATTGAAATTCAGCATTATGAGAAGGTATTTGGAGGGAGAAGCACATGGTAGGATTACTTGCGCTTTTCGCATTTGATGAATTATGGAAAGTAGGCAGTCACGTATTCTACGGACTTGAAGCTCTTCAACATCGAGGTCAAGAGAAATTCATAGTCATAGATCTAAACCAAGGAAAATTAACACTACACTTATTTAATGAACTAAGAGCAGAAATTTCCCAGCATATCAAAGGTTACATAGCTATAGCAGCAACATTACCATCTAAAAGTATTGATGAATATGCATGCATCGTAGAAAATGAAGGAATGAGTATAGGAGTTATAACAGATCCTATGAATTCATCTTCATCTCCTTGTAGAATAGCTGAACTTAGCTTTAAATATTTGAAATATAGCTTCAAAATACCTTCACAACAAGATATGAGTAACTATGTAAGTTTAGTACTTAGAAAAGAACCTATTCATGCAGCATTTATATTAACGAATACTGGAACTTTAATTATATATAGAGGAATAAATAGTTTAAGACCCCTTATTATCGGTGGTTATGGCTTTGATATGGTTATTGCAGCTTCCGAAAGTCCTGCAATAGAGATTCTTGGTGGTATGATTCGTAAAGATGTAAAGGGCGGAGAAGCTATTATAATTTCGAAGCATATTATCAATTCTTTAGAAGATAATCATGTGGATAATGCTAAGCTTTGTGCTTATGAGTTGATATATTTATCACGTCACGATAGTGTTTTCAATGGTATATCTGTATACGAATTTAGGAAAAAGCTTGGAATGAAACTTGCGGAAACATTTAGTAAAGACGTTGATATAGTTGTTCCTGTACCTGAAACTGCTATACCTTATGCAATAGGTTTTGCAGAAGCACTCAATAAGAAGTTTGAGCTGGGTTTTGTATCAACTGGACATAGACTTCGATCAGCTCTAAAATCAACGCTTATGGATAAGTTAATAGCTATACAACTCAAGATGCATCCTATAAGCTCAGTATTTAGAGGTAAAAGAGTCGCCGTAATCGATGATTCTATGGTTACAGGTGCTACAGCCAAGACTGTAACACAGATTCTTAGGAATAAAGTCGGAGCAAAGGAAGTACACTTCGTTATAGCAAGTCCAAAGATAGTAGGATGTCCATTCAATATGCCATTACCTAATAGTGAGGAGTTACTTGCTGCAAATCTCAATGGCGATCTCATATTAAAATACATAGAAGCTGACTCCATTACTTGGCTTTCTTTAGAAGCTCTTAGGGAGATATCAAATGAAATGAATATACATTTATGCACAAAATGTTTCTTTAAAAACACCTAAGAGGAGAGGTGAAGGGGTTGAAAATACTCATAGTTGGAGAAGGAGGACGTGAGCATGCATTAGCTATTATGATATCTAGAAGTGTGCAAAGTCCTAAATTATATGCTGTAGGAAGTTATGTAAATCCTGGAATAAAGAGAATTGCTGAAGCTACAGGGGGTAAATTCTATACTTGTAAAACTACGGATCCGATTGGTATTACTAATATAGCTGAAGAAATATCTCCAGATATTATAGTTATAGGGCCAGAAGAACCTCAATTCGCAGGTGTTGTAGATGTACTTAAAGAAAAAGGCTTCAGTGTCTTTGGAGCTTCCAAAAGGCTTGCAGATATAGAGAGAGATAGAGTATTTGCTCGTACACTTATGTGGAAATACGAAATTCCTGGGAGATTATTCTTCAAAGCATTCAAGAATCTTGAGGAAGCATCTAAATTTGCTGAAATGGCTGGCGATACTGTAATAAAACCAGCTAGACAGGCAGGTGGTAAAGGAGTAAAAGTTGTAGCTGATCAAGAAGCATACTTAACTAAAGATCGTAGCATTGTTAAGAAAGTATATGTAGAAAAACTCTTCAAAGATATATCTCGTAAATATCATGACATTGATCACAAGATAGTAATTGAACAACGTGTCGAAGGAGTAGAATACACTCTCATGGTAATTACTGATGGTACTACAGTAATTCCTCTTCCTATAGTACAAGATCATCCGCATGCATTTGAATATGATCTAGGACCTGAGACAGGAGGTATGGGTTGCATAGCTGGTCCTGGAGAACTTCTACCTTTCATAGAAATGGATGAATATAAAAGAAGTATAGAAATAGTAAGGAAGACTATATATGCACTTCAGAAGGAAAGCAAAGAACACTATAGAGGAGCTATAGCTGGTCAGATGATGCTCACAGCATATTGGGGTCCCACAGTTATAGAGTACTATAGCAGATTTGGAGATCCTGAAATATCAGCACTTGTACCAATTCTCGAAAGTGACTTTGTTGAAGTTCTTGAGAAAACCGTAGATGGGAGATTAGCATGCACTAAAATAGAAATAAATAAGGATTCAGCAGTTGTAGTTAAGGCACTTATTCCCGCAGGTTACCCACATGATCGTTCTATTGCCCGTAATCATCCAATATCGATAGATGAAAGTGAAATATCTAAACATGGATGTATAGTTCTATATGCAGGTACGAGGCTTGATCCAGATGGAATATTACGTACAACAGGATCTAGAGCTGTTGAAATTATCTGCACAGGAGAAAAGCACAGCGAAGCATCTAAGAAAGCAAATATAGCTCTTGAGAAAGCTGTACAGAGTCTAGATGGATGGCCATTGTACTTCAGGAAAGATATAGGTAGTGAAGAACTTCTCGTACAACGAATGGAACTTGCATCGATTGTTAGAGAGGTATATGGATATAGAGAAAGGAGAGGTCTCTTAGGAGCTTCTATAGTATGGATACCTAAGAAAGGTATTTTCATAGATCCACTTCAAAACCCAATAATTATGAGGTGATATCATGGTTAATCCCAGAAATAAATTAGGTACACCGTTATTCGAAAGCTCTGTTAAAATGCTCATTCTCGGAGGAGGAGAACTCGGTAAGGAAGTAGCCATAGAAGCACAGAGACTTGGTTTAGAGGTCATTGTTGTTGATCGTTATGATTTAGCCCCAGCTATGCATGTTGCTCATAGGAAATATGTTGTGAATATGTTAAATGGTAATGCAATTAAAGCCATAGTTCATAAAGAAAAGCCTGATGTTATTATACCTGAGATTGAAGCTATAGATGCTGATGCTCTCTTAGAATTAGAACAAGAAGGTTATATGATAATACCTAACGCAAGAGCCATTAAAATAGCTATGAATAGAGTTGAGCTTAGAAAATTCGCTGCTGAGCACTTGGGGCTCCCTACCACTCGTTATGCATTCGCTGAGAACCCTGATGAAGCTGTAGATGCATGTGAAAAAGTAGGTTTTCCATGTCTCATAAAACCTGAAATGAGTAGTAGTGGCCATGGACATGTTAAAGTAACTGATCCTTCATCTCATATTGCTAGAGAGGCTTATAATTCTGCAATTAAACATGCAAGAGGTAGTAGTAGGAGAGTAATTGTTGAAGAATTCGTAGATCTAGATATAGAATTCACAGTTCTTACCTACAGATATATCAATGGTTCTAACACCGTTACCTATACATGTGAGCCCGTTGAGCATTGGAGGTATGGACATTTCCACTATATAGAATCATGGCAACCTGCAACAAGACCTAAAGAAGTACTTGAAAAAGCTCGAAACATAGCAATACAAATAGCTGAAGGTCTAGGAGGTTTAGGAATATTTGGTGTTGAAGTATTTCTAGCAAAGGATGGACGAGTTCTATTCAGTGAAGTTGCTCCTAGACCTCATGACACTGGTATGGTGACTATGGTTACACAGAATCTGAATGAATTCGCTATACATGTAAGAGCCTCCCTCGGACTTCCTATACCCAAGGTGAGAATTCTAAGTCCTGGTGCTAGTTACGCTATTTACACTGATTTAGATAATGTTTGGGGACCCATATTCAAAGGTGTATATGAGGCACTTAACATAGATGATGTTGATATAAGGATCTTCGGTAAGCCACATACCTATAGAGGTAGAAGAATGGCAGTGGTATTAGCACGTGGCACTACTGTTGAAGAAGCTAAAAATAAAGCTCGTAAAGCTGCTTCAAAGATAATTGTTTCATCCTATAGAACTGATTAGGTGTAGAACTCTATGTACAAACCAAAAGTATCTATAATTATTGGTAGTAATAGAGATATGCAATATGCAGAACGTGCAGCTAAAGTACTTTCAGAGTATGGAATAGAATATGAAATTAAGGTGTTGAGCGCTCATAGATCCCCTAAAGAGCTTGAGAAATATATCGAGAATAGTGATACTTCTCTGTTCATAGCTATGGCAGGACTCGCAGCACATCTTCCAGGGTTCATAGCGTCAAGAACTTCAAAACCAGTCATCGGAGTACCTTTAAACGTAGCTTTAGGTGGTATTGATGCTCTTCTAAGTATTGTACAAATGCCACGAGGAGTACCTGTAGCTACAGTTGGAATAAACAATGCTGAAAATGCAGCTCTTCTAGCTATCAGAATTCTCAAACTATGTGAAGAGCTATGTAGGTCCAATCACGAGAATGAGGCTAAGAGCTTATGAAATGGAACTATAGTAAAGCAGGTGTTGATCTAGATAAGCATCGAACTATGCACAGTGAAGCACGAAAACTTATGGAAGGTCTATTTCGAGAATTGAATGTTGAATTAAGACACGATGCTTTCACAACATGGATAAAAGTAGGGAATAAAAAATTAGTACTACATGCTGATGGTGTTGGGACAAAGTCATTATTGGCTTATAAATATCAACAGTATCGTGTCATTGGCTGGGACTGTGTCGCTATGAATGTAAATGATGTTGCTTGTGATGGTGCTATACCTCTTGCTATGGTAGACTACATAGCATTGGAAACAAGCAGTACTGAAGTATTCTCAGAAATAATCAAAGGAATAATTGATGCAGCCAGAACCTCAAGAACTTTACTTATAGGTGGTGAAACTGCCATAATGCCAGATGTAATAAGGGGGGTTGATGTTGTATGTTTTGTTCTCGCACTTAAAGATGAGGAATTCATTAACGCTGCTCAGCCCTACGATGCTGTTATAGGTATTGAAAGTAATGGGCTTCACGCTAATGGATACACTCTAGCTAGACATATTATAGAGTCAACAGTAGGATATAACTCCATAGTTGATGGAATTAACATCTTAAAAGAACTATTAAAACCTACATACATATATAGCAATTTCCTTTTAGAAATAATTCAGCAAAGACTGATCAACTCCGCAACTCATATAACAGGAGGAGCCTTCACAAAAATCAAAAGAGTTCTTAACAGCAAACTCGACATTCATGTTATTGCTCCAAGTCCACAGAAAATATTCGATTTATTAAAAACTCTTGGAAATGTAGAGACACGCGAAATGTATAGAGTATTTAACATGGGCATAGGACTTATTATAACATGTCCCAATAAAAATGCTGAGCAGGTTCTAGATATTGCACATAAGCATGGTTTTACAGGATATATTTTGGGTAAGGTTATTCCTGGTAATGGAAGAATAATTATAGATACTGCCTATGGTGATAGAATTGAATTCTAAAACATTTGAACCTTCAGAACTTTTAAAAGAATACAAATTAGATATAGATAGTATTCACATAGGCTGTATAGCTAGTCATTCAGCTCTCGATGTATTTGATGGAGCAAAAGATGAAGGACTAAGAACTTTAGCTGTATGTGAAAGAGGTAGAGAAAAACCATATCTTCATTTCAAAAGAATCGTAGATAAAGTAGTAATTCTTGATCGTTTTGCTAATATTATAAATAAGGATATTATTAACAAATTGAAAGATCTTAACATAATTTTTGTTCCTAATAGGAGTTTTGCCGTATATGTAGGTTATGATAATATAGAGATGAGATTTCCTGTTCCAATATTTGGAAATAGATATATGCTTCGATGGGAGGAAAGATCTGGATCTAGTAATTACTATAAGCTCTTAGATAAGGCTAATATTAGAAGGCCTAAAACATTTCAGAATCCTGATGAAATTGATAGACCTGTCATAGTTAAATTACCTCATGCTAAGAAAAGAGTTGAAAGAGGATTCTTTATAGCAGTAGATAGTGATGATTTTTATAAAAAAGCCCGTAAACTTGTAGAAGCTAATGTCATCAAGTGGGAAGATCTAAGAAAAGCTTCAATAGAAGAGCTCATTTTAGGAGCCCATTTTAATGTTAATTACTTCCACAGTATTGCCTTAGGACGCATCGAGCTTCTGAGCATAGATAGAAGAATACAAACAAACCTCGATGGTGTTCTTAGATTACCTGCTAAACTTCAGCTAGATCTCAAGGATATAGCTATTGAATATATAGAAATAGGACATGAACCAGCTACTGTGCGTGAGAGAATGCTCATTAAACTAATAGACATAGGAGAGAGATTCGTTGAAGCTAGTAAAAGACTCATACTCCCAGGTATCATAGGACCCTTTACATTACAACTTATGATAACTCCAGAACTCGAAGTTGTAGTATTTGATGTTGCTACAAGAATTGGTGGAGGCACTAACATATACATGGGTATAGGTAGCCAATATAGTAAGCTATATTTCGGCAAACCTATAAGCATGGGAAGAAGAATAGCGATGGAGATCAAAATGTGCATCGAACAGGGATGTATAGATAAGGTGGTAACGTGAGTATATGTGCCTTTGAATATAGATATGGCTCAAAAGAAATGAGAAATATTTTCAAACGTACAAATATGGTTAAGAGATTAATTGATGTAGAAGTAGCTCTCATAGGAGCTTTAGCTGATGCTAATTTGATTCCTCAAGTATGTGAAGAAGAAATAAGGAATTGTATATATAACGTGAAATTGGAAGAAATAGATAAATTAGAAAAGATTGTAGGACATGATATAGTCGCTCTTGTCACACTTCTTGCTGAAAAATGTGGTGAGTGTGGTAAATACATACACTTAGGAGCAACAAGCTATGATATTATAGATACAGCTTGGGCTCTCATCATAAGAGATGCCTTAGAACTTGTGAAAAGAAAGTTTAAGGCAATTATATGGAAGTTAATAGAACTTGTTAAAAGATATAGAGATACAATTATGGTAGGTAGAACTCATGGTCAACATGCTTTACCAATAACACTAGGCTTTAAACTAGCTAATTATGTCTACGAGCTTACGAGAAGCTATGAAAGAATTCTTGAATGTGAAAAACGAATCATTAAGGCAAAAATTGGAGGTGCTGTAGGGACTATGGCTGCATGGGATAAGCATGGTTTTATTATTGAGAACGGTATTTGTAGAAGATTAGATTTAGAGCCTCATATAATATCAACTCAGGTAGCTCCTCGAGATGGTTTTGCTGAACTTATTTCAGTATTTGCTATACTTGCTAGTCAACTTGATAGATTAGCTATAGAGATAAGGGAACTCTCTAGGCCAGAGATAGCTGAGCTTGCTGAAGGTATTGAGAGAATTGGTAGTAGTACTATGCCTCACAAAAGAAATCCTGTTTTA
>Ga0180301_10002721_pt1 | contig 13902 bp, 11 predicted proteins | sample GuaBasSediGuay16_FD_121797 | JGI IMG/M metagenome (GOLD analysis project Ga0180301, IMG submission 121797) | Subseafloor sediment microbial communities from Guaymas Basin, Gulf of California, Mexico - Guay16, Core 4569-2, 12-15 cm | ecosystem: Environmental > Aquatic > Marine > Hydrothermal...
ATACGATCTTTTCAGCTAATTGCACGTGGTTATTTGGCTCTACAAGCAAGCCGTCGTAGTCGTCGGTTATTATCTCTTCAAGGCCACCGCATCTTGAAGCTACTACCGGTTTTTGCATGGACATTGCTTCCAAAGCTGTTATGCAAAAGCTTTCTCCATAGAGACTTGGCAATGCTACAAGCGCAGATTCGTCATAAAGTTTTTTCTTGGTTAACTCATTTACTAAGTCATAGAAGAAGACTTTATCTCTGATACCCAGCCTCTCAATTAATGTTACTAACAATGGAGTCATGTAGCCACGTCCGACAATCTCTAGCTTAGCATCTTTAACTTCTTTGCAAACTATTTTAAACGCTCTTACCAGCACGTGCGCTCCTTTTCTAAACACAAGCCTGCCTACAAAGAGAATTTTCATGCTATCTTCGCTTAAAGAACTTCTACTTGGCGAGTAAAAATCTGTGTCGACGCCATTCGGTATTATAACACGCGGTATATTATCAGCAAAGTTTGATATGAAGTTGTCAGCTGCTCTACTAACTGAAATGATTACTTGTGCCTTTGATATGTAAAGCTTGTATGGTAGGAGGAATGTGTTAGCTACTTTTTTCCATAGGTTTGAGATGTTGTAGCCTATGGTTATGCTATGGTTTGTTAAAACCCTTTTTATCCCCAGCTCCTCAGCTATTAAGAGGGACATAAGAGACAATGGCGTAAAGGCATGATGTGCATGTATTACGTCTGGACTAAACTTCTCAATAACCTTCTTGAGTTCATCATAATCGGGTAAGTTCAATGGCGTATCTATTGGGAATAGCGCTGGTATACATGTGAGAAACTTACTGTCTAAGCTTTCACATAGCTTGTTTTTCGCATTGTTAAGAGGTTTTGAGACTATAGCCACTTCTGCTCCTCGTTCTTTTAGTTTCTGAGCTAAATTGCGTACGTGGCTTTGAACTCCGCCTATAGTTAGAGGATGCCAGTCTATAGCTAAAAGAACTTTCAAAGTCTTTGGACCTCACTTAAATATGTGCTTAGTCTAATTAAATTGAATTACTTCGAGGGGGCTTCAAGGCTTATATAGCTTAAGTTCAGCTTATTATGTGATAAAGCTATGGTAGAGTTTAGCGAAGTTCTGCTTTACTCAAGCTTGCCCTATCCCTTGGTTAAGAGAGGCAAGGTTAAGGACGTATATGACTTAGGAGACAACAAGCTGCTTATGGTGTTTACTGATAGGATCTCGGCATTTGATGTTGTATTACCAAGTGGTATTCCACATAAAGGTGAAGTTTTAAACAAGTTGTCCTTGTTCTGGTTTGATAAAGTTAGAAGAATTGTTAAAAACCATGTCTTAGAAGTCGTGGATGGCCGTACTGTTGTTGTGAAAAAGACAAAGCCTATTAAGGTGGAGTTTATTGTTCGGGGCTATCTATATGGCTCGGCATGGGAAAATTACAAACAAGGTAAGCCTATTTCAGGAATATTTCTTCCACCTGGGCTTAGGAAGGCAGAGGTCTTGCCTGAACCGATATTAACACCTACAACGAAATCTGATGTTGGACACGATGTTGAAATGTCGTGGGAGGAGGTCCTAAAGGTTGTGGAGAAAGATTTGGCAGAGCAAATTAAGGAAGCGTGTTTGAAGATCTATGAAATCGGGTCTAAGAGGGCTGAAGAGCGTGGAATCATAATCGCTGATACTAAGATAGAGTTTGGACTTTATGAAGATGAGCTCATGGTAATAGATGAGCTGCTAACGCCTGATTCCTCTCGTTTCTGGCCTAAAGACAGCTATGAAGTGGGGAAAGATCAGGTTAGCTTAGATAAACAGTATGTTAGAGACTACTTGAACTCAATAAAGTGGGATAAAAAGCCGCCAGCGCCTACGTTGCCTGAAGAAGTTGTAGCTGAGACTTCAAGAAGGTATATTGAGATATATGAGCGGATTACTGGAGAGAGGTTCTTTAAGTAGCTGCGTAGCTAAGCTAACGTCTTACTTCTTCTCGAGCTCCCTGGCTATGAAACTTTCAATTTCAGACAGCCTCGGTAGTCCTGATCTCGCTCCAAACTTAGTCATTTTATGCGAAGCAAAGAAGTTACCTAGCTTTCCACAATCGCTTAAGCTCCTCCCTTTAATTAGCCCATAGAGAAAGCCTGCGTTAAAGGCATCACCAGCACCTGTTGGGTCTACGACCTCGCATTTATAGGGTTCAACATAATAGCGCTGATACCCATTAGTTACAAAACAGCCCTTTTCTCCTAACTTAACTGCAACTATGTCGACTCCAAGAGAAAGCATCGTGTTAACTCCTTCTTCAATGGAGGCTTTACCTGTAAGCATGCGTAGTTCTTCATGGTTTAGTAGGAGTATGTTGGTGTGGCGTATTAGAGGCTCTATGTGGGAGAGCCCCTTTTGAGCATATATAGCTCCAGGATCTAAGCTTACCTTAACGCTACTTGGTAAATGCTCTAGTAACGTTCTCTGAACATTAAGTGGGGCATCTCCAATAAATGAGGTTATGTGAAGTATTCTAGCCCTCGATGCGTACTCTAAGTTTATGTCGTTTACGTTTAAGTAGTCGTTTGCTCCTGGCATTACGTAGATAGTTCTATGCCCCTTATCGTCGAAAAAGCATAATGCTATGCCACTCTTAACCCCTCTTTCTACTACTATGTTGCTTACGTCAACGCCTTCTTTCTTTAAGTCACGTATAAGCTTACGACCTTCCCGATCATCCCCTACTTTGCCTATAAACCCTGTTTTGAGACCAGCTCTAGCAAGGCCAACTATCGTGTTTGCAGCTGATCCGCCAGATTCTTCGCGAATTTCTATAATGTAACTTTCATCATCTACGCCAGCTACTCTCTTTACCTTAAAGAGCTTATCTACGTTTAAAGCTCCAAATCCTATAACGTCAAAACTCTTTGATGAGCTCGCGCAACCATATCTTATACTCTCCAAGCTTACCCCCGTAGTTACCAGCAGATATTCTCAAAACACCTTTAACTTCACAAGCAGCTTTTATACCGTAACTCAAAGCTTGTTTGACAGCTTCAAGCGAAACTCCGTTAATCACGATCTCAGGAATGTATCTTACACCCTCAGGTACCTTAGACTCTGCTCTAAGCCTCTTCTTTAGAGAAGGGCAATATGGATGATTTGTTGTGGGACCAATCCACGGAAACTTAGTCTCCGGTTTTGAACCTGCTGAGCAAATGTTGAAAGGGGTGATAACTCCAGGAACTGAGCTAATAGCTTTTAAGATTTTCTTGCCAGCTCTTAAGACCGCTTTTTTACTAGAACACATGTACCATAGGTTTGCGCCCATAACCCCTATGGAATAGCCAATTTTCCTCTCGATTTGGAAATCGGGAACCATTACCGGTATGTTTATCATTTCTCTTCCATAGAGTTTTTCAACCCACTCATAGCCGTCGCCACAATGCCCTATTCTGTACATTGTATCGATGTGCCCGATGGGATTAAGACAGGCGTCAAAGACTCTAGTAAAAGGTTTTACTAGGATACCTTGCCTTATCCTGTATGAAAACTCTTTTTCGAATTTCGCTAAAATCTCATCAAGTGGTTTATTAGCTTCTAGTTGACACCAAAACTGTAATACTACGCCTGCTCTACCATCAGGTGTTTCTTTTGGAGAAAGCCATTTTTCAATACCTGCTTCTAATCTACCTATTACTGCTGAAGGAAGTGCTGTAGAGTTTAATGCGGCTTCTCTAAGGGTGGTTTTATCGTAAGCTGTTATGATCACCCTACAAAAAATCCCTTTAAAAGCTTCGGCATACGTGTCCTCAATGTATACCTCCTTGACCTCGATTAGCCTAACCCTCCTATGGCAACGCCTCTAACCTTTTTACGGAAACTTGAGCTTTCTAAGGATAGTTTTTCTTTGTTGTCTTGCGTTATGAGCTCAATCTTCACATACGAAGACTTTAATGCTTTAGCCAGTTTTCCTGTAAGACCTAATGTGATCGCCTCATCTATTAACGTAGTAATATCTTCTCCTTTGCTCAGAAGCTTACATAGCTTTTCTCTTCCATATTTCATAAACAACAGGGTTATTAGCGGTATTGAAGCAGCAGTTTCAGATAATATTGCTAGCTGTGCTTCTCTTATTGCATATTCGTTTCCATTAAATGAGACTGCTAATCCGCCGTTTTCTCTTACAAGTTTAAACGCCTCAACATCAGTTATGCTATCTCCAAAGTAAATAACGTCACTAATCTCACAGCCTTCTTTGGCTACTATCTCCTTTATTGCGTTTGCTTTCTCCTCACCTCCAACAACTTTGACTTCACTTAGCATCGTACTACAGCTCATTTTTGCAATATGTGACCAGAATATTTCGTTCAGCTTGTTAACAGCAAACCTCGAAGGTTGTGGGAGATCTTCAATTGACAAAGCCGTATTAGGTATTTCGATGTCCGGTAGTGTGAGAACCACATTTACGATATTAAGTAGTTGATGTCGCTCTTGTTCGCTTAATTCATATTTGTCGATGTCGACTTTGGTTGAATACGTGTTTTCAACTGGAAAACCTATTGCTTCGCAGAGAGCTTTTATGTAGTGTTCGTAGCTTGTGCTCACGATGTATGATGGAAGCAAGTTCTTTAAGAAGTTTAAAGATTCTATGGAGTCCTTCATGAGAGTTAAAGTTTTTCGCGAAAAGCTTCGCATTACATCATTTGATACGCCATAGGCTTTAAGGAATGGCAGTATTAAGCATAGTGTATTGCCAGCTTTATACCCTGGCTTCTTTATAATGTCAGCTAACACATCATCGTACCTGCTAAGTTTTCTAAAGAATATGTCTCCTTGAGGTATGTAGTGGCTTGTTAGCTCAAAGGCGTTGTCGTTTTTTGATACGGGACCTTCGCAGTCTGTTATGAAAACTTTCTTTTTAGAAGCCATGCTTAATAACCTCTAAGCTTTTTCATGTGCTGTATGCTTCTCTCGATGTGATCTTTTGATGCGATGTCTTTTCTAAACCATAGTGATCCTCCTTTTATGGCGTTTATTCCTTTATACGCGATTTCTCTGGCTTCTTCGATGTTGTCTGCTATGCCGACCGTACATATAGCTCTAGACTTTAATGGGTATATGCCGTCTTCGCGTTGTTCAACTGAAGCGGGGTAAATCTTTAACTGCCCATCATATACCTTAGCTAATTCTTCAGCTTCTTTAAGGTCTATTGGCTTACCAAGTTCTTCTTTGTTGACTAGGTTAGGATATGTTTCTGCGAAGTTGCCGTAGCTTGGCGGTACCTTGTACACGACAACACTAGCTTTTTTCTCTACATCAATTTTGTTTAAGCTCCCATCAATTATCTTGAGGCATATTTCAGCAAAGTCGTCTTTGAGGATTGGTAATATGTTTTGTATTTCGGGGTCTCCGGGACGGCTATTGATTTCCAAGATTTTTGGACCGTATTTCGTGTGTATGAAGGCTATGTAGAAGGGCATGCCCTTAAGTCCGTGTTCAGCATCTTGGCTTTTCCTCAACTCATTAAATATCCTCTCAGCCATTTCAACTTCTTTTTCTCTATCTTTAGGTGTGAGAAATGGGAGGTTGTCTTCCACGTCTTTATACGATCCCATACCGCCAGTGTTAGGTCCTTTATCTTCATCAAAGGCTCTTTTGTAATCCCTGGTATCAGGTAGTGGTATGAGGTGTTTTCCATCGCAGAAAGCTTGAAAACTTGATTCTTCGCCTTCGACTTTCTCCTCGACAATAACCTTTCCATACTTTAGATTTTCAAAGAAGTGTTTGAGCAGATCTTCTCTTGTGGTGAAGTGATCGCCCCAAACGCCCACTCCTTTACCAGCTGCTGGTTTATCTGGTTTAACAGCTACTTGGTTGTTTAGCTCATCAAGCCAGTTCACTAATTCTCGTTTAAGAGCATCTAAGTTTTCATATAGGCTTTGATCGAAAATCTTGAAACGAGGATTTGCTTCAGGGAGTATTTTCTGTAACAATAAGCGCTGCTCTGCCTTGCTACCTTCTAACGCATATCTCTTTGTGGGGCAGATTACAGGTACTCCCGTTTCCTTTTCAACGAGATCTCTTAAGCCTTCGATGATAGGTTTTTCAGGACCTACGACTACGAAGTTAAGCTTATCCCTCCTCTTATTTACAAACTTGCAAATTTCGTTAACATTTAAATCCGGGATAACGACATGTTCAACGGATTTCTTTATGTTAAATGGATTTCTCTGCTTGTCTACAACGTATATGTCAATTAAGTAGTTCGTGCTTTTAGATAGAGCATCAACCATAGCTGCTTCGCGAGCACCATATGAAACCACTAATACGCCAAGTTTTTCCATAGGGTTCGAACACCCCAGATGTTAAACGCGCTTTTAATGGAGAACGGTGACTTCATAGACTCTTCCTCTTTCTTCAAGACCTTTCTCAAATAGTTCTTTAGCCTCCTTAGCTATCCTCTTAGCTAATGGAGTTGGATAATCGCCTGTTACACAACCAAAACATAGGTTTTCTTTACCTAATCCAGTTGCTTTAGCGAAGTTCTCAAGAGATTGGTATCTTACCGTATCAGCTCCAATTATTTCAGCTATTTCCTCCTCATTTCTATCTACTCCTATGAGCTCATGATATGTTGCCATGTCTATTCCGTAGAAACATGGACCAGTTATCTTCGGGAATGTTATTAATAAATGGACTTTCCTTGCGCCCATGGCTTTGAGTTTCTTAACTATGATCTTTGTGGTATCTCCTCTAACAATGCTATCGTCGATGACTATGACCTTCTTATCCCTCACCTTAGGTCCTAAGATGTTTATTTTCTTATCCACAACTTCGTGTCTTTCACGTGATAATAGGATAAAGGCGCGCTCCATTATGTACCTATGTCTTCTAGAAGCACGCTCCCATGGGATACCTGTTTCCTCGTGAAAGCCAAAGGCGGCATCGTCACCTGTCTCAGGCATTGATATTATGATATCAGCGTCGTCTACAATGTCTGGGTTTTCTTTAGCTAAGTTTCTACCAAAGTCTTCTCTAACTTCGTATACGTATCTAGTTCCAAGCTTCGAATCTGGTCTTGAGAAGTAAGCGAACTCGAATGCACAGAAGGCTTTTTTACAGCTTGAAACTAGGCGAAGCCTTTCAAAGCCATTCTTATCGGCTAATATGAGCTCTCCTGGTTCAAGTTCGAATTCAAGAGATAAACTATTAATATCCAGTCCAACGCTTTCAGAGGAAAATGCTTTAACTAAACCAGTTTCAGATTGACCAGCACATAGAGGCCTTATACCGTAGGGGTCTTTAAACGCAAATAGCTTTCCATCATGGAAGAAGCCGGTTACTGAAAAAGCTCCCTCAACTACTTCCATGCATAGCTTAACAGCATCTATTAGATCACGTTCTTGTTTGTAAAAGTCATGTAAAAGTCTTGTCAAAAGCTCAGCATCGCTTCCACAGCTATAGCTGTAGCTTTCCATGAGCTGGTTAACGTTAACCAAATTACCGTTAAGAGATAACGCTAAAGCGATGTCATCTGATTTAATTAACATTGGCTGAATGTTTTTCTCAAGAGACTTTTTATCTACCGCTCCCGATGTGGCATATCTCACATTGCTTATCCCGACAAAACCTTCAAGCTTATTAATCCACGTACTTGCATCATCTGCTCTTATCGCAGGAACTAGGTGTAATCCCTTATGTACGTGGAAGTCACCATCGTATGTTACGAAGCCATAGGATTGATGTCCTCTATGGTTTTGGGCACGAGCACCCCAATATAGGAGGGGGAACACGTGTTGTCCTGTATAGGATATTGCGCCGAATATGCCACAGCCTATTTTAATTGCCCTCCTTTGCTCCTCTTAGGACTTGAAGACAGGTATATCAATTTTTTGCGACTGGCTTAAATCAAATTTACTTAACTATTTTAAATTCTCATGCCAGCGTCCGGGCCTTAGTTTTCGATTTTTAAAAGATCCGCTGTACGCTTGATGGTGATTTATGTTATTCTAGTGTAATAGAAATCGCCGTAAACGCTTTTAATGATAAGTTCATTTGAAGAATAGCTGCTTTTCTCTACGTGGCCTATGACTTGGGCTTCTATACCCCATTTTTCAACTACGTCAATAACTTCATCGACAACGCTTTTTGTGGCTATAATTTCAAACCCTACGCCCATGTTGAATACGCTGAACATTTCTTCCCAGCTAACCCTTCCTTCACGCTGTATGACTTTAAATATGGGCGGCGTTGGAGGTAAGGCATCTTTTACGTAGCGTAGGTTTGCGCCTATGCGAAGTATTTTTGTTAGCCCTCCTCCAGTAATGTGCACCATTCCCTTAACATCCCCCCATGCTTTGTCCAGAATTTCGGCTATGATAGGTGCATATATCCTGGTTGGTGAAGAAAGGGCTTCAGCCAATGTCATTTCAACTTCGTCTAAGTAGTCGGTTAGCCTGAATTTGCCATGGTAACCTCTCTTAGAGGGCTCGCTAATTTCAGGATATTTTAACTCATACTCTTTTGATAAGAGCACGTGACGTGCTAGTGTTATACCATTGCACATTAAGCCGCTATTATGCTTGTTCTCAAACTTAGCTTTTCCATCACTTCTAAGCCCTATAATGACATCTCCTTCGGTGATTTTTTCGCATGTTATAGCTTTATTCAAGTCTACTTTCGCAAAAACTGCTCCAACGACATCTAAGGTTCTGACTTGATCAGGTATGTCAGCTGTTTCTCCTCCAGCAAAGATAGGGCTTACTTTGAAGTTAAGGTGTGAAGTCAAGTTTTTAAGTAAGTTTAAAACCTCGTTAAATCCTTGGCTAAGTACCTGGAGAACTTCTGCTCGAGGTAGCTTAAACGTGTTTATCGCTATATAATCTGCGAAGAGTATTGGCTTAGCTCCTAATGTCATGACATCATCCACGTTCATCGCGACTACGTCCTGAGCTAGCTCCTTAAACCAACCGATCTCTCCAGTTTCCTTGTAGCATAAGTAGGGTATGATAGGTTTGCTGCCAGCGCCATCCAAGTGCAGTATTAAGCCCTTTACGTTTTCTGGATCTTTAAATGCTACAGTAAAAGCTTTGGGAAATAATGGTGTGAGCATTTGCTCAAATATCTTTACATCCCTTTTTTGGGCGTCTACTCCTAGCTCACGATAAATATGATTTGTCATTTAATGCCCTCTAGCTCTAAGCTCCTCAATATATCCTTAAAGCTCTGATAATCCATATAAGCTTAAGGTGAACTCGTTGCCTATCGTGTCTTTAATTATAGGTAGCGAACGTGACCGAGAGGTAGGAGATAAAGTCTTTGAACTTCTTAAAAGCTTTGGAGTTAACGTTGAATACAGAGTAATGTCTGCCCATAGGAACCCTAAAGAACTTGATGAATACGTGACGAAGACCAATGCTGAAGTTTTCATAGCGATAGCGGGGTTGTCAGCAGCTCTTCCTGGGGTTATAGCTTCTAAAACGTTAAAGCCTGTTATAGGGGTGCCAAGAGAAGTCAAGGTGGGTGGGCTCGATTCATTATTGTCTATAGCTCAAATGCCACCTGGTGTCCCAGTAGCTTGTGTTGGAATAGATAACGGAGAGAACGCTGCTTTGCTCGCGATATCGATTTTATCGTTAAGATACCCAGAGCTTGAGGATAAGCTTGCAGAGTATAGGAGAAGCAGGGCTGAAAAATCCATAAAAGTGATTAGCTGAGGAGGTATAAGCTCTTGAGCGCTGATGAGAGACTCGTATGCCCTCTTGAACATAGGTATGGTAGTATTGAAATGCGCACGATATTTTCTAATGAAAATATCTTAAGAAAGAGGCTTCAAGTTGAAGTGGCATTAGCTTATGGTTTAGCGGCTGCAGGTTTCATAAGCTTTGAAGAAGCTAAGAAGATAGAGGAGGCTTCAGCTAAGGTTAAGCTTGAAAGGATTGAAGAGCTTGAAAAGGTCTTAGGACATGACATAATGGCGTTAGCAACGAGCTTGGCCGAAGCTGCAGAAAGTTTTGGTAGAGGAGTTCACTTAGGTGCTACAAGCTATGATATCGTTGACACCGCGTGGGCTTTAATATTTAGGGATGCTCTTAAGATCGTTAAGAGCAAGCTTAAGTCGATATTAAGCATGCTAATGGAGTATTCCAAGAGATATGAAGATCTAATGATGGTTGGTAGGACGCATGGACAACATGCATTGCCAATAACTTTAGGCTTTAAGTTCGCTAACTATGTCTATGAACTTTCAAGAAGCCTAGAAAGGATTGTAGAGAGTGAAAAGCGGCTTATTAGGGGAAAACTTTCTGGTGCTGTTGGAACTATGGCGGCTTGGGGAAATAAAGGGCTTGTTGTTGAGGCAGAGGCATTAAAAAGGCTTGGCTTAAAACCGCACGTTATATCAACTCAAGTGGCTCCTAGAGATGGCTTTGCTGAAATCATTTCTGCGCTTGCTATTTTATCGAGTCAGCTTGATAGATTTGCTGTTGAAGTTAGGGAGCTCATGAGACCTGAAATCGACGAGTTAGCTGAGGGAGTTGGTGTACGCGTTGGGAGCAGTACGATGCCTCAGAAGAAGAACCCTGTTACCGCTGAGAAGATTTCAGGTTTAGCTAAGGTGTTGAGAGCACTGACTTTAACCTCTCTTGAAAATATACCACTTTGGCATGAGAGGGATCTAACAAATAGCAGTAGTGAGAGAATTTTGTTTTCTCATGTCATGCTCATTATCGATGAGCAGCTAGACTCCACCATAAGCTTACTTAAGAACTTGATTATTAAGCCTGAGAGCATGAGGAAAAACCTTGAAATTAGTGGAGGAGCCATTATGGCCGAAGCTATCATGGTTGCTTTAGTTAAGAAGGGGATGTTAAGACATGAGGCACATAAGCTCTTGAGGGAAATTGAGAGGAAAGCTGAGCTTAATGGTATTAGCTTTAAAGAGGCATTATTTGGTGATCCTGAAGCACAGAGATATTTAAGCAGAGAGGAGCTTGAAGAGTTGCTCAAGCCTGAAAAATACCTGGGCTTAAATAAGGAGCTCATTGAAAGGGCTCTTCAATACGCTAATGAAGTACTTAAGGTCATTGAGGCGTAACTTATGAAGTTTAAAGCTAAAGTAGAGGTTAAACTTAAGCCAGGTTTCTTTGACCCTGAAGGGGAATCTGCCAAGAGTGCATTAAGAGACTTAGGTTTTCCAGTTATAAAAGTAAGTGTAAACAAGGTATATGAAATTCTCTTAGATGCTAATACAGAAGAAGACGCTAAGATGCTTGTTAAGGAAATGTGTGAAAAGCTTCTGGCAAATCCAGTAAAGGACGTTTACTCCATTGAGGTGTTTAAAGATTGAATGTTCTTTATAACAAACTTGCCATTCCCTTCTTAGTCTATGAAGTTAATGTATTGACAGCCTCTGATGACGAGCTTTTAAAGATAAACTCTGACATGGGGTTAGGGCTAAGCATCGAAGAGTTAAAGGCGATTAAAAGATATTATGAAAAGCTTGGCAGGAACCCTACAGATGTCGAACTTCAGTCAATTGCCCAAGTATGGTCAGAACACTGCTTTCACAAGACTTTTAAAGGTATTGTGAAGTTACCTGATGGAAGCTATGTTGAGAACATCTTTAAGAAGTATATAGCTAAAGTCGTTGAAGAGCTTAAGCCCCCTTGGTGCATCTCAGTCTTCGAAGATAATGCTGGAATTGTGGAATTTGAAGATGGATATGGCATTGCTGTAAAAGTTGAAACACATAATCACCCATCTGCTATCGAACCATTCGGAGGAGCTGCTACAGGTGTAGGTGGCGTTATAAGGGATGTTCTAGGGGTATGGGCTAAGCCTATAGCTTGTCTTGATGTTTTATGTTTTGGACCCTTAAATACGCCTTATGAGAAACTTCCTCTAGGAGTTAAACACTCTAGATACCTTTTCAAAGGTGTTGTAGCAGGAGTAGGACACTACGGTAACAACGTTGGAATTCCTACCGTGTGTGGCGCCATATACTTTGATGAAGGATATTTAGGCAATGTTGTTGTCTACTGTGGGTGCGTAGGGGTTTTGCCCTTAAGTTGCTATGTTAAGAATGCTAAGCCTGGAGATTTTATAGTATTGGCAGGAGGCAGGACGGGCCGGGATGGTATTCACGGAGTAACGTTTGCTTCTGCTGAACTCAGTGAAGAATCTGAAAAGGTTTCAAGGCCAGCCGTTCAAATACCAAACCCTATTGAAGAAGAGAAGCTCATTAGAGCTATTATTAGAGTCAGGGATGAAAAGCTTGGTTCGGCTATAACAGATCTCGGTGGTGGAGGCATTTCATGCGCAGTTAACGAGACTGCTCATAGATTTGGCTGTGGGGCTGTCGTCGAGCTTTCCAGAGTTCCTTTAAAAGACCCCGAAATGCGCCCGTGGGAAATTTGGCTTTCTGAATCACAGGAGAGAATGCTCTTAATAGTGCCAGGCGAGAACTTGGAGAGGATTCTTGAGATTTTCGATGAAGAAGACGTAGAAGCCACGCCTATTGGGAGGCTTACAGAGGGTCATTTTGTGAAGGTGTATTACCATGGCTTTCTCATAGCTGACCTTGACCTTGACTTTCTATTTAATCCTCCAAAAGCAGTTAGGTACGCTGAGTATAGTGAGAATGAGGTTGAAGAGATATTTGATGCTCCTCATGATATTAACGATGTCCTCCTTAGGCTTTTATCGTCTCCAAATATTGCCAGTAAAGAAGCTGTCATTAGAACTTATGATCATGAAGTTAAGGGCATAACCGCGCTGAAACCTTTGCATGGCTTTAGGGGGGGACCAAATGACGCCGTAGTGTTAAAGCCTATTCCAAGCTCCTGGAAAGGGCTGGTAATAGCTTGTGGCATTAAGCCTAGTTATGGGAAGATAAGCCCCTATTGGATGGCAGCTTCATGTATTGATGAAGCTATTAGGAATAGTGTAGCAGTAGGGGGTAGAAGGTGGGCTTTACTTGACAACTTTACATGGGGGAATCCCGAAAGAGCCGATAGGATGGGAGCTTTGCTTAAAGCTGCAGAAGCATGCTATGATGTGGCTAAGGACTTTGAAGCTCCGTTCATATCAGGTAAAGATAGCTTATACAATGAATCCCCTCTTGGACCCGTTACTCCAACATTACTTATAACAGCTATTAGCATTGTACCTGATGTTAGGAAGGTTATATCTGTTGATTTAAAACAACCAGGCAACTCACTGTATGTTCTGGGCGTTACTAAGCGTGAGCTGGGAGGATCAGAATATCTGCGGCTATTAGGTGTTAATGGGGGTAAAGTACCTAGAGTGTACGTTAAAGATGCTAAGAGACTCTATGATAAGCTTATAGCTGCTATAGACGCGGGTTGTGTAGTAGCTTGCCATGATGTATCTGATGGAGGGTTAGCTGTAACATTAGCTGAGATGTGTTTAGCAAGCGGGTTTGGCGTTAGGGTAAACTTATCAAGGGTGTTAAGAGACGACGACGTTAACAGAGATGACGTAGTGCTATTTTCCGAATCGAATAGCCGTTTGATTGTTGAAGTGAAGAGAGATAGGATATCCGATTTTGAGGGAATCATGAGGGGATGTTGTTTTTCTCAAGTTGGAGAAGTTGTTGATGATGGGAAGCTAACAGTAATGGGACTTAAAGGAGATGTCATAGTAAAGCTAGATGTGGATGTCTTATGGGACGTATGGCGAAGTAGCTTAAAACTTTAAGGTGATATTTTTGAAACGGCAGGACATTAGAGCTTGTATATTACGAGTTGGTGGCACAAACTGCGATGAAGAAACTTTGCTCGCCTTCTTAGATCTAGGTGTGAAAGCCGAAGTTATCCACATGAACTACTTGCTACGTGGTAAGAGGAGGTTGTCTGATTACCATATACTTGTTTTTCCAGGAG
>Ga0180301_10002722_pt1 | contig 13896 bp, 15 predicted proteins | sample GuaBasSediGuay16_FD_121797 | JGI IMG/M metagenome (GOLD analysis project Ga0180301, IMG submission 121797) | Subseafloor sediment microbial communities from Guaymas Basin, Gulf of California, Mexico - Guay16, Core 4569-2, 12-15 cm | ecosystem: Environmental > Aquatic > Marine > Hydrothermal...
CCCCGCGCGCCCTAAAAATATTAGAAAAGCAGGAACCTACACTCTTCATTACGGATGGATAAAATCTGGCGGCGAGATAGTAGATGAAGTATTAATAAGCATAATGAAAGCCCCCCATAGCTATACGCGTCAGGATGTGGTAGAAATATATACTCATTCGGGGCCAGCCGTTCTTAATAAAGTTTTAAATTTAGTACTTAGAGCAGGAGCGCGTCTGGCAGAACCAGGCGAATTTACCCAACGGGCTTATCTTCTGGGAAGAATAGACCTGATACAAGCGGAAGCAATTAATAATATCTCACGCGCTAAGAACGATTGGACCCTGAGGCAAAGCTTGAGGCAGTTAGAAGGAGGTCTCTCCCAGAAATTAAGTTCTTTCATTAAGAAGCTGGAAAAAATGTTAGCTACTCTCCAGGCAAGTATAAGTTTTCCTCTGGAAGATATAGAGCTAGAGAGGGGAGATATAGAAAAGACACTCTCAGGCATTATGGGTCAGATAGAGGAGCTAGCTAAGGGCAGCCGTACTATGCGGCGCTGGTATGAAGGATTTAAGTGTGTTTTGTGCGGCCGAGTTAATGTGGGAAAGTCTTCTTTATTTAATGCTATTTTAGATAAAGAGAGAGTTATAGTGAGTGCTTTAGCCGGTACTACCCGCGATACTATTGAGGAAGAATTTAATTTAGGTGGTTACACTTTGCGGTTAGTAGATACAGCCGGCTTGGGGCGGAAGAATGATTTTTTAGAAGAGAAAGCTCAAAATAAATCTCAGCAGATAATAAAAGAAGCTGATATTCTGCTAGTGGTAATTGATAATTCCTCTTCCTTAACTAAAGAGGAAAAAGAATTTATTAGCAGCCACCAGTCTAATTCTGTTTTAGTTATTAACAAGTGTGATTTGAAGACCCGTCTTTCTTCCCCCTATATGAGACAAATAAGAGTTCCTCAGGTGAGAGTTTCCGCCAAGACCAAAGAAGGAATTTCTCGTTTAGAAAAGATGATAGTCAAGAGATTGTCAGCTTCTAATTTGAATAAGAATGAAGTATATCTAGGGAGTCTGCGCCAGCAGCAGCTTATGGAAGAGGCTTTATCTTATCTAAAGCAGGCTAAAGAAAACTTGAAGTTTAATTTAGATAAAACATATTTTTTGCTTCAGGCTGCCGTGGAGAAGCTGTATAATATACAAGGTGTATATAAGAATGCCGATGTGCTGGAGCAGGTCTTTAAAGATTTTTGTATAGGTAAATAATGGATAAGAAGGCAATTGTTAAAGCTACCCAAATGCTTTTGTTAGCGCTGGGCAAAGATTTGAAGAATAAAGATTTAGCCAAGACGCCTCAGCGCGTGGCAGAGATGTATGCGGAGATATTGAAAGGAGAAGAGAAAAAAGTAGAAGACGAAATCAATGTAATTTTAGAGCAACGCCATGATGAAATAATTTTGGTTAGAGATATACCTATATATTCCCTTTGTGAGCATCATCTTCTGCCTTTTTTTGGCCGTGCGCATATAGCTTATATACCGGACAGCCGCATAACTGGTTTAAGCAAGCTGGCACGGGTGGCCGATACTTTGGCACGCCGCCTCCAGGTGCAAGAAAGGCTTACTACTCAGATAGCGGATGTTATAATGAAGAAACTTAGTCCTAAAGGGGTTATGGTAGTAGTGGAAGCAGAACATTTATGTATGGTTATGCGAGGGGTGAAAAAACCCGGCAGTCTTACTGTGACTTCTGTGGTAAGGGGGGTTTTCCGCCGGAATTCTAAGACAAGACAAGAAGCGTTAAGACTTATATTTTCTCATAGAGAATAGAAAAAAGAGTAATTTGATTTTTGGTCGGTAGAAAGTATAATGTAAATGAGTGAAAATTACACCTGAGATTTTATCTACTACCTTAGAGAAATAGAAGAAATAGCAAGAAGTACTACCAGGATGGTTCAGAATCTTGCCTTAGTAGTGAGAGAGTCTGTGGAGGCAGCAGAAGAAGTAAATAATTTTCCTCAGAATCTATCTTCAGCTATAGAAGAACTAATTTTCTATTTAATACTTTAATACTAAGAGGCGGGTTGAATTTATAAGTATTACACATAAGGTTGAGTAAATAGTAAAGAAGAGCGGGATAAAGAAAGGATTGAAATCTGATTTTAAAGAGTGGCTGGAGAGGCATAATGGGTTCTAAAATAGTAGGGATAATTCTAGGAATTTTGCTTTTTATTCCGGGCAAAAGTTATATTTTTGCTCAGAATAAAGCCTATATAGAAGACGGCAAGATAATAGTTGAAAATGAAAAAGGCGAGAAGAAACTTATTGATTATACCCATAATCAGTTTATAGCTGTGTCTCCTTCTAAAAAATGGGCGATTAAGAAAATGCAGGTTCAGGGTGCTTCTTCTGGTTATGAAACGATTTTAATAACTAATACCGGCGACAGTTCTCAAAATATTGTCGTACGTTATCCTATAAATGGCGAGAATCAAGAAGCCGAAGGATTCGCGTTTGGACCACAGGAAGACGTTGTTTTTTATACCTTACCCTGTGGCGATAATTTTCAAGTTTACGAAGTAAATCTGGCCTCAAAGACCCGGACGTTAGTCACTACGGCTGGTTCTGCTGATATTATCTCCTGCCAGAATTTATCTCAACCGCAAAAGTATATTCTGATAAAAGATTATCTGCCTCAGCAGAAACAGAAAGTTTACTATCTTTATTCACCCCAAAGTGGCGAGATTAAATCTTTTGACAGTTATCAGGAACTGGAGTTTTTCAAAGAACACTATTGTCAGAATTGAGGAGGTGGGTATGAAAGGAAAAGCTTTAGGAGTTTTTTTCTTAATATTCTGTATGGTTTTTAATGTCTACGGGCTCTCAGCTATGAAGAAGACAGTAGCGGTGATTGATTTCAGTAATGACTCCGGCTACAACAGCCTGCCTAATTTAGGCCGAGACTTTTCTATGCAACTTTCTGATGCTTTAATCCAGTCAGGGAAGTTTATTGTTCTGAGCCGTAAAAGTCTTAATACGGTTATGGCGGAGCAGGATCTGGCTAACTCCAATCGTTTTGCTAAAGCTCACGCGGCGCGCCTGGGGAAGATTATTCCCGCCCAAATTCTCATTAAAGGTAAAATTACCGAATTTGAGGAGAATACTTCGGGAGGAGGCCAGGGCTTAAGTATCCATGGCTTTAGCTTGAGTGCGCGAAAATCTTCCGCACATGTAGCCGTCATCATTCAACTGGTAGATTCTACTACAGGTGAAATCATTGATTCTAAACGCGTGGAAGGCAATGCCAATGCTTCAGGGTTTTCTTTAGGTTATAGTGGCTCGTTTAGCCTGGGGACATCCAATTTTAAAAAGACACCCTTGGGCAAAGCGGTACAGATGGCCATAGATAGAGCTGTAGTATATATTGCCGATAAGATGTCGCATATTCCCTGGAAGGGAAGGGTGGTTCTGGTTAAGAATAACCAGGTATATATAAATGCGGGCCGCAATACCGGCGTGCAATCAGGCAACATTTTCTTTGTTCTTCGAGAAGGAGAAGTGTTAGTTGATCCTGATACAGGAATGGAACTAGGAAGAGAATCTAAGAAGATAGGTGAAATACAGGTTACAGAGGTCCAGGATAAATTTTCTAAGGCAAAAATTATCAGCGCCAGTGAGGGGATTCAAAAGGATGATTTAGTGACTCAACCTAACACATGAAGTTTAGGAGGAAATATGAAAATATTTTTAGGTTTTCTTCTTTGTTTTCTCTGGTTGTTTACTTTTCTCGGGTGTGAGACCGTTCACCAAACGACCCAGAAAGCTGGCGAATATGTAGGGAAAGGGACAAAAGCTTTGGGCGGCATAACCGAAGGGGCAGCAGAAGGTTATTCAGACAAAGAAGAAAATCCCTATAATCGTTAACCCTTTCTATTAATCACGGGATATGAAAGATTTCTGCCCGCGTAGCTCAGTTGGGAGAGCAGGGCATTCGTAATGCTCAGGTCGGAGGTTCAAATCCTCTCGCGGGCTTTTTCTTAACAACTAGCATCTACCATAATTTATGTTTGATAAGACATTTAAACCTTATCTTCACGTTTTAAGTAAGAGAGGTTTTTTTCTTTTGTGGTTAAGCCAAATAATTTCTCAGTTTGGCGACCGCCTCACTCAGATGGCTATTATTGGTTTAGTCTACAAACGTAGCGGAGGAGTCAATGCCTTAGCTCTTACCAAAATTATGTTTTTTGTTATCTTGCCGGTATTGTTGATAAATCCTTTAGCCGGCGTTTACGTAGATAGATGGGATAAGCGCACCACTATGTTTGTTTCTGACTTTTTAAGAGGTGTTATTGTTTTAGTTTTGGCTCTTTTTATGCTCCGCATAAAAAGCATGATTCCGATTTATCTAACGATATTGTTGGCTTCCGCCGCCGGTAGGTTCTTTATTCCCGCCAAGATGTCTTTAGTGCCTCATTTAACTACAAAGGGCGATATTTATTTAGCAAATTCTTTGATCTCTGTTACAGCTAATGTAGCTGCCGTGTTCGGCCTGGGGTTAGGAGGACTGATTGTAGAGAGGTGGGGGCCCAAAGGAGGGTTTTTGATAGATGCAGGCACATTTTTCTTATCTAGCTTGTGCGTATTTTTAATCCCCTTGCCTCTTAAAGCCCACAATCTGGCTCAGATATCCAAAGACGTGCTTAAACTAAGCCGTGAGATTGTAGAGAGAGAGAAGTCTCTTTTAAATGAGTTTAAAGAAGGAATAAAATATATTGTTTCTCACAAAGATACCGTATTTAGTCTCAAGGTGTTTTTTATTTTATTTTCTTTTTTAGGTTCTTTGTATGCGGTATTTATTGCTTTTATTCAATCTCAGCTTCATAGTGCTACTAAAGATTTGGGATTTTTAGCTATCTGGCTGGGGATAGGGCTGTTTGTAGGTTCTTTAGTTTATGGGCGGATTGGAGATCGTTTTTCTGCTTCGCGTAGTATCTATCTGATGTTGTTCGTTGATAGTCTAATTTTGATTATGTTTGCTCTTTCGCTTAAATATAATCCTTCTCGCATAGCTGCTTCGGTTTTTTCTTTCTTTTTAGGCAGTTTTGCTTCTCCTATTCTAGTGGGAGCCAATGCACTTATTCATAAAAAGAGTGACGGGAATTTCTGGGGGAGAATCTTCAGTTCTTTAGAGGTAGTGATGCATTTTGCTTTTTTGCTTTTTATGTTTCTATCTTCTTTCCTGGCAGACAAATTCGGTTACTTTACAATTATTGTCTCTACTGCTATAATAATTGCCGTTTTTTCTGCCAGTTCATTTATTAAGCACAATGTTAGAAGTAGCCGCTTATAAATATCCTCAGGCAGAACAGAGAATAGAGGCGTATGCAGCTGATAAAGTATTCATTCCTCTTTCCCAACACATAGGCGCTCCTGCTAAAGCAGTAGTTAAAAAAGGTGACGCACTAAAATTAGGTCAGCTTATAGGTCAAGTTTCTGCTAAGGTAAGCGCTGCGGTACATAGTTCTCGGGAGGGGAAAGTAGAGGACATCAAAATCTTTAATCATCCTACTCTCGCTAAAGCTCCGGCGGTAGTAATTAGAAGCACAGAGTTGAAAGAGGAAAAAACCTGGGAGGTGAGAGATTTAAAGGAGAATTTAGAAAGGGATAGTCTGGTAAATATAGTAAAGGAAAGTGGTATTGTGGGTATGGGTGGGGCAGGATTTCCCACTCATATTAAGCTTCTGCCTCCCAAAAATATTGATGTTTTAATAATTAACGGGGCGGAATGCGAGCCTTACTTGAGTTGTGATTACCGCCTCATGCTTGAGTATACAGAAGAACTTTTGCGCGGCGTGGGGGTACTGGTAAAGATTCTTAGTTGCCGCAAGGTTTTTATCGCTATAGAAGATAATAAAAAGGAAGCTATTAGAAAGATTAATAATAAAATAAACACCAAAGACTTTGGTTTTAGAGCCAAAGTGAAGATTTTAAAATCTTCTTACCCCCAGGGAGCGGAGAAGCAACTTATTTATAATATTACCAAAAGAATTGTTCCGGCGGGCGGTCTTCCCTTTTCCGTGGGGGTATTAGTACAGAATGTAGCAACAACTTTTGCTATCTATGAAGCTACCTATCTGGGCAAGCCGCTTTTTGAAAGAATAGTTACCTTTGCTGGTTCTTGTTTGAAAGAACCGAAAAATCTCCGTCTGCGCGTAGGAACTTTAATTTCTGAGCTTTTTGAGAAAGGAATTCTTCAGTTTAGAAAGCAGCCTCGCAAAGTTATTATGGGGGGACCGATGATGGGCGTGAGCCTTGACTGTCTGGATTATCCTATTCTTAAGACGACTTCAGGAGTATTATTTATGGATGAGGTTGATATCGATCAGAGGCCGGAAGATGTTTGTATTCGTTGCGGCCGTTGCGTTGATAATTGTCCTATGAATCTTATGCCTTTGGAATTTGTGCGTCTGGTAAAGAAAGAGAGGTGGAAAGACTTGGATAGATTCTATGTTTCTGACTGTATTGAATGTGGCAATTGTGCTTATGTGTGTCCTGCGAAGATTCCCTTAGTTAATTATATAAAAATAGCTAAGGCGAAACTGAAAAGTTTGGCATGAGACTTTTAGTAGAAATTAGCCCTCATCAGAAGGCGAGATACGATACGAAATATATAATGTGGCAGGTAGTTATAGCTCTTCTGCCGCCAAGTTTTGCCGCCATAATTTTCTTTAAACTCCTTGCCGTAAAATTAATTGCTGTCTGTGTCTTAGGAACTAATCTTACCGAAGCAGCAGTGCTGTTTTTCCGCCGCCGCCCCCAGCGCTTTTGGGACGGAAGTGCTACAGTTACCGGTCTCCTCCTGGCTTTAATTTTACCTCCTGCTTTGCCTTTAAGTGTAGCCTTTCTGGGTTCGGTGGTGGCTATTTTGGTAGGTAAGCAATTATTTGGGGGTCTGGGCCAAAACATATTTAATCCGGCTCTGGTAGGACGGGCTTTTTTAATAGCTTCTTTTCCTACCCTTCTTACCAGTTGGACTGAGCCTTATACTCTGGATGCAGTTACTTCTGCTTCGCCTTTGGCTTTGTGGAAGTTCAATCATGTTTTTACAAAATTGCCGCATCTTTTCCTGGGAGATATCCCGGGAAGTTTAGGAGAGACTTCGGCTCTGGCCCTAATTATAGGCGGTCTTTATCTCATCGGGCGTAAAATTGCAGATTGGCGGGCGCCTTTGGGTATGCTTATAGGAGTAAGTGTTCTGGCCGGAATTTTGTCAATCCTTAACCCTCAGAATGGCTCAATTTTGTTTCATCTTTTCGCGGGCGGGATAATGCTGGGAGCTTTCTTTATGGTTACTGACCCGGTAACCAGTCCCGCTACCCGCAAGGGAAGATTTATCTTTGGTTTTCTTATTGGCGTAATGGTGATGGTAATCAGAAAATGGGGTGGGTTGCCAGAAGGAGTGATGTATTCTATTCTCTTTATGAATGCTTTTGTGCCTTTGATTAACCGTTTGACTAAAGAGAAAGCGTTTGGGAGATGAAATATTTTAGGATAGTTCTGGTCTTACTGGTAACATCTTTAATATCAGCATTTTGCTTGAGTCTGGTATCTTCTTTGGCTAAGGCCAGAATAGAGAACAATGAGAAAACAGCCATAGAACGCGCTATATATGTCGTTGCCCCTGCCGCTAAAAAAGTAGAAGAAAAACTAACAGCAGGCAAGACTATTTATAAGCTTTATGATGGACAGGGAAACTTAATTGGCTATGCTTTTTTAGCTAAAGGCTATGGCTATCAGGGCGAGATTAAGATAATCTGCGGTTTAGATAAAAATTTGGAGAAGATATTGGGTATAGAGATAATTGCCTCTTCGGAAACGCCGGGGCTGGGGGCACATATTAACGACAGCTGGTTTAAGAAACAGTTTCGGGGAATAAAGGTGCTACCCCGCATTGTATACAGTAAGAGAAAGTCCCGGCAGGATAATGAGATTCAGGCTATTAGCGGAGCCACCATCTCTTCGCGCTCGGTGGTGGAAATCTTAAATAAGGAAATTACTAAAGTGAGAAAAATATTACAACCATGAGCAAAAAGACAATATTTTTAGCAGGGTTGTGGAGAGAGCATCCTAATTTACGCCAGCTTCTGGGTATGTGTCCTACCTTGGCTATAACTACATCGGTGCTGAATGGTTTTGCTATGGGGACAGCGGTTTTGTTCGTACTGGTTTTTTCTTCATTTATGGTTGCTTTAATTAAACGTCTAATTCCTCATCAGGTAAGAATTGCCGTCTACACGATAATTATTGCCACCTTTGTTACTATTGCCGATATTACTTTGAAGGCCTTTTCCCCGCAAATCAGCCGCGCACTTGGCCCTTATGTGCCGCTAATCGTGGTAAACTGCATTATTTTAGGAAGGGCGGAAGCCTTTGCTTCCCGCAATTCGGTTGGCAACTCAGTCTTAGATGCTTTAGGTATGAGCCTGGGCTTTATGTGGGGGCTTATGGCAATAGGAGCTGTGAGAGAGATTCTGGGAAGGGGGACAATCTTTGGTTTTAGACTCGGCATCATACATTTTCGGCCCTGGATTATTATGCTGCTTCCGGCGGGGGCCTTCTTTGTTTTAGGTTTTGTGATAGCCTTTATGAATTTTTTAGATAGACAAAAACGCCTTAAGACATGAAAGAAATCTTTTTAATCTTTATTGGTGCCGTCTTAGTAAACAATTTCGTACTTTCTTATTTTTTGGGCATTTGTCCTTTTTTAGGAGTTTCTAATCGTCTGGAGTCTTCTCTAGGTATGGGTATGGCGGTTACTTTTGTTATGAGTCTAGCCGCTGCCATAACTTGGCTGTTTTATTATTTAATTTTGGTCAGGTTCCATATTGAGTTTCTAGAGTATGTAGTATTTATCTTAGTTATTGCCTCCTTAGTGCAGATAGTAGAGATGTTTATAAAAAAATATTCCCCTCCTCTCTACCAGGCTCTGGGAATATACCTGCCTTTGATTACTACTAACTGTGCTATATTGGGCTTGGCGTTATTTATGGTTTTGCGCCAATATAATTTTGTCCAGTCAGTAATATTCGGATTTGCCACTGGCCTGGGGTTTATGCTGGTTTTGGTGGCTATGGCTGGTATAAGAGAAGAGATGGATTTTTCTGATATTCCTGCTGCTTTCAAGGGCGCGCCTATTGTTTTAATTACGGCGGGGATATTGGCTTTGGCCTTTATGGGATTCTCCGGTTTAATCAGCGGATGATGGATACGGTGTTGGTATCAGTTATCAGTTTGGGGGTTATGGGGCTTTTTTTTGGCCTGGTTCTTTCTTTGGCCGATAGGACTCTAGCGGTAAAACAAGATGAGCGGGTAAAAAAAATTTTAGATGTTCTTCCCGGCATAAACTGCGGCGCCTGTGGCTTTGCGGGGTGTCGAGCTTTTGCCGAAGCGGCGGTGAGAGAAAAGAAGCTTTTCGGCGGCTGTATTCCAGGAGGTGATGCAGTTAATAAAAAAATAGGAGAACTTTTAGGTATTGAAGCAACAGCAAAGACTCCTGCCAAAAAAGTAGTTGTGTTGTGCTCAGCCGAGGAAGGCAGCAAAAAGAGAAGTTTTGATTGGCGCGGTGTAAATAGCTGCTTGTCGGCTAAGCTGGCGGGGGGGATTTATGACTGCAAATATGGCTGTTTGGGGCTGGGTGATTGCGTTAAGGTCTGCCCCGTAGGGGCCTTGAAAGTAGAAAAGGGACTAGTGAAGGTAGATTATCACAAATGTGTTGGCTGTGGAAAATGTGTAGCGGTATGTCCGCAGGGAGTCTTGAAGCTTGTGGATTACACAAGAGAGGGTTATCTTTACTGGGTAGGGTGCAATAACCGGGAAGAAGCGCAAAAGGTACGTAAAGAATGTGCAGAGGGGTGCATTGGCTGTGGGATATGTACGAAAATAATCAAAGACAGCCCTTTTGTTATAGAGAATAACCTTTCTTCTTTGGACTATGAAAAGATACAAGATCCCGTCTCGATGAATATAGCTATAGAAAAATGTCCTGCTCATTGTATAAAAAAGGAAAAAGTCGTATAAATTATGAATGACTCTCTTTCTAAAGAGCATGAGTGTAAAAGATGTATAGCTTTTTCTAAATGCCGTAGTTATAATTCTTCCGATATATCTTTTGACATCAAAGAGCTGCCGCAAAGTTTTCTTAGATATATATTTTTCCTTTTCTTTTTGCCGGCCGTCATATTTATTTTGGGATTGTTAATTCTGCATACTCAGCAACCTTTAGTTTCTTTCTTTGTCGTTTTATTGTTTCTCTCTTTATATTATTTTATTTTACGGCTATTATGGAAAAAAAAGAGTTATGTCTAAGAAAAAGATAGTAAATATTGCCGTGTTTGCTTCGGGTTTTGGCAGTAATTTTGAGGCTATTGTTCGGGCAGTAAGAGAGGGTAAGATAAAGAATAGCAGGATAGCTTTGCTTATTACTGATATTAAAGATGCCTATGTGCGCCAGCGAGCTAAAAGGTTAGGGGTGAAAGAGATATTTATCTCTCCTGCCAGTTATCCTTCTAAAGAAAAATATGAAAGAGCCCTCTATACTATTCTAAAAAGAGAAAAGATAAACTTGATAGTTTTGGCAGGTTTTATGAGGGTAGTCTCTCCTTATCTTATATCCAAGTTCAAAAACCGCATTATTAATATTCATCCTTCTCTTCTGCCCGCCTTTAGCGGGAAAGAGGCGATAGCGAGAGCCTATGAATACGGTGTAAAAGTAACGGGGGTGACGGTGCATATTGTAGATGAAAAAGTAGACCGGGGGCCTATAATTGTGCAGGAAGCTTTATCTATTGATCCTAACTGGAGTCTTAAGCGCCTCGAGAAAGAAATCCACAAAGTAGAGCATCGTCTTTTTCCTCAGGTGATAAATTATTTTGTATCGGGAGGAGTAAAAGTTAAGGGAAGGAAGGTAAAAATTGTTTAGAAGATTTTTATATCTATTTATCTTGTTGGGAATATCTACTGTTGCTATAAGTAAAGGTTCGGATTTTAAGCTGGACGCCAATGTAAGCCGAAAGGAAGTTAAAGTGGGGCAAAGTTTTACCTACCGTATAATTCTTAAAGTTTCCTCTGGGAAGCTACCTCAACTTACACTTCCTCAGTTTCACAACTTCCGCCTTATGGCTCAAAGCAGCCAGCAAGACTATGTAATTAGAGGGGGAAAAACAGAAATAAGTTTAATTATGAAACTAGAACTGGTAGCTATCAAGGAAGGGGAGTTTACTCTTCCTCCTGTCTCAGTTAAATATAGAGGCAAAACGTTCACAACCCCTTCCGTAGAGATAAAAGTTAAAGGAAAGACCAAGCATTCCCTCCCTTTACCTCAGAAGGATAGTGATATAGAGGAAGGCGCTGTGTCAATCTAGTCTCAATTCCCAGAAAGCCTTACGACTTAAATAACGAGACTTTCCCGAGTAGTTATTCTTTATTTCTATATAGTTGAAACCATTGAAATCATACGCTTTAACAATAAAATAATAAGCAATCTTTAATGCTTCTTGAAAAGAGGAAGGAGCTTTCTCTGCCTCATTTTTCTTAAAGGCGGAGTATTGTATTTCTATTGTTTTGGTGTCAGGGTTGAACTTTCCCTGAGATGAGACAAGAATGTAATAGGAAGCAAGCCGGCCCTGGCTAAGATTCTCGCGTATCTTTTGAGCAATTAGTAAGGAGAGAAAGTCAGGAAAATCTATGTCAAACATTTTTAAATGGGCGGCCTGGAGGTCTCCTCTGGCATTTTCATCCCAGCGGATTATGCGTACGGTCCTTTCTAAAAGTTGATTGCGCGATATGTAAAACATTTCCAGTTTTCTCAAATCGTCTACATAGCCTATCTCTATATAATCGTAGCCATAAGTTATATCTGAGATGGCAAATGCGTAAAATTTAGGGGGATTTTGCATACTTAAAATTGTGCGGCGTAGGGCGAGAAAGATATGAGAAATTTTATTTTTAGCCTCAGGGTCAAGCTTTCCTTTTGCTACTACAAATTTTTTAAGAGGCAGGTATATCCAGAAAGTATCTTTGATTTCTTTCACGATTATTTCGTTGATAGAAAATTCTTTTTGGCAGATATTCTTAAGAATTGCTTCTACATTCTCTCTTTTGTAACTGGAACTTACGGGTCGGCAGGCAGAAAAGAGAAGGCAGCTAAGGAGTATCGCGATGAGGCTTTTCTTTGCCATATTGGTTGAAGATCTCTATTATTTCATCGTATTCCAGCTCGCCCTTCTCTAAAAGTTTTTGGGCAAAATATTCTAATAGCTCTCTTTCGCGAGTTAAAATTTCTTCTACTTCTTTTAGACATTGGTTTAGTATTTTCTGTACATCTTCGTCTAATTTTTCTTTGGTTTTGTCTGATATATTTATAGCCCAGGGGTTTTGTTTATGGGTGAGGCGGCCGAAATTGCCTACTATGCCTGAGTCACCCATGCCGAAGCGCCAGACCATATCATAAGCTAAGGACAGAGCCTGGGTGAAATCTTCATCTACGCCGGAAGAAGTTGTACCAAACTTGAGTTTCTCTGCTACATAACTTCCCAGAGCTGTTTTAATATTAGCCAGAAACCATTCCCGAGTGTAGGTATGTATTTCTTCCGAAGGCCTGTGTCCTACATATCCTAAGGCACCTTTGCGGGGGGTGATGGAAGCTTTAATTACATCATCCGTGGGATGGGTGATATAAGCGATTATAGCGTGGCCTGCTTCATGATAAGCAGTCCAGCGTTTTTCTTTTTCGCTTAATACTATTTCTGATTTAAGTCCAAATACTACGCGGTCATAGCTTTCTGAGAGGTCTTTCATGGTTATAACTTGACGGTTATTTCTTATAGTAACCATTGATGCTTCTCTTACCATATTAGCAATATCAGCAGCCGAGAAACCTACGGTGCGTTTAGCAAGTACTTCCAGATTAATACTTTTATCATAGCGGGTTTTTTTCAGATAGTATTCAAAAAGTTTTTTTCTATCTTCCAGAGGAGGTTTGCCTACATAAATTTTACGGTCAAATCTTCCCGGCCTCATTAGTGCTTCGTCCAGCTCGTTTTCAGAAACATTAGTAGCGGCAATTACTACAATGTTGCTCTCACTCTGCTTTAGGCCGTCCAGCTCAGTAAGTAATTGATTTACCGTAGCATTATAATCCATACCGGCACCAAATCCGGATACACCCACGCGGGGACGGGCGATAGTGTCGATTTCATCCATAAAAATTATACAGCCTCCGTAAATCTCAGCTAAGTTTCTTGCCTGCTTAAATAGAGAACGAATACGGGAAGAACCTAATCCTACAAAGATACCTTGAAATTCACTTCCTACACTGGCTAAAAAAGGCAGGCCGGTTTCGGTAGCAATAGCTTTAGCTAGGTAAGTCTTGCCGCATCCGGGAGGTCCGATCATTAATACCCCTTTGATGATTTTTCCCCCTACTTCCTTCAGTTGAGAGCGATCCTTAATTAGCTTTATTACTTCCAGAACCTCTCGTTTTACTGATTCCATGCCGATGACGTCTTCCCATTTAACGTTGACTTTGGTGCTTTTTATTTTTTTCTGGCCCATTTTACTCATACCGCCTCCGAAGAAGAACCACATATAACTGAATGTATAAATAGTTGCAAAAATAAAAGCAGTGACAACACTTAGGAATAACTGCAGTGGCACGCTAGCCAAAGTCATTTTTTTATAGAACGATTCCAGAGAGATAAAATTCCTCAGTCCCACTATCAAAAGTATGGTTAAGGCGATAAAAAAGAGGAGGGCGATAGAGAAAATAAGTATTCTTATCCAATAGAGCTTGATAAATATTTTGATTTGTTTTTTAGTCATAACCAGATCAGTCTACCATAGCCAGATAATTTTGTCAAA
>Ga0180301_10002723_pt1 | contig 13895 bp, 19 predicted proteins | sample GuaBasSediGuay16_FD_121797 | JGI IMG/M metagenome (GOLD analysis project Ga0180301, IMG submission 121797) | Subseafloor sediment microbial communities from Guaymas Basin, Gulf of California, Mexico - Guay16, Core 4569-2, 12-15 cm | ecosystem: Environmental > Aquatic > Marine > Hydrothermal...
AAAAAAGAAAGGAGGTGATATGAGATGACGGCAAAGTTGGATTTGGCTCAGGAGAAGTTAATTAGGAAGGTAAGAGCCGCAAGGCAAAAGTGGGTGAACATGGTTAAGAGCGCAAGAAGCCTTGATGAATATGTGAGGAAGATTTCACAAGTTACAGGTCTGCCAGAGGGAACCGTTAGAGCCTCTTTGCCAGCTAAGAACTATGCTGAGTTCCAGAGAAATGCTGATAAATACGTTGACCTGTTGATTTCAAACGTTGAGGCGGCAATAAGAGCTGGAAAGTGGAAGGAGAAGTACATCGAAGCCTTCAAGTCCTGAAGTGTTAAGGTTTTTCTCTATTTTTTATCCATCTTTTCAGGTTTCCACTTATCTTGATATCTGTTCGAAAAAGCTTAAATATTTTTAGGGTTAAGTTTTAATGTAATTGGGTTATCTTAAAAGATAGACGGGGAGGGAGATAACTTGAGTAAAGAGAAAAAGAAAAGAAGGAGCAAAGGGTTTGTGACCGACGGGAAATTAGTCGTCGGACAAAGGAAATTAGTGAAAATAGGCGACACCTATTACATATCCGTTCCGAAAGAGTTTGTTGAACAACATAAACTCGAACCAGGAGAGAAACTATGTATTGCCGCCGACCATATAATGAAAGTTATTCCCATGCCTTACACAGATGATAAAGAAGATATAGAGCTTGCTAAAAAGGTGATGGAAGATGAGTAGATGTATCCTATGTGGGGACGCTAATAATCTCATTACGCATCACATATCCTACGAACCCGAAGAGACTGTAACTCTATGTTTCAGATGCAACAGCAAAGTTAGAAAAGGAAATGAGGATAAATTTCCAGAATTAATCAAATACATCGGGAAGCCTAAAATAGGAAGATGGAGAAAAATAATTTACAATAAGAACCTAATTCACATACCAAAGCAATTGGTGAATTCCGTCGGTAGATACGTTGAAATAATCGAGGGCGGTCCATTCTCTTTCTTAGTTTTCAGAGAGGGGCTCGACTACGATTGTCTAATAAAAGAGGCGGAAATTTTGTTGATGAAACTCAAATTGTATAAGAAGAGAGCAGATAGAAAGGAAGAGTAGGAGGTGTTTTTATGGATTATGTGGAGGAGAAATTGTTGGAGATACATGAAAAAAGCGGAATCCCGCTGGATGAGTTAAGAGCTGAATTAGAAAAGATAGCGAAAGACCCAGTGATTGTCTTAGACCCAGCATATGATACGGAGGACGCTAAACTGAGACATGCCGCACTAATTCTTTGGAGTAAATACGTAGCGAGACCGCCGATACAAGAATACGAGGTGATTCCCGTAGGGATTGACCACGAAATCGTAACGAAGAATGGAGATATACAGAGTGGAATATTTGTTCTAACAAGGGAGGGGAAAATAAGAAGGGTAGTATTCAGAGGTAGAGAGGTCGAAAGGATACGATACATCAACCTATTCCATAAATACAAAGTGAAGCTTGGAGTATTCTCATCAGGAGACTTCATAGTAGATGATAGAAGTGTCTTTAACTCTCCTGAGATGACTAAATTAACCGCTGACGTTCTAAAAGAGAAACTATCTATACCCAGAATATCAATAGCAGATTCAAATAGATACCTTAGCAGACAAACAAGTGATGGATATGTGGATACTACGGATTGGAAAGTAATTTCTGGTGTTATAATAAGAAGCAAAAAGGGAGAAAGGGACGGGAGAAATTGGGGTGTATATACCATCACCGACGGTAGCTTAAGTGAAGACATAGTGACGCCAGACTACATAATCAGAACGCAATTCACCGTATGGATGAATCCTTTGTTGATGAGCTACGATAACGGGGATTACTGTGAATTCTACGGTTCTATTCACATAAGTAGAGAAAAAGAGATTTTTATGAACGCCTACTATGTGAAACCGATAATAACAATGAGGAGGGATGAAGAATGAGCGATATGTTTGATGAGTTTTTTGGGAGTTCAGAAGAGGAGGAAGTAAAAGAGGAGCAAAAAGAAGAGAAAAAGGAGAAGAAAGTAGAGGAAAAGGAGGAGACCAAAGAGGAAGCTGAAAAAGTTGAGGAAGAGCCGAAAGAAGAGAAACCAGAGGAGAAACCAAAAGAGGAGACTAAAGAAGATGTTAAAGAACCGCCAAAACCCGTTACACCAGATGTAGATATTCAGATAAAGGAAGCGGAGCCATCACCGAAAACAGTTTTCATGATTTACGGTCTAAAAGGACACGGTAAAACCTCGTTGGCTTTCTCTTTCCCTGGTTCGATTGTTTGTCTGAGCTTCGATAGAAAATCCGCAGCAATAAAAGCAGAGTTAGGAAGGAAAGATATAAGGGTGTTCGATGCTGTTGAATATATGGACTACTCCTCACCGATAGAGTGGTTAAAGACTGCTGAGATAACGTTTGAGTATATCAACAAAATATTCGATTACATCGAAACCTCACCGCCAGACTGGATAGTAATTGATGGAAGTGAATTATTTGAGCAAATATGTGAAATGGTGATGAGATACAGAAATAATCTAATGCCTTTCCAAGGAGTAGCGAATAGAAACCTTTGGAAGGAAAGAAGAATGTATATCAGACAAATTCACCATAGAGCACTAAGTATAGCTAAGAAAGGTTTGATATGGACTACCTACACCGATAAGGATGAGATTGTTGTGGATGGAGAGTTAGTCGCTAAAAAAGACGTACCCAGATGGATCGATGCTATTATGACTGAAACCGACGTTGTTATAAGGGTTCGCTCAACACCAAGCGACACGGGGATGAGTTTTTGGATGGAAGTGGAAAGCTCAAAGAGGTGGTTCATCCCTACAGGTCTGAAATTGGATGTTACGCTCCCAAGAAAGAACGACGGGAGATTAGATTATGAAAAGAGTCCGATTAGGAAGTATTTGCCTTAAGGAGGTGGTAGTTTGAGAATAAAGTTGGAGCCCGAGAGGTTTAGACACTTTTTGGAGATGTTGTTGATGGGAAAGGGAAAGAAAAATTTGGGTAGAGTTACACCAGTGTTCGAGAAAGACAAGGTATCAATATCGAGGTTCGGAGAGGGAGCAACCCACGGAGTATATGGTGAGTTTTACACGGATTTCTTCATGGAATACGAAGCGGATGGAGAACCAGTTACTTTGACGCATAGCTTGTTAGAAGCCACCAGAGCCTACTTCAAAGGTGAAAAGAAAATATCTGTATTCACCGAAGACAACGAAATCATAATATCTGGTGAGAATGAAGAATATAGGGAAGAACTAACGGAGGAGGTCGGTGAACCTATCGATTTTGACATGAAAGACACTGAATTTGGATTCGTAGTACCAGCAAAGAAGGTAACGAGAGCATTGGTTTACGCTGACGTTCTAAAAGTAAAAGCTGATGTTTTGACGTTGAAATTCGAGGATGAAAGGCTTAAAATCATAAAAGAGCAAGAGGTGTCGAAATACACAAAGAAAATAAAACCGAATCGCTTCGAAGGTAAGCCCGTTGAGATAAAGATACTGGGTGATTTATTCTACAGAATAATCCAACTACTCGAAGGTGAGGTATGGGTTAATATATACAAGGGTGCTTTGATTCTATCAATGAAAAAGGATGAATACAAGGTTAGCTACATTTTGGGGGCCAGAGGATGAGAATTGACAGGGTTACCTTAAAACTCTTCACGCCTTTTCCTCGTGAGGTAGGTAACCCTGCAAGAAGGGTAGTGAAAAATCTAAAACAATTTAAAAACTTCATAGAAATCAACAACGGGAAAAAAGATTGCTTAGTGGCTTTGTATCCTGTCGATTTGAGAGTTGATAAGCTATGGTTTGATTTCGATGGGGCTGGAGCTTACGAAGATTTCAAACGAGCATATCTTTATTGTTTGGAGATGGGGTATTCCGCTATTCCCGTGGCGTCGGGAAAGAAGGGATACCACCTTTATATTTTAATTCGACCGGGCTACCACGACAAGAAAACTCTGAGAAATGCTACGTTATCTTTAGCTCAAAACTTCAATACAAACGGTAGCTTAGATTTACAAGTAATTGGTGATATCAGAAGATTATCGAGAATACCGAACACTCTGAGACCGCCTGAAAATAAAACCTATTGCGTATATCTACCTCCAGACTTCTATAAGATGAGTGAAAGAGAGATTAACGCCTTACTAAGCTCACCGCAGATTTACGATTATGATTCGAGAAATCCTCCGAGAATTGATGAATTGATAACCGAAGATTTTGATGAAACTGAGTGTAGATGTAAAGTAAGTAGTAATGGTCAACCTCCTCTACCAATACCGAAAGATTTGGACGCTTTCCTGAAGCTAACATTGAGACCTTGTCTATATAAGCGAATTAAACAACCAGAACCTCCTCACGTAGTTAGGGTTGCGGCTACTCTCGATTACTTGAATGCTGGGCTAAATCCAGAGGAAATACAAAGCATATACGAAAGAATTGGTTGGGTAGATTACGACCCAGAAATAACAGACTACCAAATTAGGAGTTTGATAGGTTTGAAGCCTTATAGTTGTAGAAAGTTGAGGGGTTTGTTAAATCCGAAATGTTGTGAGGGGTGATAGTATGGTGTTGGAACTCGATATTGATGAAAAGGTGGAGAAAAAGTTTGAGAAATCGATAAAGTTTATTAAGCAACTACAGAGATTAGACAAATTTACGATTCAAAAAGTGGAAACCTACAGACCGCTCGAACTGAAGAGGGGTTTACCTCTATATATAGTTGGTTTGGGAATTAACCACGCTACAAACACAAAAATGAGAATAGGAATTATTTGGAGAAAAGAAAGAATGAGCGACTGCGGAATACCAAAATACTTCGTAGAGGATGATATAGTTGATTTAATATTGGTTTGCTTCAATGACGAAGAGGTTGCCGTATTTGATTGGAATGAGAGAAAGGCGGAATACGTTAAGAAATACGCAAAAGAAGTCATAGATATTCCCTCTCGTGGTGAAAAATTCTATACCGTAGATGATGACGTGGTACTTGCGAAAAGATATAAGTTGGAACTATATACACCAGAATTCGAGTGATTAATATGATTAGGCTTAGAGGAGATTGGCACGTATGTCCAAATCCCCTTTCGGCGTCTCCCTACACTACTTGCCAGTATAACTGCGTATATTGCTTCGTTAGACATCGAGAATCATTCTTTAAACAAAAACCCGAATTCCTACCGAGAAGAGTTGATAAAGTAAAGAGACAACTAAAGAAATTCGAGTTTTTACTGGAGAAAGGAATACCCATAGTGATAGGAGATAATTGTGAGGCTCTTTGCGAAGCTGAACAAGATTTCAAAGCTACCTACGAATTGCTAAAAATACTTAGAGACCACGACGTCCCAGTAGTCATCGAAACAAAAGGTTATCTTTTCGATTTTATTTTGAAGATTCTCGGAGAGATGAATAGTGGCGTAAATTATTCAATAACGCCTGGTCGTGATATTGATTTTGCTCTTTGGGAACCAGGGTTACCTACTCTATCAGATAGATTCTACTTTGTAAGAACTCTCAAAGAACTTGGAATATGGGTCGGAATAAAAGCGGAACCCATACTACACGGAATAACAGACAAAGAGGAATTGGTAAGAGACTTTGCGAGGAGATGTGTAGAAGCGGGAGTTGAAAACGTGAATTTTGGAGACTTAAGGATAAGCTTTCCGATAGTGGCGGATAGGAGGTTCAGAGAGGTTGGGTTGGATTTACTTGAAATAGTCAGAGCTAAAAAGAATTGGAGGGAGACTGGATTGAGGATTTACGAAATACTCAAAGAGGAGGGAATTAAAAGAGTGTATTCACCTGATTGGATAAACTTTGGATTTCTTAACGATTGTGTTAGTTGCTGTGGTTTCGACGGTAGATTTGGATACCATAAGTTTAACTTCCAATATGCTGTTAAATTACTGAAAGAAAAGAAAAAAGTATGTTTGATGGATTTACTCCAAGAAAACCCAGGATTTCCAGAAGATAAATTCTTGGAGGTTTGGAATAATAGCAAGAAATACTATAACCTATCGGATTTAGCCCAAAAGAGAGGTGAGTGTTATGAGATATGATATATATTCGGAGTTTCACGGAAAGATACCAATAGAAAAAATAGTTCCAAAGTTAATTCCACTCTGGAAAGAGGATAAGAAGGTAAAGGAGATAACCCGTGTAGATGCCCACCAGAGAGCAAAAAGACTTCTACAATTCGATTTACTTGAGCAGAAGGTAAAAGCTATCGAGAGACCGCTCCCACCGAGTTACGATAGCATAATGGAGATAAGCTGTAGAGCACATAGTTGTCCTTATCCCTTCAATCTTGACCCATGGGAGTCTGGAGTCTGCTTTAACTGCATCTATTGCTTCGCAATACACTTCAAATCATCACTATACACTTCGTTCTACGATGATTTCACTTGGAAACCAAGACCTACGTCATTTGAACATTTAAAGAAGACCCTCACCGAAATCCTAAATGCAAGAGGAGTTCAATCGTCCGAGAGGGAAAAGGGTAAGGGAGATAGCTATTGCGGTTCCATAACGAACGTTAGACCGCTCAAGAAGGCAGCAAAACAAAGAATACCGCTGAGAATTGGAAATAAATCAGAGAACTTCCTACCAATAGAAAAGAAGGTTGGAATTACGCTTGAGGCTTTGAAAATAATCAAAGACTTCGATTACCCACTGATAATAAACACTAAATCCACGTTAGTAGCTGAAGAGCCATATATATCGATTCTCGGAGACTTAAGCAAAGTAGTAGTCCAAATAAGCATAATTCATAACGATGATGAAGTGGCTAAGAAGATAGAGCCTTTAGCCCCTCCATCTTCGGAGAGATGGAGAGTGATGAAAGAGTTAAATGAGGTAGGAATTACCGCCATACCCAGATTAGAGCCAATAATGGCTTTCATAAACGACGACGACGAACACCTAAGGGAATATGCAAGAAGTGCCGCTGAAGCGGAGGCGAAATATGCTTTAATGGATGCCTACTCCTATACGACCCGTTCCCCAAAGATAGCGGAGTTATTCGAAGCTAATGGTTTTGATTTTGATAGGATGTTTGAAGCTACCTCGGAGTATCAAATCTTGGGTTCCTACTTAATCCAAAAAGCAAGCTACTATCTAAAGAAAGAAGGAATCAAAACCTCTACTTTTGATTTCCCAACAATTCCCTACAATGATACACAAACTTGTTGTGCTATTGACCCAGTATTCGGGAATTGGTATAAATACAACATGTATTCTATGATAGACTTGCTAATAGACAAGAAAGAACTAAGTTTCAAAGAATTTGATGAGAAGTATGCTTATGGATTAGAATTAACAGCATCAATCAGAAATTACTTGAAGAGGGTTTGGTTGGGTAAAGTTCAGACCCCTTGGCACCCTCTGTATGTAGAGGGTGTGTATGTTAAAGAGGTGTTGGATGACGATATAATCTACGGCTTTAATCCAAAAGAGTTAGGTAAGGAGTATCGTCGAATTATGGAGGTGATAAATTGAGGATTTCTGATTTGGTTAAAATAGCGAAAAACCTCAAATCGGGAAAAAGCGGTGGTGGAGGATTGGTACAACTTGAAGGAAATGTAATATATATGACTAACTCAAAACACTCGATAGCACTGAAGATATATAGTTACGGATTGTTCGAGACTCCCGAACATATCGGTACCGGTACACTACACACCAACGATTTAGAGGATGTTGATAGAATAGAAAGAAGAGATGGAAAAGTGTTGATAGGAGAAAGAATGATACCAGAGAAACCAAGTTTTTCCGATAAAGTTGAAGAAGTGATGAATAAATACTACAAAGAACCAAATATACCGATAGGAAAAGCATTATTCAAAAATCTTGAAGACCAATTAGTGGTTAGACTAATAGGTGAAGGAGATAAGATAAAAATATCACAACTCGGTATTGAGAGATGGATTAGTGTAAACGGAGTGGAAGCTAAGGGAGATGTAACGGTTTATACCTCCGATTTGAAGTTCTTAGAGTTATTCAACAACATAAAAATAACTCTAACTCAACCTATGTGTTTTGAGGCTACGTATAATTTAGACAAAGTTACGGGATTAATAGCCCACTTAGTGTATGAGAGGTGATGAGGATGGCAGGCGGAAAGAGTTTGAGGAGGAGTTGGGAGGCTGAGGAAATCGAGAAAATACTCGCTAAAGCCAGAAACAAAGAGAAAGTGATGAAGTTGACAGAGGTGTTCAAAAGTGAAGAGGATAGCTCTTGAAGACCGAGGAGTCTTTGAAGATTTCTTTAGATTGATGAGATGGGATAGTTTCTACCATTGTTTTCCTTTAATTTATGCTTTAGACAAAACGGTAGATAGAGTGAGGTGGGAATACGATAGGACGTCTCTGAGGTCTGGTTGCGCACTACCAGACATAAGAACGATTACGATATATGTCGGCGATGAATTACTATATCCTTCATTTGAAGTAAGCGGTAGAAAAGTCTGGATTAGCCTATACCGCAACCCGTTCTACGAAAACGAGTTATACGACGTGAACTTCATCTACGACTTGGAAAAAGGATTTCCAAAAAGCTTCAGAGAAAACGCAAAACGCTTCGAAAGAGACCATAAACCCGAATGGGAGGTTGCGAAGCCTAAAGAGGCTTTTGAGGTAGTGGAAAGCTGGTACGCTAAGAGATTAGCTGATAGAATAGAGAACGAGTTTCACGATTTCGGTTACACACTATATTTGGCTAAGAACTTCGAGAAACTCAATTTGGAAGGTAGAGTTGTTAAAGTCAAGGGAGAACCAAAGGCTTTCTCTCTTTGGGGTAAGTTGAACGATAGAACCGCAATACATCTAATAGCTAAAGATTTAGGAATCCCCTATCTTCAGGATTACCTCAGATACAAAACCTATGAAGAGATGAAATCAAAGAGGTTTAGGTATGTGAATGATGGAGGGACCCCTACTGAGGGAATTAGAATCTACAAGCTGAAATTGAGACCTTACTTGATTTATCCGATTTGGAGTTGGGTGAGAGAATGCTGAAAGGAGTGAAAAAGAGTCCACTAAAATACATGGGAGGAAAAAGCTATATAGCGGAGTGGATAGTGTCGCAATTACCAAAACATCACTGTTACGTTGAGGTATTTGGTGGCGGGGCTTCGGTGTTATTCGTTAAACCCGAAAGCCCCACCGAAGTTTATAATGACCTCTGGGGTGACGTCGTAAACTTCTTTTTGGTTCTTAGAGATAGAGTTGATGAATTAATGGAGTATCTAAGATATACTCCATATAGCAGACAATACCACGATATAGCTCTCGAAAAATTCAAAAATCGTGATTTCCGTGATGACATTGAAAGAGCTGGGATTACCTTTTTCCTACTACACTCCGGTGTAAACGGAATAATAGGAGGTGGATTTTCATCTGGACCAAGCAAAAATAACGCCAGCGCCCTTAAAACTTCCGTTGATTCCTTAAAGATTTTTGCGGAGAGATTTAGAAGAGTAATAATCGAAAATCTTGATTTCGAGGAAGTTATCAAGAAATATGATGATGAAGATACTTTATTCTATTGCGACCCACCTTATTTAGGTGTCGAAAGAGCAAGAGAATATTATCTACCCAAATTTGAGTATAGAGACCACTATCGGTTATCTAAAGTTCTCAGAAAAATAGATGGAAAATTCGTTTTAAGTTATTATTCAAATCCTTACGTTGAGGATTTGTATCCTCGTGATGAATTTATCTACTTAGAAAAAGAAGTGATAAAAAGAAGCGTCTTTGCTAAGGGAGATAAAAAGAAGCCTAAAGCTAAGGAAATTCTGATTTTAAATTATGAACCTAAACAGCAGAATTTCCGAATTATGAATTTAAGGGAGGTGTTTAGAAGTGGAATGGGTGATAATAAAATTCAAATTTATGAAGTAGAGGCTGAAGATGAGGAGGAAGCCAAAGAGATAGTGGAAAGTGAATTAGTGAATCCAATATTCGAGGAGGTGATAGTGAATGAATAGATACCACATAGTAACTGTTGAGTATAACTCAGATGGTACTATAAGTTTGTTCGGTAGGAATGAGAAAGGAAAGAAGGAAATTAGAGTTACAGATTTCTATCCGTACTTCTACGTTCCCAGTGATGAAGTTATATTTGATGAGAGAATAAAAGAAACTGATAACAACGGCTACTTATCAATAGATGGAAGGATACTCAAGAAAATTACAACCTATAAACCAACAGACGTTAGAGAATTAAGGAAGGAATTCAGCAAAGCCTACGAAGCAGATATACCATTCGTAAGGAGGTTTTTAATTGATAGTGGAATAACATCAGGTTTCGAAGCCCCGTATGAATTATGTAAATTCGAGGAGATTAAGCCCGTCGATTACTACGTGAAGCCTGTAATCGTTTACATAGACATAGAAGTTGAGACAGAAGGTCGATTCCCTAAAGTGGATGAAAACGAGATTGAGTGTTTAACGATTGGATTCAAAGGAAAGTATTTGACGATAAACACGAAGGGAGTTAGATTGAGAGATAAGGATTGGTTAGTTGTTAGCGTCTCAGATGAAAAGGAATTGATAAAATATCTTAACAACTTCATAGAAGCCTATAAACCCGATATTTTCGTTGGTTGGAACGTAAAGTTCGATTTGGATTATCTCAAGGGAAGAGCCAAGAGATTGGGTGTCAATTTGAATTTCAGAGGTTCACTATCTTTCAACCTACTCGAAGCGTATGCTAAGGTGAGAAATAGAGTCAGCCAAAGACTAAAAGACGTCGTAGTTGATGAGGGATTTGTGGAAGCACCAAGAGTTTACAGTGAAATCAATAGCAACGAGGAATTAGTGGAGTATAACAAAAACGATGTGATGTATTTAGTTATGCTCGATGATAGATACAAATTAACTGAATTCCACTGGAATCTAAAAAGCTACGTTGGTCTTGAAGATTTAGAAAGCACCTTCTATAACAGCGTCATCATAGATACTTTGTTGCTGAGAGAATACAAAGATAAGTATGTGTTGCCGTCGGTAGAAAGAAGGAAAAAAGAAAAGTATCAGGGAGCGGAGGTTTTGATACCACCCGTCGGTTTATTTGATTGGGTCGCTGTCTTCGATATGAGTAGATATTACCCCAACATCATGATAGCATACAACCTAACCCCAGAGCCAACTAACGGAAAAGGAATAGTTCCAAAATTAGCAGAGAAACTACTCAACAAGAGACAAGAGTATGATGATTTACTAAAAGAGTTGGAGCCGGGCTCTGATAAATACAAAAGGATAAAAGCTATGAGAGACGTGATTAAGTTTTTGGTCAATAGCTTATACGGTTACTTCGGTTCATCGAAAACTCGATTATACGACAAACGAATAGCCTCGAAAGTCACCGAAGTTGGTAGAAAGGGATTGTTGTTCCTGAAAGATGAGTTAGAAAAAGATGGGATTAGAGTGTTATATGCGGATACAGATGGTTTATTCATACAAACAAGAAATCCAGAGGAGTTAGAGCCTACACTAAATGAGTTAGTAAAAGAATTTTGTGAAAAAGAGGGAATACCAAAGAATTTGAGGATTAAGTTTGAGAAATTATATCGCAGAATACTATTCAAACCCGTTAAGGGTGGAGAAAGAGGGGCCGCCAAAAGGTATGCTGGTTGGGTAATTAGAGAGGGGAGAAAAGATGCGGACTACTTGGATATAAAGGGTTTCGAGTATATACGACGTGATGCTTCTAATGCAACAAGAAAAATTCAAAGATTGGTATTTGATTGCGTTTTGAGAGGAAACAAAGACAAATTAATAAGAGAACTCAAGAAATTCTTGAAGGAGTTTAGAAACATGAGTTTGGACGATATAGCGATAAGAAAAACGCTTAGGAAGACCGATTACAAGACCGAATCAGATTTTGTCAGAGGAGTGATTTATTCGAATAGACTATTCAACACCAATATAGTTGCTGGAGATTACATAAGATACGTTTACACCATCAGACCTTACGATGTGATAGCCTTCTTGGACTCTTCGCAAATACCCAAAGATAAGATAGTCATAGATTGGAATAAAATGGAGGAGAAAACCATAAGAGACAAGATAGCCGATATATTGAAATTAGTCGGTGTAAGTTGGGAGGAGATAAAAGGGGCGGTCTCCTTATCGGAGGTGTTCGGATGATATTAGTAGATATTAGAGAGTCGAAAAGCCCCGTTCCTCGATTCCTCGATAAATTGGGAGCAAAGTATGAATTTGTTGAACTGGAGATTGGAGATTATGTGGTAGGAGAGGTAGTAGTGGAAAGAAAGAATGTAAATGACTACGTAGCTTCATTGACGTCGGGTAGATTAGCCAACCAACTCTACCAACTAAGCTATCACTACCCAATCTCTGTGTTAATTGTGGAGGGATACATCGATGAGGTTTTATACTACCGAAAAATCAAACGCCAAACGTATATATCCTCTCTCGCTGGTTCTTTGCTTAAGAGAGCACCAGAGGGAGAAAGAGGAATAATAAATTTGGTAATGGTTACATCCCCATTCGACACAGCAGTATTTTTGAAGTATCTACATGAGAAATGGAGTAAGGGAGAGCCAAGGCTTCCAGTAATAACTAAAAAGAAAGCCGTAAATGAAAAGGAAAGAGCTTTGATGATATTATCCTCTCTTCCAGGAATTAGCGAAGTGAGGGCTGAGAAATTACTAAATCACTTCAAATCAGTGAAAGCGGTATTCAATGCTTCCACAGAGGAGTTAATGAGAGTTGAGGGTATAGGTAGAAAAACGGCTGAATCTATTTATAGAATCATAAGGGGGGTGTTTGAATGAAAGTTGTTAGCTTTACGGATTTGGTTGAGGGATTGGAAATAATAGATGATAAATTGGAGAGTGTTGTAGTTAAAACCATTAAGAAAGCTATGGAGGAGAAAATGGACGTAGAGATTTGTTATGGTGTTGGAAGGATTTGGATTTGTCCAGGTAAACAGCTTAGAGACAAAGAACGTATAGAATATTGGAACAATGTTTTCGAAAAGACTCTTGGTAAACCTATAAGTTTAACAGATAAAGTATGGAATCATGGAGTAGGCTACAAAATCTGGATAGGAGATTGCGATTATGAGGGAGTTGAGCCTCAGCCTCCATTCCCTAAGCCGATAACTTACGTTGAGGTCGATGAGGTTGTTGCTAACTTGCTTAAACACTACTTTGATGAGGTTAAGGAGGTGTTTAAATGCAATATGAGAAAATCATCAAGGCAATAGAGGAATCCAATCTGACGTTAGGTGAATTGCTACAAATAAAATACGTTTTAGAGAGGAAAATTGAAAGTATAAGACTTGGAGGAGGTGGTTCTATGACTTGCGACATCAAAAAAGAGGACATCAAAAAAGAGGATTGTCCTTACTACGAGAATGGATAATGTAAATGGGGAGAGACTCCTAAACCAAAGACAATTGCAATCGATTTAGATGGAACTTTGCTTGAATACAATGGGTGGAAAGGACACAAACACTTCGGTGAACCAATAGTTAGCGGGTTCTGGGGAGAATTCCTGTATGGAATACCCTATATGATGCATCCAAGAGACGCTCTAAGAGAACTCAAACGAAGAGGATACGTGATAATAATTTGGACTACTCGCTCCAACGTAGAGGATGTTGCTGAAGTGTTGAGAAAATACGACATACCCTTCGATTACATCGACGAAAATCCATATCAACCGCCAGATTGTTCAAACAAGATTTATGCAGATGTTTATATCGATGATAGAGCAGTTAAGTTTTGGAGGTAACATGAAGATTGAAGCGAGAATCATCATTGATGGAAAAGTCAGTGAAGGCTGGTGTGATTTGGGAGTAGCGTTAGGCTTGTATTAGAGTTTAGAAGGAGGTGAGGAGATGAGGTGG
>Ga0180301_10002724_pt1 | contig 13893 bp, 15 predicted proteins | sample GuaBasSediGuay16_FD_121797 | JGI IMG/M metagenome (GOLD analysis project Ga0180301, IMG submission 121797) | Subseafloor sediment microbial communities from Guaymas Basin, Gulf of California, Mexico - Guay16, Core 4569-2, 12-15 cm | ecosystem: Environmental > Aquatic > Marine > Hydrothermal...
ATGTAGCTCCCGATGAGCCACCAATTAGAGATGAGGTGGCTAAGGGAGAAGCCCGTGCAAGATCCCATAATATCAAAATATCCAAAATACCATGCACGGGCAACCACCTCTAGGCGCTATTCCCGCAGCATTTAATTTCTTCATTTTTATTCGCTTTGGTTCACACTTATGCTGGAAAAACATGGACCCTAATGACTTTTATTAATGGACTTATATATTCTTATGGAGGCTATGAAACAAAAAGCCTATTAGTACCATTAATTCTACACCGAATATTAAATACGTCAGCACCATTATACTTAAAAATATTTTCTAGAAAATTGGTAAAAATAAGGATTAAAAACAAATAGTAATTCCGGGAAAAGAGACAGACTTCCCGAGGAGTTTGAAAGGAATCCTAGAATAAGTAGAATGTAGAACCTTAGCTAGGCAAAATGATTTTGGATACTTCAGGCCTTGTTTCAAGAAAAAGATAGGGATACCGTTGGTTTCTCTTTGGAATGTATTTAAAATTCCAGAGAGGAACCAAAAATATTAAAGGAGAGGCCATAAACATAATTTGGGTAGACAATGTCTTTAGATCCTCTTCTGTTCACTCCAGGCCCAGTCATGCTTCCGAGAGAAGTTTTACAGGAGTTAGGTAAACAGGTTGTAAGCCATAGGTCAAGCGACTTCAGGAGGATATTTAGTGAGACGGTAGAGTTTTTAAAAACTGTCTTCAAAACCGAAAATGAAATCATAGTTTTAACTGCGTCAGGTACCGGTGGAGTAGAAGCGTCTTTAATAAACTTGTTGAAGCCGGGAGAAAGGATCATTGTCCCAGTATACGGTGTATTTAGTAGCCGTGCAGCCGAGACAGCAAGTAGGCTGGGAATAAATGTAATAAGCCAGAAAATGGAGTTGCCGGAGGAAGATAAGATACTGCAACTTATAGAGGAAAATGAGGCAGAAGCCTTGTTTATGGTTTACAATGAGACTTCCCCTGGAATTACGGTAAGAAAATTGGCGAAGATAGTGGAGGAAGCTAAATCCAAGGGTCTACTTGTAATTGTGGACGCTATTTCAATACTTGGTGGAGACCTACTAGAGACGGATAAATGGGGTATAGACGTAGTGGTAGCCGGTTCACAGAAGTGTTTAATGAGCCCTCCTGGACTATCATTTGTATCCCTCAGTGCGGAAGCCATAAAGAAAATGGGAAACGTGCCGCGAAGAACCTTCTATTTCGATTTTCAACGGTATTTAAAATTCCTTAAGGAAAGAAGAGAGACACCCTATACACCTGCTGTAAATATTCTCTATGCCACACGAACGGCATTAAAGATAATCGTAGAGAAAATAGGTTTAGATAACTGGATTAATTTACATAAAGACAGAGGAATGATACTATACGAGTCTTTAGAAGACCTGAAAATGGATCCTATAATACCTCTAGGCTATAGATCATATACCGTCATAAGTGTAGCACCTCCAAATGGGTTGAAGGCCGATGAACTACTAGATCTTCTCCGTAGAAAATATAGTATCTATTGTGCAGGCGGATTGGAGAACTGGAAAGGAAAGATATTACGTTTCGGTAACATGGGTTATATTACACGTAGAACCCTACTAACGTTGATTTCAGCACTATCGGATCTTTTAAGTTCCCGCGGGATAAACATAAATCTCTCGAGGGCGTTGAATAGAGTAAGTGCATTAAAGGATGTTGAATGGCAATCTATATGAAGGGATTTCATGTTTTCAGGGTATTTTTTAGTCGCCCTTTAACCAAAAGTGATTTGAATTTTATACTAGAAAAGTGTAGTGTGCTCGAAAGAAAACAAAAATACATTTTCTTTATCAGGGAAAAATATTTCCACTCTCCTGTACAAGCACATGTAGCCTTCATTCATGCACTAGAATATACTAAAAAACGACATATTTTCAAGAAAACCGCAGTTGCATTTCTGGTCTTCATGAGCTGTTCAAAGGAGATAAATAAGGCTCTTCAAGCCGGGCTCTGCGTAAATGACACAGAAACACTATTAATATCCTTTAATTTCCCCACCGAAGACGCCCTCATAGAGTCTTTAAAGGAAGAAGGCATCATGAACTTGATAGCTAAAATCGAGAAAATAGAGCAGCGTACATCACCGTATAATAGACTTAAAGAGACCTTTAACATTAGCGAGAAGGAGCTGAAGGCTACGTATGCAGAAAGCCAGGAAGAAGCGCTACTTAAATGTATTTTAATGCGCATTGCAAGAACTAAATTGGAATTACTTTAACTAATTGTGTTAGAATCGATCGCTAAATCTTTTAAGTCGCTTTATTTTGGCTATTGATAAAATGTACTCAGGTTTAAGAACACTTATACCGGTAACTTCCCCGATAACTTCTACTCTTATTATTTTCGATGGATTATCCAAATCTACTTTATTTTCTATATGTGGTGCTATGGCCTCTATTATTTCATGTCTATGGATTAAACTTAACCTTATATTGGGGTCCACCTTAAACGTATCTTCGGGACCGATTTTTCTTTTAGCCAGCTCCAGCGCGCATTTCCTGATGTTTTCGAGGCTCGTTTCGACCGTAGCCTCTATCGGGACTATCTTAAGTATGAATCTTAGATCCCATGGATTCTCTTCCGTAATTTCCCGAAAGAAATCCACAACTTCAAAGGGGTTTGCATCAACTTTCGCTACCACTAGCCCAGGGAGCCCCGTCCTCTGTGCAATTATTTTTCCTTCGATTTCTTCATGAAGAAAATACCAGAGTTCTGATATACAGTCACCTTCACGGTTACGGTATGTTGACACCACAAGGTTAAAGTCCTTTATCAAAATAAGCCCCTACTTTCACGGATACTATATTTACTCATCCCCTATTTAAATGCAGGTTAGTAAATCATTTAAATATCTTATATTTCGAACTCCATTTCCTCTAACTCGATGCCTACACGTTCCTCTACACGTTCTATTTGTCCATCTCTAATCCATGCAATCCTATCACTTACATCTATCATTTTTAGGTCATGTGTGGCTGTTATTACAGTCACTTTACGTTCATCATTCAGTTCTTTTAGTAAGTGAACTATTTTAAGGCCGGTGTTTAAGTCTAGGTTTCCAGTAGGCTCGTCTGCAAGTACTATAGCCGGGTCGTTTGCCAAGGCCCTAGCTATGGCTACACGCTGCTGCTGTCCACCGCTCAACTCATCAGGTCTATGATTTAGCCTATCGCCTAAACCAACCCTTTCTAACAACCTGGTAGCTTTCTTGATCCTCTCCTCACGTGAGAGACCAGCAAATATCATTGGTAGAGCAACATTGTCCAAAGCGGTGAGTACCGGTATTAAGTTGAATGTTTGGAAAATGTACCCTATTTTATGACAACGCACCCACGCCATCTGCACGGGTGTTAATTTGGATATATCACGGCCGTCGAGAAGAACTATGCCCTTGGTGGGAGTGTCCAGACCGCCGATCATGTTGAAGAGCGTTGTTTTACCGGAACCTGAGGGGCCCATTATGCTTAGGTATTCGCCGTAACGTACTTGGAGATTAACGCCTTTAAGTGCATTAACGACTTCTCCTTTAAGCAGATATTGTTTATGAAGATCCCGGGTTTCGACAACATACTCCGGTTTGGACATTTAATCTCCCTGTTCTATCACCGTTCGCGTCTATATATATTTTAGCTCCTTCTTTATTACCAGTATGCTAGAGTGAAGCTGCAAAAAACATCGATACAAGCGTGTTAAGTGGATATATTATCGCTGTTCCTATAATGGCTCCTCTAACACTTAGTTCACGTTCTTCGCGAAGAACAGTATATGTATAAACCGCCCCCCAGAAGTAGGAAAACCATTCTAATAGCCCCTTAATCACCTCGCTTAGCGCTTCTACCTCTAGCCACCCTTTATACGCTAATCCATACGATATCGACATTATACCTTGAAAAAGTCCCTCTATATGTAGGAAACCAGCACTCGAAACCACAAATAAGAGTGCTATAGCGTTAAGAGAAAGCTGTATAAAGTATATATGAAATATAAGTCCACTTAAACTGAAAAGTGAATGCGCCTCCTTATCACTTCCCAAGAACCGAGATACAAAAAATAATAAGAATAAATAAGTAAACCATCCTAAAATTAGGTAAAGTACCAGGCTCGCCACCATAATTGAATAGACAGGTTCAATCTCCTGTTTCCAAGCACTTATCATATTTCCTCTTACAACATAGTCAACATTCATCGACGCTACATAAAGATTCGCTGTATACGCCGCGATAACTAGTAGTAGTACGAGAAGAGGGGCTAGATAGTCTGGTTCTTCTCCAAGCTGTTTAATAGTTTCAACAGGCCTCGTTATCAGTTTAAAGATGACACTTAGTGAGCTGACAAATGTGCCTGCAACAACCCTCGGAATATTTGCCGACAACTTCTATACCCCTATAAGAGTTGTAGTGCGTTCAATTCCATGAAGTGTCCGTATCTTACTTATAACCTTATCTAGTTCAGTTAAATCATCGACTTCAATTTTAAGAACGAGATCCCATAAACCGTATGTAATTACCGCCTCCTTTACTCCCTTAAGCTTTAACACTTGCTCGAATATATCGTATTCTCTCCCCGTTGCAACCACAGCCAGCACGTACGCCATTACACGCTTTTTATTCTTCATTCGATCACCTCAGCTTTGGTACCCGCAATCATTGCAGGCGCTCATACTATGGACCCACTCGCTCATCACTAAACCACATAAAAGACAAACTCATATAAAAATGTCTCTTATGATGTCGCCATTCCCCTAATACAAGTGTAGAGATAATGTTATTAGTTGGATAAATGAATAATAGTAAAGTACTACTAATATATTGTTAAAATCCAGTTCCAAGAATTAAGGTGGTATGAGGCTATGAATGGAAATACTTCAAATGTCATTGTTACCCTCTCAGGAGACTTGGCCCCCTTTACAGAGGAAAGTATAAAGAAAATTAAGGAACAAATAACCCCACAGTTATGGTTTGCTGGATCCCTTATAGATGGGGAGCTGTTAAGATCCTCTGAACGTACTGGAAAACCCTTCTATAAAGTTTACTCAAAAACACTTTTCTACTATTATCCAATAGTCCCATATGATGTCGAAGACTACGTCTTCTACCTTCAGATGTTAAAAGATGTTTTGCCATCCGCTCAACTAGTTGCTACACTTATTTTACCTGAACCGGGAATATATCGAAAGGTTCTGGAAAAATCCTCTTTCTCCCAACTTATAACATCTGTCGAATTGGATTTACTTCTTCAAATATATTTATATGCAAGGAAACATGGGGATCCTGGAACGGCCTTCAACTTGGCTAGAAAAACAGTAGATGTAATAACTGACCTTCTGGAGAATGAATTAGTGGATTCACTCATAATAAAAAGTGATGTTACTACACTAGTTAACCTAGGGATATTGAAAACCCTATCCGAAAAGAAAATTTTTGAGAAAACTTTTCTCCTTATTACAAACTACAGTCTAATGGAGCAGGCGGGTAGACTCATAAAGATCTTTCAGTATACTCCTCCAAGCTACTTTGGTTACGTAAATAATTTCTTGAAAACATTATCTAATCCCGAAGAACTTAATGTGGGTGTAGTACCTAATGTTTTGACACTCGACGAAATAGTATCAACACTTGTCTTCTTCAAGGACTATAAAAGCACGATTCTACAGCTATTTTACCCGTTATTCTTTAACGGGTTTTCCCTGCTAGGTCGAGTTGAAAAGCAACTTGAATCTCTTCATGAGCAACATCCACAGGAGGTTATTACGCCTCTAACATGGATGAATTTCAACACAATATACATTGATGAAAGTAAATGCAACCTCTGTAAAAAATGCATTGATATATGCCCATACTATGCGCTTCAAGCAACAGACAATAGGATATCCGTACAAGATGAAAAATGCGTGCTATGCAATGCATGTATAGAAATATGTCCTCAAAATGCTATTGCTCCCTCGTTTCTATGTAAGCTACAATGAACACCCATGAAACGAGGATTCTTCTCATGCAACGCCGAAAGGAAAAGGGTGTAAGGGGAGAAAGAAATCTCCTTCACATATTATGGAGTAAAGGATTTGCATGTGTTAGGGGACCGGCTTCGGGGGGAGGGGCAAGAAAAATATTTTACCCGGATTTAATAGCAGTAAGAAATGGAGTAGTATATATTTTTGAAATAAAGAAGAGGAAAACAGAAAATAGTATATATCTTGGGGGAAAACAAGTAGAAAGATTTCTTGATTTCTACAAACGTGCGAAAGGGGTAAAGCCCGATGAAAGAGTATATGCTTTCATAGCAGTTAAAATACATGGTAAGCACTGGCGTTTCATTCCTATAGAAGAAGTGAAAAAATCTCGTTCCGAAAAATCATATAAAATAGATTTAAAGAATACTAATAAAGTACTAAAACTTCGGGATCTTCTAGCTTTATCAGAAAATTATTCTAAACTAATGTAAGAACATAGTAATCATGTTTTTATTTTAATAAAGTATTTCTTCAGTTTTTCTTCGTTTGCTCCAAGATAGTATTCACACAGCTTTTTTATGATATCCCTTAACTTGTTTATTAATGTAGGGGGGTTAAGTTTAAGTTGATCGCATGTAATTTTCCAGCTTTTTGCCTGGAGTACTCTCGTTATAAGAATCTTCTCTTCAAGGTCGTCGAGGCCCGGTCTTTCTTCAACGTGTCTAGAAAAGTAATACTTCACTAGGGGTAGTACAGTATCGAAACAGTTTTCCAAGGTCATTAGTCCCCACGCGTAGCTCATTAAACGAGCACGTTGAACGTCCGTTAAATCAAGTTTTATGTTTTCTAGGCTCCAACCCCAGTCCGATAAAAGCAGTCTAGCTACCTGCGGATTAAGATCATGATAGGGTTCTATAAGCGAGTTTAAAAGCTTCACTCTAAATTCCTTGTTTGCATACCGAATCATATCATATGCACGTTTCGTTAAAGGCTTGATGACGATGACCGTATATTCTCCGCTAACTGGATTTCGTTCGGGACTTATATGAATCGGGATAAAGCCATTTTTGATCCAAAATCTAAGTAGTTCAACGTTAACCCCGAAACCTGCTCCAACCCAGTCGTAGCCCCGCTCCCTCGCTTCTTGACATATAAATTCCAATACGCAGGAACCTAAGCCCCTACCTTGAACCTCTGGATGCGTCGCTATTCGAACAATCCTCCACCCTTTTAATTCGCCAAATTCAAGCACCCTATAATGTTTCATGAAACGGTCTGGTATTATGTTCCCTGCAACCCATTCTCCATTGGCAAGGTCTTTCCCTATTTCACGCGGTATGCCACCCTCCTCGGCCAGCTCTACAGATGTCACAATGTTTTCATTAGAGTTTGTTTGTAAAGCCCTAATTTCATGATGAGGAGCATCCATCATCATACCTATGTCGTCTGGATTATTCCGGTAGTGTGCCATAATGTATATTCCAACGAATTGCCTGAGTTTTTTCTCGTTCTCCAGGAAAAAGTTCTCAAGCGATGGTTTAAGATAAGTTATTTTCTTCTCCTCGATGTCGGAGATGTCTGCTGTTGTTAAGGATGCTGGTTCTGCATCGAGAAGAAGCGTGTCAAAGAGCCATTTTTCCACAGGATCGTTTAACGAGTATCTGATTGGCTCATTCATCTCATATTCAAAAACCCGTGCTCTTGGATCCCTACGCAGAAGTTGTAGAAAACGTACAGAGAAACCCCTTCCAGCCCCTTCATAACCATGTATAGTAGATGCAAAGATCATACGTGAAAAACGTCTGTATATGCCAAAGAGCATCGGAACTTGCAGCCCGGCAGCTTCATCGGCTACAATTATATCCCCTCCCCGCCTCAATGCTTCAAGGGGGGTGTAGTACTCCAGCTCTATGCCCTTAGCTTTAACAGAATAAATGAAATCATCCTGATTTCTTTCAACCTCAACTTTCTGCCCTAAGACTTTTAGAGCCCTTGTAGCAAGGTCGAAGAGGGACTGCACGTTACCTATATTCGGGGCCGTCACTACTATGCGTGCTCTACCCTTTGCACGTCTAAGTTTGTAAGCTAGGGCTGCAACCCCTATGCCCACTGCGCATGACTTACCCCGCCCCCTATCCGCCGTCACCACAACTATTATTTTTTCGTTTTCAGGTTTTTCGTATAAATTTTCTAGGATTTTAAGTACATTCACCTGGTCTTGAGTTAAAGCCAACTCATAGATTTTTCTAGGGAAAAGCCCCCTTTCAGGTATTATTAGCTTACCCCTACGGTATGGTTTAACATCTTTAATGGAATCCTCTTGCACAACATGCTCTTTATCTACATCATAGATTATTATGCCAGCATACTCCCTTAATTTACGAATGAATCTTTTCTTGAAGATGTTCCTCAAATCCCTGATAGAGTATCCTATGGTAATTAGGTTTTCCTGGAATCGAGTAGGCTTCTTTAAAAATACTTCAAAAGAAGGCATCAAAAAGAAAAGTACTCCGCCCCCTCTAACTATACCAGTTAACCTTCCTATATCATTAGGTTTCAAATCATTTATAAGGTCTAGAACAGCAATATCATACGTCAATCCAAGAACCTTTGCTGTATCAGGGTATGTTATAAAATCGATGAAAATATTCTTCCTGTTTTTAAGCGCTTCACCAAACATATTTTTTCGTGTTTGTGCATCTTCATATATTTTATGATATGTGTAAAGTATATTTATTCTTTTATTCTTAATGTTTTTAGCATACAGCTTAAGTATCTCCGCCAAGGTAGCAATTATTTTTTCATCATTATTACCCATTAAAACTACAAGTCTTCTATGGTTCTCGATCTTAGCATTTCTGAAACTTGTAAGGATTTTGATGACAAAATCCTTCGGCATTGTTAACGACATATACCCCATCCCTTAAGTTTAATCCATAAGATTGTTTAAGTATTTTATCGGCCTTAGATTAAAAGCCGGCGGAAACTATGTCAGTTGGCTTCATGAGTTCACGTAATAAAACTGTAGCGTAAAATCCCTTTCCAAGCGTGAAAGTTATTGCAAGCATATTCTTCCCCTTATTAAGAGGGTCTTCAGCTATACTTAAAACTTTAAAACTCTTTACCTCCATTAAACCTTCTCTAAGGTACCCTTTAGCAGACGCTTCTGGAAAATGTTTAACTTTGAATTCCTCTGGTTTAATTCCCTCACTTTCCAAGACTTCTCTTTCTATTTCACCGGGGAGGCCTCCAGCTAAGATAGTATTGTATCCTATTACATTTAAAACAAGACGTAGACGACCTTTTTTCACCATTTTTTCAATATCTTTTTTATTATATGATGTTACTTTTATCGTGGAAGCCACCCGCCCAAGTTTATCTATGAAAGCCACGTAGTCTCCCTCAATGGGGGTATTTAACGGAAGGCCTTCAATTATTCTTCTACTGAGCACTCTGTTAAATAAGTAGGCTTGGAGGGCTTGGATGAAAAGTCTCCTTACTTCAAGAGGTAGCCTCCTAAAAGCCCCTATATAATCCTTCCTATGGTTTAAAAGATGCTGTATCATAGATCTTTCATAGGTGTATGCCTTCGGAAAGAGAGTTAGTGCCCGTTTTAAATCACCTTTAGCCACAAGCTCTTTAGCCTCCTTAATATGTTCTGGTTCTAGAGGATAATATTTGCAAACGAGTTCATGGAAGGCTTCTTCGAAATCTCCTTTCAAAATATATAACCCAATTAAATGCGTATTTGGTCTTATGGTGCCGAATCGTTGATGCCCGTAGTATGCCGGTATCCCTCCTTTAGTTCTAACGGATTCTATGAAACGAGACAAAGTATGGGCTAGATCATCTTTAGGAAGATCAATATTTCTTATTTTTATTGTAAAACGGTTACCAGAGAGAAGACCGGGCTTTAGAGGAAAAGGCCTTCTGAATATTGTGTGTACTTTAAGCTGTTCAGTATGTATTTTCCTCAGTTCGTCTTCACTAACATTTAGGCATGAAACAAATTGAGCAGTTATAGCCTTTGAATCCTTTAAACCAGCGAAACTAAACCGTCTTTCATCCACCTTCAGTAGTCGAGCTAAACGTCTTACAGCTTTTACCGTGTCAAGACCCTTCTTTTCCAAGACAAACCAAACATATGCCCCTGATCCTCGAATATCATGGCATTCCTCTGTCTTACATGAAGCTTCATCTCCTTTCTCGTTGAACTTCACCTTCGCTATGAAACCATCCAAAGATATTTCTTCTACGATAAAATCACCGTAAAGGCTTCGTATTCGTCCTCCAATACCCCTGACGTCTACGGTATAGTATGTGTCTATGCCATAGACTTTTTCTAGTAACGGTACTTTATTGCAAACTCCCTTGTATGATGTCATTTATATAGCCTTAAGTTTCCAGTTATTTTGTTTATTAATTCCTCTGGTGCGGGTCCTATAGCAACCGCGGTACGGGTACCGGGGGGTAATTCTGTTAACCCCATGTCCACGACCATTGCGCATGGAAGGTTCATTTCCTTCGCTTTTTCGTATATCTCCTTTAATTCACCTTCATTTTCTACTTTGAGAACTACTTTCTTTTGTCCCTCTTTCCACCATTCCTTAAGCCAGCAGAGGCGCGTTTTCCTGCACTCTTCCGCAGCCATTAGAGATGCATGAGCAGCCTGGGCTATAGCTTTACCGCAACTCATTTCTATGTCTGTTCGAAGCACGATAACCTGCTTGTACTTCAATTTCATATTGTTCGTCACTTGAGCTTATATCCTATCTTCCTAAGAAACTCCCTCCGTTCTTTAACATCTTCCTCTGATTCGATACCAACAGGTGGCTCGCCATCTATTACAGTCACTAGTCCTCTTCCTCTATTCGTCTCAGCGACGACAACTTGTAATGGGTTTGCCGATGCACAGTATATAGTTGTTATCTCAGGAACATTTTTAAGGGCATTTAATACGTTAATTGGCCAAGCATCTTTGATAAGTATTATAAATAAATGACCTACCCTTAATTTCATCCCATTCTCTGCTGCGATATTTTTCAACTCTTCATCGTTTCCCTCTACTCTTACCAGACGTTTGCCGGAGGATTCACAGAAAGCTATGCCGAATTTTATTCCGGGAACGCTGTTGACTAGGGCCTCATATATATCTTCGGTGGTCTTTATGAAATGTGCCTGCCCGATTATAACATTGACCCCTTCCGGCCTCTTAATATCTATTACTTCATATCTTACGGACATGCATCTACACCAGATTTTATTTTCTCCTTTTCTTTAAATTCTCTTCGAACCTATAACATTGTAGCAGTAAAACCGTTAATCCTGTTAGTGAAGGAAAGGAATATAACTGTTGGTTTTAAAGGTATGTGGAGTGTATCTAATCGCCGAACTCTACCACGGTATGGTGATATTATGAGTTGCTCTCATATAGGTTGTAGATCGCCTCCAGAAATATTGATGAGGATAGATGGATACGAGATACCATTATGTAAGAAGCATTTTAAAGAACTGCAAGACCATCTTTTAATGAAGGCTGTCTTAAAGGGGAAAAGTAGCCTCCAGGATGTGAAGCTGGAAAGGAAAAAGAGGGGGCGAATACAGCTTATATTAGAACCTTCCAATAAAGAAGCATTTGAGAAGAAAATTAAGGAGATTAGTAAACGCTACACTGGAATCGTGGAAGGTAGTTTGGGTAAGATAGAGAAAAAACAACGTAAACGTAGAAGACGTAGAAAATCGACACATTCAAGTAAATCTGCTAAGAAATCTTAATCCTCCTTTTTAACCTTCTTCTTCCAGCGGCTCCATTTAAGTAGAGCTGCTAAAGCTGAAACTGCTCGCTCCGCTACTGGATAGGTCGGCACTTTATTTTCGTTTAACAGATGTATAGCTTTGAACGTTTTTTCTCCTCCGATAAAGGCAGCAACCACAGGCTTTTCTGCGCCTGCCTCTTCCTTCGCCTTAATTATAGCTTCAGCAACCTTTACTGGATCTGCTACCGCCGTCTCACAGTAGAGGACAATTACTGAATGCACCCTAGGATCATTTAGAGCATCAAGTATTGCACCATGATATTCTTTTTCTGTAGCCTGTCCAGTTAAATCCACAGGATTCCTAGGGCTGCCGAAAGGAGGCATATGTTTCCTAAATTTATCCATTAAATCTTCAGGTGGATCTAAGAGCTGTACTCCATAGTCTTGGGCGGCATCGGTGGCCATGACGCCTAATCCCCCTCCATTAGTTATGATCACCGTGTTTTCCCCTGAAGGTTCTGGAAGATAAGCCAGGGCCCTCGCCCAATCAAAGGCTTCTTCAACGTTCATGGCCCTCAGTATTCCACATTGCTTGAAAGCTGCACTGTATATTGTATCGCTTCCTGCAAGTGAACCGGTATGTGAGGCCACCGCCTTGACTCCTCGCTCCGATCTTCCAGCTTTAAGGACAATTATTGGTTTTTTGAGAGAAACCTTTTTAGCTATTTTCATAAACTCTCGTGCTCTTTTAATCCCCTCCATGTAGATTAATATGAGAGTTGTGTTTTCGTCTTGTCCAAAGAAATCTATTAAATCAGCATCGTCTATGTCAGCTTTATTTCCTAAGCTAACTACAGCAGATAACCCTATTTTTTCGAGTACCGTCCACCCCATCAAAGCTATTCCTAGGGCCCCGCTTTGGCTTATGAAAGCAATCTTTCCGGGGATAACTTCGGTGGGGCCGAAAGTAGCATTCATTTTGCTGGGTGAATAAAGCACTCCGAATATGTTAGGACCGAGAAGCCGCATACCATATTTTCTAGCTATTTCAACTATTTTTTCCTCTAGATCCGCGTTCCCCACCTCTTTAAATCCAGATGAAATAACAACGACAACCTTAACACCCTTTTTACCGCATTCTTCGATAACTTTAGGTACGATTGCAGCTGGCACAGCTATAACCGCCATGTCGACCTCGTCCGGTATTTCGGTGACTGATGGATAAACTTTTAACCCCCTTATCTCCGTAGCCCTGGGGTTAACTGGATATATTTTGCCTGGAAAACCGTACTCCATTAAATTAGAGAGAATCTCGTATCCTATTTTTCCAGGAGTTCTCGACGCCCCAATAACCGCTATACTTTTCGGGGTAAAGAGTTTTTCCAGTCCGTTCATCGTTTTCCACCTATTCAACCCTTACGCCACTATCCTTCCATCGGAAAATAAATGTGTTTCGAAAAAGCTATTTTTTACGTAGTAGTTTTTCAAGTTTGTCTTTAAGTTTTTGATATATTTCCTCACTTATTTTACCTTCAGAATAAAGTTTCTCTAATGTTTCCAATTGTCGTTCAAGAGCTTCCTCCTGCTCGTCTATTGAACCAAGTATAAGCCTCGAGAAATGTTTTTCCAGTTGAAGAGACAATATCTTAAATTTATCTTCAATATCCTTTAGTAGCTGATCCGCCGAGTTTACTTCTTTATCATATTTTTCCAATAGTATATTGTATTCACTTTCATCTATGAGACCTATCTCCTTTCTAACCTCTGTCTCCTGCTTTTTCTCTAAATAAAAGTCTTTTAGTGATTTCAAGACAGATATCGTATGTTCTATCTCATTTCTAGATACCTCCCACTCTTTTAAGACTCCTTGTGCAGCCTCTAGATATTTCTCCCACAGGTAATCTAGTTGATTGATGCTTTTAGAGAGATTGTCAAATATCTCGTTTGTCTTTTTTAGGAATGAAAATGTCCTAGTCTCAACTACCTCACTCACTGAGCCTCACCCTCCCCCAAAACCTCCTCTAATTCCTTCTTTAATTTTTCATACATCTCCTTTGAGATTTTACCTTCTTTGAATAAGTTCTCCAGCTTCATTAAACTTAGCCTTAACCGGTTTCTCACAAGAGGTACTGCAGCTA
>Ga0180301_10002725_pt1 | contig 13893 bp, 13 predicted proteins | sample GuaBasSediGuay16_FD_121797 | JGI IMG/M metagenome (GOLD analysis project Ga0180301, IMG submission 121797) | Subseafloor sediment microbial communities from Guaymas Basin, Gulf of California, Mexico - Guay16, Core 4569-2, 12-15 cm | ecosystem: Environmental > Aquatic > Marine > Hydrothermal...
ATAGGGGAATTGTCGAAATTACTTAACGCTATTGCCTTAAAAATTTGAGTTTCGTTTACAAATCCCCTGCTATCACGATGTCGGGAACATGCCTTTTATGTCTCCTTAAAATCCTTGCTGCCCTTATCACTTGAACGGCAAGATAAACTGTGGGAACGCCCATCTCATTCATCATAGGAACAGGGCTCATCCCGGTTCCGCCACCAGCCCCGTCAAAAGTTACAACGTCTATCTTTGCCTCAGAAGCAACCCTTAAGGTAAACGCTACGCTAAGCGGCCTATAACTTCCCGTCTTCAAAAAAATCTTCTTTGCACCCATTTCTCTTAATTTGTCCACATCTTCAACGAAATCCTTCAATAATGGCGTTTTTACCCTGCTATGTCTTTCAAATGATTTTAAAATTCCTCTTTTAAACGCATCTTGAACGCATTTGTTCTCAGGATCAGGTATTACTATGTACCCTAATTTCTTTAATCTTAACGCTTTATCTAGACTTCTTATTCTCACTTCTCCTCCAATAGCCTTGGCTCCTTGTCCCCATTTTCTCTCAATAATGTTCACCTCTAAGTTTGAAATAGCATACTCATCAACTCCAAGCATTTGATCTTCAACGTTAGTTTGTACAGCTATGTCCCCATGCTTTCCATCCCAGAATAATCTATATTCCTCGATTCTTCTTTTAAGCTCTGGAGAGCTTTTAACCTTTCCATTTGAAAAAACAGCCTCATCATCCATACCAGCAACATTTTCTCCTACTATCTGAATTATTCCCGATATCGCAGATCCTATAGCTAGAGATGTCCAGTTTTTCCTAGCTACTTCTGTTGACCCGAGAGCTAATAGCATTATTGGGAGTTTAATAGGTATCCCTCCTATCCTGCTCGATACGTCTACATCCTCGAAGATGAACGCCTTTGGTCTTTCCGCCCTTACACCATCAAGAGAGGGCAGTATCGTGAAATGACTCCAATCTAAACCATAGTTCTTTATAGCTGCAGCTGTACTTCTTCCAAAATATTCCTGAACTGGGTAAAGCGCCTCTCTCCCTCTTAAAGCTGAAAAGCCTATTTCACAGAGAAACGGGCAGTCTTCCACACAAAGTCCGCAAAGTCCGCTGGTGGGGCTGACATCTTTAACCCTTGTCCTAGTTCCAGTTATAGAGGAGGAGTTTAGGTAAGAAGAGTCTAAAAATACTCTTTCTGTCATTTAAACCCACCATCATGATTATTTAAGCAAGTTTAGGGGAATATAACCTTACTGCTTTAGCCATTTGTACGTATAAATAACTTTAAATTGTTCAAAGAAAGAAATAATATGGCTAATTTTTTAATTTCGCTGAAGACACATCGCTTAAGTTAATCCCCTGCTATAGATATCATTGAAATGCCTTCAGAACTGATGTGGGTGGAAAAGTACAGGCCTAAAACACTAGATGAGGTCATCGATCAAAGGGAGATAATCATCGGCCTGAAAAAAATGCTAAATGAGGTTAGCGAAATGCCTCACATGCTTTTTTCAGGACCGCCAGGTACCGGAAAAACAACAGTAGCCCTCTGTATAGCGAGACATTTATATAACGATGCATGGAGGGATCATACACTCGAGTTAAATGCTTCTGATGAGAGGGGAATAGACGTGATCAGGAATAAGGTTAAAGCCTTCTCTCAATTTTTCGACAGAACTTTAGGAATACCATTTAAGCTCGTTATTCTAGATGAGGCCGATATGATGACCTCAGAAGCTCAAACAGCGCTCAGAAGGATAATGGAAATGACGGCTAGAACTACCCGCTTTATCCTAATATGTAATTATTTAAGCAAGATAATTTCCCCCATACAAAGTAGGTGCGCCGTTTTTCGTTTTAAAAAGCTAGATAGGGATGATGTAGTTAAGTACCTCTCCCAGATATGTGAGAAGGAGGGAGTGAAATACGATGAAAATGCATTAAAGGAAATATATGAAATCACTGAAGGGGATTTAAGAAGAGCTTTAAATCTTCTTCAGTCAGCTAGCTCGCTAAAAGGCAAGATAACCATAGAGATCGTGAGAAAGATCGCAGGGGAGGTTTCAGGAAATTTCATGATTGATGTCTTAGAAACGCTTATTAAAGAGGGATACTCTCCTGCCAGAAAGAAATTATTTGAGTATATGATAACGCTTGGTTTAAGCGGAATCGACGTAATTAGATTAGCCATGGATGCCCTTGACTTTATGGGAAAAATGAATCCTAAAATAGCTGAGATATTAGCTACTTATGATTTCAGACTAGTTGAGGGTGGCAATGAGGAAATTCAGCTTTCAGCTTTTTTAGCAGCGATCCATAACGAGCTAAGGAGCTAGCTATGTGGGTGGAAAAGTACAGGCCTAAAACACTAGCTGAAGTTGTTGGAAATGAGCAGGCAAAGAGCGAATTCGTAAAATGGCTAAGCGATTGGAAGAAAAGAAAGGTTAAAGAGTTAGGGGTGTTCTTCATAGGTCCTCAAGGAGTTGGAAAAACCTCATTAGCTTACGCAGCAGCTAATGACTTCGGTTATCAGTTCATTGAGCTGAACGCCAGCGATGTAAGAACCGAAAGTGCTATTCTCAGGAAATTAGCGCCGATAAGTGGGACTATATCTCTCGATTCATTTTCTAGCAGCGAATTCATTAGAAAGGATATAATGGTTTTTCTAGACGAGGTAGACGGAATATACGGCCATTCAGACAGAGGAGGATTAGGAGCGATAATGGAACTAGCCAGGCAAAGAAACATTTTGCTAATATTATCCGCCAACTTTCCTGATGCTGTTAAACATAAAGAGCTACTTAAGAATTTCAAGCGAATCTATCTCCACCCATTATCTCCTAGACAAATCTTAATCATACTTAAACGAATTTGCGAAACCGAGCATTTAAACATAAGCGCTGATATTTTACAAAAGATATCGATGAAAAGTAGGGGAGACGCGAGGTTTGCGATAAACACTCTTCATATGGTGGCTATGGGTCATCCTCTACCTGAAGATCTAGAGGTGAATTTAACAACTCCCCTAGCTAAGACAGTAAATGATCTTATCCAATGCAAGGACCATATGGAGGCTATAAATAAAATATCTTATTCTCTCTCTAGGATAGACGAGATATACAGAGCACTATCAGAGGCCATTGCCAACTCTAACTTAGATACTAGCAAGAGAGCTGAGATTTTTGATCTAATCTCAAAGATTGATGTTTTCATGAGAAAAATAGCTAAAAAAGGTCAATGGAAGATTTTAAGAGAAGTGATCTATCTTTTGGCATCCACATCCCTCCTCATTCCAGGGGATCGGGTTAGATATGTTGAAAAAATACCAGATTATGTTTTCTCAAAGGTCATTTACAAATCCAGATCAGAAAAATTTAATGAGATCATTAACAGCTTAAAACGGAGACTGCATTGCTCTAGAAGAAAAATAGTTCAATACATGCTTCCTTATTTAGCGTTTCTCGCTAAGAATAATAGAAGGATATCCGGTTTATCGAAAGATGATATAAATGTGATGTTGAGTGTGCTTACATGAGAACGCTAAACGTAGAACCCAATGAAAAGTTTAAATTGCCCTTCATCGGCAAGGGTGTTTTTCCCTTGCTTATGAGCGCTGGTTTAAAGTATGATAGAAAGACTAAAGCGTTTTTCATCGATTCGGGGACCGACTTAAACGCTGTAAATGGGATATTATCTTCAAGAGGTATAAAATTGGTTATTCGCAGGACATGCGCTATTTGCGGCACACCAGTAAAGTGTGAGAAATGCGATTTTCTGAGTTCATGCGATCAAAAACAATTCTTCTGTATATGTAAAAGCTGTTTGAATTCAGAGCATGTGTTTTTAAATTATCTAGAATCCCAAAAAAGATCATTACTCTCTAAGGTGATGAAGTAAATGTCTAATTTCAGGACCTATTATCTTATCTAAAGCTAATTTTACAGCTTTGTCGGATCCCGGAAGTAAAAAAACCGCGCTCTTATTTATCACACCTCCAGTTGCTCTGCTCATAATACAATCCGCTCCTATCTGCATATAGCTCAATAATGAGAAAATGGTCTCAAACGATGTAAGTTTCTTATTAAACAATGGAAGAATCGCCTCTATTGTTACGTCTCTGTTAGACACCCCAGTCCCTCCTACTAATATTATTAGGTTCGATTTGTCCTCATGGATTGACTTTAATACTATGCTTACTATAGCGTCTTTATCATCCGGCACCAAATATCTTGAGTTGAATTTTAGCCCATACTTCTCAAGAATTTTAACGGCTATGTTTCCTGTCACATCGTCAGCCATCATATGATTTGATATCCTCTTATATCTTGATGAACTCACGGTAATTATTGTGAACTTTACCTTTTTAGGTGCTTTTTTAAGATGTTCTTTCTTAAACATGCCCCTTTATTTTTTTCCTTACCTTTATATCCGTGATCGTTGTAATGGGATACTGGCCCTCCTTATCCTTCTCGTACTTCTTTACAACATCCCATATGGTTAATAATCCCGCCAAAACTCCATTAAGAGCCTCCATCTCAACGCCTGTTCTCTCTAAAGCCTTAACCTTAACCACTAATGTTATATTATCTTCCAAGATTTTCTCATTTATTTCTACATTCGTTATTTTTATGGGATGACAAAGAGGTATTATTTCAGGAGTTTTTTTAACAGCCTGTATCGCTGCTATTTTAGCTATCACTAAGGGGTCTCCTTTCTCAATTTCTCCATTTTTTATCCTCCTTATAGTGCTCTTCTTAAGAAATATCTTCCCTTCAGCCTCAGCCTCCCTATATACTATCTCCTTCTCCGTTATATCTATCATCTTAATCCTTTTCATCCATCTCCCTCATATTTTTCATCTTCCAGCGTTTAATGAACTCTTTTATTATTTCTGAGTATTTATTTTTGTTATTAAGAGCCAATATTCTTATCCTTTTACCAAATTTTTTCTCCTTCACTAGGCCGTATTTGATGAGCTTTCTCACGTATTTGCTAACAACTTTATGATTTAGGCCTGTAAGCCTGCAAATAGAGGTAATATTAAGCTCTTCCTTCTCAGCAAGTAACTTAATGATCATTGTCGCACCTTTAGAGGAAAAAATCTCTTCTAGCTTAAGCATTTCTTATCTCTTTCTCGAGAAATTGATTTAAGCTTTCAGCTGGAGCTGATATTATCCCAATAAGTGAAGTTTTTCCCTTAATACCTTTTCCTGATATCCTTTTGGATATAAAACCTAATTGGGAGAGAAGGCTTACTATTTTCCATATATAGGTGTGTTTAACAGGCTTTACGCCTATCTCATCGCATATGCTTGTATATTCCTTCTCCAGTTCTCCCATTGTTGTATATGCCTTATAGGATCCCATTAAAAGTCTCGATATGGCTAATAGAATCAATTTTTCGTGTAATGATAGACTTTTGAGTTCATTTAAACTAAAAGATGGAGGGACTTCCTTCCTGGCCATTCTTATGTATTCAGGTATAACTATTGAGCTCTCTCTACCCTCAGCTATCTCTCCTGCTCTTAATAGTAACTCTAAAGCATATCTGACGTTAAATCCATATTGAGAAGCCATATCAGCGCATGTCTCTATGGATTCCTTCAAAACAACCTCTGGATAAAAAGCCTCAGAAACTCTATATTCCAAGATATCAATCAATTGCTCATAGTTATAATCCTCAAAATGTACGATATTCCTCCTAAGAGCTCCAGAAGACCAGGGGTCTAAATGATAAATCACATGGGGGGAGTGAACAATTATCAGTAAGGAAAGTAAATTGAACCTAAAATCCGCCTCGCTGACTCTGGAAATTTTGTATATGAAATCCTTATGAGAGGAGAAAAGAAGGTCTGAATCATCTAAAATCCAAAATACCTTTTCTCCAGCATCAGCGCATTGCTTTAACCCAGCAAAGAACATCTCTTCGATTGATAATCCCCTAAGGGGTACCGAAAAAACTATGTTTGAAATGAAATTCCTGATTATATTACCAGGAGTTCTTTCTAGTCTACAATTTACATAAATAGTTCTAAATTTGACACCTTTTCTCTTAGCTGACTCAGTCAGCATTTCTTTTATCCTTTTAGCTACAGCTGTTTTACCAGTTCCGGGATTTCCACTGATTATCACTTGAGTTCCCGGCAACTCTCCTGATAGAACTGGCATAAAAAATTTCATTAGTTGCTGTATCTGCGGTTCTCTATGCGGCAACCTTGGAGGTACATAACTTGGTAAAAGCTTACTTTTGTCTCTAAAGATCCTTCCACTCATGTTTACAATTACTTTCCTTGAGGTACAGGCAAATTAATCTTATATACTGATGGATAGGAGGGTGATGAGTGAAAGTAATCATTTTAAATCTCTCTCAAAATAGAATTATCTTGAGCCATGATCGATCTGGCCCTAGTGATCTCAGAGATGAACGAGATCTTGAGTTGTGAGCTCATTAGGTTCCAACTTCATGAACTTTATCAATCGGGAAATGAATAGCCTCGGTTAAAATGAAAGTAGAAGCTTATTGCACATTAGAGGAGGTTAGAAGGTTTCTAATAGAAAGTACATGCAAAAGCTTTATACCTAGGGAATATTTAAAAAACGGAGAAATCTTTCCTGAGAGAAGAATAAAGGAAGCTCTAATACATGTTGAAGCTGAAGAAAAGGAGGATGTTCAGCAGATAGGTGATATAACATTTATTAGAGCCAAAAACGTCTTAGGAATAATATATAACTCAAAAAGTGGGCGCACCAAATTAAAGTGGAGACAAATTTATAAAGATCTAGGAAAATTAAGTGGAGAGGCAAGTTCAAATACTTTAGTTAACTTAATCACTGCTGGTATTAGGAAAATAGAACCCATTAGAAATGATGTATAGGGGCTGTTACGCGGCCGTGGTCTAGCCTGGTAGGACGCCAGCCCCCCAAGCTGGTGATCCCGGGTTCAAATCCCGGCGGCCGCATCAATCATGCTTGATAAAGTTAGAGAAAGACGCTAATAAATATCAGCGTGAATTTAAAATAATTTGTTGTAGCCCGGTGGTGTAGCGGCCAAGCAAGAGGCCTTGAATGCCGGCCTTTGGAGCCGGTGACCCCGGTTCGAATCCGGGCCGGGCTACCATATTTACAAGTTTAAGTTCTTATAGGAGACTGATCGATGACATTACATTTAGCTCCTCTGGGTGACTCTGTATGTATGTTATTATGTTGTTCTACCATCCATCTCATCTTTAGCTCAGAGCTCGCGAATCATTTCAAATTAGTAGCTGTTTAAATTACTTATTCATTTAAAACCATGGCAGTTAGTACGCTTTTAATCTCTCATCACTTTTGTTAAATTCCTAAAGACCTCTAATCGAAATCTTCAGTCCTTAAATTCTTAAAACCTTAAAATCGATTTTGTTCTCATTAACCTTGATAAGCTCAGCCTGTAAGATTACTTGAGGTGATATAAATTTTCTGTTTGAGTAAAGCTAATTGGTAGCTTATTATGCTCCAAGGGCGTTCTTAATCATCTTTAAGGATCGTTTAATCGAAATTAAAAGATCTAGTCTCCTCTCCTCATATCTTTTAAGGTTTAACCTTCCCTCAAATAGATCAATATCTAATTTCCTTAGAGCTCTTAACGTGGATGAAAGATTTTTAACTTCGGCTTGAATAGTTGAAACTTCAATTCTCTCTCGTTCCAATTCCTTTATCAAGCTCATTAGCTGACTAAAGGCATTAGAGGATTTTTTGACCAAAACCTTAAATCTTATTTTCCCCTTGAGATACTCATCAGTTAACCCGCAATAATCTTCTGCTATTATGATTAACTTCCTAAGCTTTTTAATAGTCTCTTTCCTTAATATTGCTAGAGTCCTTGCTTTTAGACGGCTTTTAATGAGCAATCCCACTCCTATGGTTGTAAATATCACAAAAATGAGTTTTATACTTCCTAAAACAGGATCTAAAATCGAATATTCGACAAAAGTGCTTATCGCTATGGTGTCTCTCGGTAAAACATTTTTAAGCTCTTTAGAGAACAGAATATTATTCTTCAAGTCTAAAACTTCTAAATAAAATCTCCTTAGGAAAAGATCGGCATAGGGCTTTAGTTCTAACTCAACAGGGATCTTAAAAGTAAGGACATTTACCGTTGTTGTTTCAATTGGGAGGTCATATTCGATGATTAGTCCTCCCCTCTCACTTTTTCTTATCTCCCTTAGAAGGTTAATTCTGATAATTGAATTTTGAGCCTCAAATTCAACCTCTCTTCTCAGAAGGGTTTGAACTTTAAAATTTGAATATTCTCCATCAAATTCATAATTCACGTATTTTACGCTTATATTCCCCTCATTTAAAATAAAGATTATGTCTTTGACATGCATTTTATCTGGATAAACCTTCATTATTCTTTTTAACTCCCCTGAAATCATCTGAATCCTCGTTAAACTTATATTAAAACTTAATACCTGAGGAGATTCCGTGGGTAATATATCAGAGAAATTAGCTGTCAAATAATGTTCCTTTTCTGTCACAACCTCTGAATAATTTTCAGGATTTTTAATTACACACCCCAAGGGCACATATATGCGAGAAATCAATTTCATCACTCGTAAATTTAAGACAGGATACTTAGGTAAAGTAATTTCGCTATTTTCTTCGTCTATAACATTTATTGGGCAAAAATAAGCAATTTTAACCATTAAAATCGTGCTTTCTTCTGGTAGAAGATCTTTGTTTACATTAGCTATTAGGAAAATAGTCTGGTTAACATCTTTCACGTTAATTTTAACAGCGGTTTTATTATCCATAAAGCCTGAAACTCTGATGATTTTTCCCCTAATGTTTTGAGGAAGCTTTAAGATAATATCTGGAATATTTATGACAGACAAATGAGGATTTGTTATATTAATCATTATTTCCGTTAAAACAAGGCCATTTTGGCCAAAAATTTCAACATCGTACTCAACGTTGATGATAGGTTCTACACGTGAAAAAGCAAGCATTGGAGCTGTGAGGAATAAAAACAATAGCGCTATTGATGGAAGCATTAGCCTTTTTCCTAAGCTTCGATCACCTGTCATCATGAGCTTAACGACGAACTGATCGGCCATCTAATTATGCTTAGAACTTAAAACACTTAAGGCTAAGGGTCTGCTCTAAGATTTAGAGGGAGGTAATTTTAACCTTAGGAATCACTATGAGGGCCTATTTAAGGACATTTGGTTGTACCTTTAACAAATTCGATTCGGAGTTGATAAAATATGCGTTAGAGAAGAACGGATTTAAGCTAGTTAAAAGTCCTGAGGAGGCTGATGTCATAATAGTCAATACATGCGGGGTTAAAAAACAAACAGAGGATAGAATTATATCTTACCTTAAGAAGGTTGAGAAATTCGGAAAGAGGCTGATAATAACTGGTTGTCTTCCCTTGATAAATCTTAAAAGGCTGGAAAAGGAGATAAAGTTCTTTGCTGTAACGGGGCCCGCTATAGGGGAGAAGATAATTGATTTGATAAATGGAAAAGCTCCCTCGAATAACCTATTAAGAAATGACTTCTTCCCAAGCTTATCAAACAGAAAATATGGCGAAGGAATTATACATATCACACCTCTCTGTCATGGTTGCCTTGGAAATTGTAGCTATTGCGCCGTTAAATTCGCTAGAGGAAGGCTAAGAAGTTATCCACAAGATGATATAATAAGGGATATAGAATGTGCTGTAAGAAATGGGGCTAAAGAGATATGGATAACAGCTCAAGATACCGGATCTTATGGGCTAGATATTGGAACCGACTTAATTAGTTTATTAAAAAAAGTAGACAGGATAAATGGGGAATTTTTCGTTAGAATAGGAATGATGAACCCATCTAGACTGCCCTATATCGTGGATGACCTAATAGTGCTATTTAAAGAGAGTAACAAATTCTTTTACTTCTTACATCTACCCGTTCAAAGCGGGAGTCCCAGGGTGTTACGGTTAATGAGGCGGAATTATGATCCTGGTCAACTTCTAGAGTATGTGAAGCGCATTAGAAAAGAAGTAGATGAAAAGTTTAACATAATGACTGATGTGATAGTGGGTCATCCTGGTGAAACTGAAAGGGATTTCCTCCAGACAATTGAGCTAATTAAGGAGCTAAGACCAGATGTCGTGAATATATCGAAATTTTTCCCAAGACCTTATACAGAGGCCTCTAAAATGCCTCAGCTTCCAAGTCAGGTAATAAAAAGAAGAAGTGTGGAGCTGACAAAGCTTTGCAATCAAATCTCAAAAAAGAGAAACGAGAAATGGATTAAATGGACTGGAAAAGTGCTAATAGACGAAAAAGGCAAAAATGGTACCTTAATCGCCAGAAATTACGCGTATAAACCCGTTATAATAAAGAAAAAATTAAAACTCGGAACTATTGTGAGTGTAGAGATAGAAGAGGCTCATCCCTATTGGCTTAAAGCGCATTTGTTAAATAATCCTTCTAATGGTTTCCGCTATTTTCCTAATCCTTAAAGAAAATTCTATTTCTCTCCCATAAGGCACTCCTCTCCTATTTTTTATTAGCTTGATGATATCATCAGCAGACTTTGCCCCCTCCTTAAATGACAAGTACGCTAGACCTATCGTTTGAGGGATATGAGAATCGCTACCCGCTGTCATGCCCAAGCTATTATCAAGAGCTAATTTTAATGCTTTCTTAAATCCTCTTCTCAAAAAAGGGATGTTTGAATTTAAGACTTCTATGGCGTCTACGTATCTAAGTATTTTATTAAAACCAGCTAAACCAGAAAATGAGTGATAAGGATGGGCTAACACGACTATTCCATTATTTTCATGAACTTTATCTAAAAGATCTGTTAAACAAACTCTCTTACCCATATCCTTGTCTGCGATGTTTAAAAGCAGAAGATGTCCATATTTTGTCTTTATTTCAACTCCTGGGATGATCAATATTTTCCTCGATGAATATTTTATCGCTAACTGGGCTCCTCTAGTATTATTATGATCAGTTATCGCTAATCCACTTAAACCTTTCTTTAATGCATATTTAACGGCAATTTTCGGCGATATACACGCATCTTGGGAGTAATAAGTATGAACATGTAGATCAATTTTGAAGCTATGAGAGTGATCGCGACTCATCACTAGGATTTAACTAGTTTTTCGCCACGTATCTTCTCTAGTTTTCTCTTTAAACGTTCGGCGTTTATTTTCTTGAAAAGAGGCTTAAAATCTTTAATTATCATCGTCTTCTCCGGGAAATCTGTTTCAATGCTGTCCCACGTAATCTCCTCTGGATTTAAGCCTAAATATCTCAACATTTTTTCACCTGTATCAGGTATGAATGGAAGTAACATGATGGCTATCGCCTTCAAGGTAAACGCTATCGCATAAAGCGTGTTTCTTATATCATCTCTCTTAGCCTTTCTCCAAGGTTCTTGGATATTAAGAAAGACATTGCATTTTCTAACCAGATTCATGATCGATACGAGCGCACGTTGTAGCCTAAATTCCTCAAAGAATTTCTCGACTTCTCTTTTAGTCTTGATTGTCTCATTAAGTAAGGATATTTCCATTCTTCCCATTTGCTTAGGCTGAGGTATTTCTCCCTTAAAATATCTTTCAATTAGGGCTAAAACTCTGTTGACTAAGTTCCCCAATTGATTATTTAAATCCTCGTTAACGGTCTTTTCCAGGAAATCCCAAGTGAAATTGGTATCTCCAACTTCAGGTCTAATCATCATTAAGGCAAATCTCCAATAATCAGCTGGTAAGATTTCCAGAGCCTCGTCAAGCCATATTCCTATTCTCCTGCTTTTTGAAAATTTCTTTCCCTCAAACATTAAGAATTCTGTAGCCGCCACGTAAAAGTTTAAGTCATAATCTTCGCCTGTTGCCATTAATAAGGCGGGAAATATTATGGTATGAAACGGGATATTATCCTTCCCTATAAAGAACATGATTTTAGTTTCTTTATCGAGCCAATATTTCTTCCAGGACTCCTCATCTCCTTTTTTCTGGAAATATTCTATGACCGCTGATATATATCCTAACACGGCCTCCATCCACACGTAAATTACTTTTCCCTCAGCTCCCGGGAAAGGCGCTGGAATGCCCCAAGTATTATCCCTAGTCACAGATCTTGGACTAAGTCCGGTCTCGATCATTTGTAGGCTAAACTTCTTAGCGTTTTCTGTTAGGGTTTTGGAGCTCTTAATAAATTTGCTTAACTTCTCCGAGAATTTAGGCAAATCAAAATACCAATGGGTTGTTCTTTTAACAATAGGTTTCTCTCCACATATGACGCATTTTGCATTTTTTAACTCCCTAGGAGACAGTAGGGCTTTACAGTTTTCGCATTGGTCCCCCTTTGCGTATTCATATCCACAATACGGACATGTCCCTATTACGAATCTATCAGGAAGAAATATCTTATCTTTCTCACAGTACAGAACCTCCTCCTCTCTCTCGAAAATGTATCCATTATCGTATAGCTTCCTATAAAAGGCCTTAACGAACTCGATATGTACGGGATTGTGTGTATACGTATAATTATCGGTACTTATCCTGAATCGCTTCAGGACCTCAACTAATTTCTCATGGTTCTTCATAGCTAATTTTTCTGGAGGGATCCTCATTTTTAAAGCCTCGACCTCTATAGGGGTTCCATGTTGATCAGAGCCTGTTACATAAAGGACCTCCTCCCCCCGCAATCTTAAATACCTAGCAAACACATCAGCTGAAAGCAAAGATCCTATAAGATTTCCTAGATGAATCATATGCTGAACGTACGGCCAAGCCGAGGTTACCAGCCATCTGCCCATTTTACCACCTCCAAGATTCAGCGTATTTTCTTTGTTCTTCTGTTAACTGATCGAGTTCTATGTTCCAGGATTTCAGAACGGAAGCAGCAACCTCTTCATCTATATTCTCTGGAACGTCATAAACCTTTTTATCCATTTTTTCATGGTTTCTGAGAATGTATATCACAGATAAAAGTTGATTTGAGAATGAGCATGTCATAACCTCAGGTGGATGTCCCTCTGCGGCTACTAAATTAATTAGTCTCCCCTCTCCCAATAGAAACAGTTTTCGTCCATTCTTTAAAGTATACTCATCAACATGGTTCTTGATTCTCCTTTTTTTAACTGATATTTCCTCCAGGTCCCTAAGGGATATCTCTACGTTAAAATGGCCGCTATTTGCTAAAATAGCTCCATTCTTCATTTTTAGCATATGTTCTCTTCTAATTACGTTTATCTGACCGGTAGCGGTGATAAAAACATCGCCCACCTTAGCCGCTTTCTGCATGGGCATCACATCAAACCCATCAAAAAGAGCCTCTAATGCCTTTATTGGATCAACTTCTGTTACTATTACATGCGCTCCCATTCCCTTAGCTCTCTTGGCTATTCCCCTCCCAACCCATCCATAACCACAAACAACCACCTTTTTCCCAGCCAAAAGGAGGGAGGTAGCTCTCATGATGCCGTCTATCGTACTTTGTCCAGTTCCATACTTATTATCAAATATTCTTTTAGTTTTCGCGTTATTTACAGCTATTATGGGATATAACAATTTTCTCGCTCTTTCAAGAGCCTTAAGTCTAATGACCCCAGTAGTAGTCTCTTCAGTTCCGCCGATCACCTGGAGCTCCTCTCTTTCATGAAGCATTACATGAAGATCGCCGCCATCATCGATAGCTATATCTGGCTTGGACTCGATCACTTTTTCTATCATGGAGAGATACTCCTCATCAGTTTCTCCCCTCCATGCAAACACATTGACTCCAATGCTGGCAAGGTAAGCCGCTACATCATCCTGAGTTGAAAGAGGATTAGACGCACATAAACTGACGTCTGCTCCAAGATTTTTGAGGGATTTTATGAAAACGGCTGTTTCCTTAGTAAC
>Ga0180301_10002726_pt1 | contig 13892 bp, 14 predicted proteins | sample GuaBasSediGuay16_FD_121797 | JGI IMG/M metagenome (GOLD analysis project Ga0180301, IMG submission 121797) | Subseafloor sediment microbial communities from Guaymas Basin, Gulf of California, Mexico - Guay16, Core 4569-2, 12-15 cm | ecosystem: Environmental > Aquatic > Marine > Hydrothermal...
TATAACGTATCTGGCTAAAGCAGCTTTCCATAATAATTCTTTGTTACGTGGAGCTTTTTGAATTATAGAAGGTATTTTGAGTTCTTCAAGAGTTATTATTTCACTGACTGAATCAATGGTGTAGTTAGCGAATTTCTCTAATTCTAAGAACCATAGATTGTTCCTAATGTTTCTTCCTATTGAGCTTCGAATTACATTTTCTAGGACCTGTAGCCATTGTTTTGCACTTAGTGCTCTCGCATATGCATATGCTGTAATACTATATATCTCTTTAGCTGAAGATGCTTTTTCTGCTTCTGCTAACATAGTATTTGCATCTGCTAATCTTCGTAGTACTTCAATACCCAGTATAAATGAAATATCGGTATTCATATTAAGATTTTTCAAGATATTCAAAGTCTCATTAATTATAGATCTTGTTTTTTCTTTCAATTTTTTTATATGTTCATATCCTTCAATATTGCATAAGGACTCTAATGCTCTTATATATGAAATGAATGCCATACTTGCAGCTATATATGTCTTACCATTTTTCCTAAATAACTCTGCATAACTGAGGTATTTAGTAATTTCAGAAGTATCAACTTTATTCTCTAGTTTATTAAGAATGTTTTTAGTTAATTTCTCTAAGTTAAGAGAGATATTGAAGAATGATTCATTTATTAGTGGATTACACCTTAGAAGTGTATAGTTCTTAACCATTTCTCTTTTTGCTAAGAATTCATAAGAGTCAATAATGGATGCTACAGGTTCTACTATGGCGTTATCTAGTAATAATTTAAGTCCATAAACTGATTCTAAGTAATTGAATACTGGAATGGCTATTCTAGTAATATTATTTTTAATAGCTACCTTCACCTTGGGTATTAAACCACCAATAGCATCAATACCTCCATCTATATTGATAAACCCAGTAATTGAGCCATTTATCGATTCTTTCACTATCAAAGAGGTAAGAGCTACTGCTATAAGAGCTCCAGCACTAGGACCTTTTGCACTTTCATTACTTAAAATCTCTATACTTATGGTATAATTTCTATTTTGTCCTAATTCTAATTGTGTTATAAGTGATGAAATTACAAATGATGCTATTACATCCTTTGCTATAGAACCATGTGAATATATAATAATCTTGTTCGTTGATGAAGCTTCTATACATATTCTAAATGGAATGAGCATACCTTCTTTCTCATCTTTAACTGCTAATGCATACATTAATATGCAATTATCATCACCGAGTACTATATGGTAATTTAAGTAAAATGAGCTGAATACCGAAGCTAATAACAGTAATATAATTACTATGCTAAGTCCAAGTCTCAAACTAAGCCCTGGAATAAGTACTAAACTAAGGGGTAAAGTGTTTAAAGTTTCAGAGTAAGTACTACGTAGATGATGATGTGGGCAGCCAAGGACCAGAGCAAAGGGATGAAGAGCCTGGACTCACTCTGATTACCAATAAACGATACAAATATGTATATAATTATTGTGAAGAAATTGTCTTATCTAAATTCTAATTCTTCTTCAAATAATTCTTCTTCAAATTCTGGGTATCTTATGCAGTCAAGATCCTTGAGTCTTAAATATATGTTCTTAACTGCCCAGTAAACTTCTTCTTCACTTTTAGCACCTGTAATGACCATTTTACCACTACTGAATATTAGCAATACAACTTTTGGATTATCCATTCTGTGAATTAGACCTGGGAATTGCTCAGGTTCATACATACTATTAGGTAATAAGAATGCAGCTTTTTCAAGTGTAACTTCAACTCCTAAATTTGCGGAAGCTACAATATTTTGAACTTGTATTTTTGGTTTGCCAACTATAAGAATTCCATGTTTAACTAGTGTTCTAGCAATTTTCTTAACAGCTCTTATTAATTCTGCTGTACTCTTAGCACCTGTTACAACCATTTTACCTGATTTAAATATCAAAGCTGTTACCTTAGGGCTATCGAGTCTGAATATCAAGCCCGGAAATTGATCAGGATTATATTCAACATTGGGAAGAGCGCGTTCAATTAGATTAAGATCTAGGGTTTGATCAAGAGAAACTGTAGCTACAATATTTTCGATTCTGACCAAGGGCTTTATATCTAAGTCCTTAAAAATCTCCTTAGCTAGCTCACGATAATTAACAGCGATCTTAATCACCTTATAAATCTTCACTAGGGGAAGTTTATAAAGGTTCTTAAAAGGAGAGCCATATGTGTAGACGAAAAATAAGTTTATTAACAGGATACTAGCTAGTGAAACTAAATAATTAGTAGATCTACAAGGAGCCTAAGAGGGGGTAATTCTATAGATCCCTCTTTTTCAATTAGTGCTATCGGCTTAGCTTCTTCTAATACTGCTATCTTCCTAATTATAGGTGATAAATATGATTCTTTAATTAAACTGACTGCTGTACCAGATTGATAAATACCGGCTGCAGGTAATACCACTAAGTTAACTTTATGAATTGTTGGAATTAAGAGGAAACAAGGTACTTTCACTAAAGGTCCTATATTATCTCTAAGTGCAATACTTGGATGTTCATGTCCCATTATTATTGTCTTAATTTTTTCATTGTCATATTCTATTTCTTTATGTCCATGTATAATTAGTGTGTCTTTCAATGATAATTTTTCAACGATTTTCACATTGTATTTCCTAGTTAGGAATTTGATGAAGTTATCATGGTTACCTCTAATGAGTATGGTTTCATTAATATCATATCTCTTAATAAATGTAAATAATTGATCTAATTCTGATTTCTCTATTCGTCCTAGCTTATTGAATATATGTTTAACATCGCCAGCGATTATCAGTAATTCAGGTACTACTTGGCTAAAAGCTTCTTCAAGCATTGATAGTAGTTTAGATAATTGAGCCCTTGGTATAAATACACCTTTTGATGACATATCCTCTTCAAAACCGAGGTGAGAATCAGCAAATACTAATGCCTTAGCACTCCTTAGAAAGACCATGGGCAGATCGGCTATTATCTCAATTCCATTTATTATCTCGATAACTCTTCCCCTTTATATGGTGTCTATATTATTTTGCTACTGGACATTTAAATATGCGTTTAAGCACATTAGCTATCTCTTCTTTAATTTCTCCAAATCTCTTAATTCTAGCTATATAATTTGATAGACCAATTATGTAGAGTCTAATAGTTCTTACTATACCTTTATCATCAAGAACCCTTTTAGTGAGAATAGGAATCCAGTCTGCGATAGCGAAGTCTAGCACTACTACTCTTGTCCCGTCCTTTGCTTCTTCCTCTATTTTTTCTCTAAGTTTATTGAGTATTGAAGGATACAGATAGAGATATAGGACTGAAGCTTCTGTAATATCTATATCGTAATAACTATTACAAATAACCTTGACTCGATCTTCAACGCCATGTAGTTTCGCAAGAACCTCGATTAAACCACATAGAACTTTATTAGCTTCAATAGCAATACCTCGAGCACCTCTATCCTTTGCAGCTATTATGACTACTCTACCATCACCAGCTCCTAAGTCACATACTATGTCATCTCTAGATACACATGCTAATTTTAATGCTTCATTAATTACATTGACTGGGGATGGAATCCAGGGTACTTCTATTCTCACATTACCTTTCCCTCTTAGTTATAATTCCTACAACTCCTCTAATACCCATATAACCGCCAATGATACCTAGAGCAAAACTTGGTATTGCTAACCATAGGTTTGAGTATTCAAATCCATATATTGAATATGAATAGTCTATACTACATTCCTTAGAACCTATAAATGTAATTATACTTAATTCAAATGCTCTTTCAATACTTATAAATGTAGTATTATTGAGTATTAACTCTATTTCCTTCATAATATCATTAGAACTATTGATTAGTAACAACTTCACCCTATTCTTACATTTCAAAGTTGTACTAAGATTCACTCTAGTAATTTCATAGCTCTCATATATGGATGTAATATTTCGAATATCTATAAATGATATACCATCATTACTAATGATTAATTGACCTTGTCTATCTATTGTAATTTGTCTCGGTGTTAATGAAAATAAAGCTAAGATTAGCCATAAAAAGGTCAGCATTAAGCCTATAGCTACTTGATAAAGATATTGCACTTAGGCTTCCCCAATTGTGCTCTAATTTTAAGAAACATAAGTGTAATTAACCATTTAGTGATTCTCATGTTTCATCTTTCAGAAGCTCAAGAAATACTGAAGAAGCACCATGGGAAAAAAGTAAAAGTCATAGCAATCCTAGAGCCAAAAATAATGTTCCCAAAATACTCAAAAACAACTATAGTCACCAAAACACCTCAAATACTTAAATAAACAAATAGTCCTAAGTATTTGAATACAAAATAAATATTTTAAGGATGCAGTGTTTAACGAAGGAGGTTTCCAGCTATGAAACATGTATTATGTATTTAAATACGTAGCTTCACTATCTTAATAATAACATTATCGATTCTATCAATTGCTCCAGTAACTACCAGCAAAGCCATTTCCTAACCACGGGATTTGAGGTTTCCCCAAAGGGGAAATTCTAGTTATTTTATTTAAGTATTTGCATATACTGCGGGATGTGACTTAATGAGTTTTACAAGCTTTACTAAGTATAAGGGAGCGAGCAGGGACACCATGTAGTGCTCAAGAACTTCTCCATCCGCTCTCCTCCATCATCTTGTGCTCTGTTCTGAGAACTAAACCACTCATTAATAGGCCGAAGCTAGCCAGTAACACTGATAGTGAAATTATCATCAGCCAGAGAGACTTGATCCTCATGGCTGTGTAAGTAAGTACTAGAGCAAGAACTATGAGGATTAGTGACACTGTTAGATACCTCCTGTACCTCCTCTTGAGAAGTTCAGTCTCTCTTATTTCAGGAGCTGGCGCACCATTAGAGCACACTGTCTAGACCTCAAAGTTCTCTATCTCAGGCACTATATACATTTTAGCTTGGCTGGATCTAAAACATGTTAGAGTACCTTTGTGGAGGAGGCACTTGCCTAAGCACAAGAGAATTAAGAATATTAGAGCCAGGCATAAAAAGCGTGCTAGTTCAGTAGCTACGACACTAATTGCGATCGGAGTGATAGTAGCGATTATCACGGTTTTAAACCTACCGTTAATTAGCATTAGCTATAACGAATTGAGTGTTGATGTAACTTACCGCAGGAGCCTATCAGTCACCTTAATTAATTTAAAATTCAACCCGGAAGCAAGTTTACTTAGAACTAATGCTACACACGTTAGTATAGAAGCTGTAGTGCTTGATCAGGCTAAGAAGCTAGTGGTGATACCCCTAAAACCCGGAGAAGACTTTAAGATAGGTAGCACTGTTTCATACAACATCACTAATCAGGTGTTACCAGTAACATTGTTCATTAGGGATAATGTCACAGGGTTTACGTACCCTGTCGCCCTAATCTCGTCAACTAAAAAAGCGTACCTTCCACTAAGTACGTATCTATATGTAGCTCTTCTTGAAGCCCACATAGTTAACAACGAGGCACTAATTAGGGTAAGCACTGAATCACCAATCATTCTGCACGTGGAGGTTAACTATACAGAAGAAAATGTTTCAAAGAGAGTCGTCGGCCCCATTACGGGTACTAAAGAGCTACACATAGGAGGCACCTTCGAGCATCTTAAGGTATCTCCCTTTATAGTTATGGGCCCCCTCGTTCTGAAAATTCAAGACAACACAGCTATCTTATATCCCAACGACAACACCCAGATCTTTATTGCTCTATCTGCGACATTCATAGTTGTAGGTCTAGTATTGCTACACACTAGAGGAGCTAAGGGGAGGTAACATTATGAATCATCATTAAAACTTCACAAATAACCTGAAGTTTATAATGAATGAATTTGCAGGAACGAGAACAATCTACTCTAATACTAAAATTTTAAAAAGTACCCAAAGGTATATCTTCTTGAGAGGTGCGTATGTTGAGGCACTTGAAATCAATTACCCTAACGGTACTAATCGTTCTGACCATGTTCATAGGCTTTGCTACAGGAGTACAACCAGTGCATGCGCAGAAAAAAGGCCCTGCTTCTGACTACATAACATATCAGGTAGTACCGTTGGATCAGGTTCCTGAAGCATTAGGTAAAACCATAGATGCATACTTATTCGGTTTGAGGCCGGCTCAGACAAAGGTATTGGAGGGCAGGACCGATGTCACACTATATACTGCCCCGGCAGGAATAAATGATTACGACGTAAACCCCGCTCCAGTATATACTACAACACTAGATGGTGTACTGACTAAGGATGAGGTTGCAGCTAAGCTAGGCGTTCCTGCTGCAGCCATAACCTATATAGAGACTAACAAGACAGCCAAGAAGACCTACGTCGAGTTAGGTGCTTATCCGGGCAAGGGCATTAACCCCTTCGCCTTCAGGGAGGTCAGATTTGCACTAAACTACCTGATTGATAGAGAATACGTAGCAACCAATATCTACGGCGGTTACGCCGTTCCAATGTATACGAGCTACTCGTTCTACGACCCGATGTACTCCTTAATAGCAGACATCGTAGCTAGATACAAGTTCACCTACGCACCAGCACTAGCTGATCAGATGATAACTAAGGTACTGACAGCTGCTGGCGCTAAGAAGGAGGGCGGTAAGTGGTATTATGATGGCAAGCCAATAACTATTAATTTCGTGATCAGAACTGAGGATGAGAGAAAAGACCTAGGTGACATGTTAGCTACTGAGTTAGAGAAACTAGGATTCACCGTCAATAGGATGTACTTGGAGTTCGGTGAGGCCATCAGCACTGTTTATGCTACAGACCCAGCTGAGCTAAAGTGGCACTTATATACTGCAGGCTGGGGTAAGGGAGCCATTGATAAGTGGGATCCATGGGCAGTTACCCAATTTCATGCACCATGGTATGGCTGGGTGCCCGGCTTCCAAGAGGCTGGCTGGTGGCAGTACAAGAATGCTACAATAGACGAGCTGACTAAGGTGCTCTGTCTAGGTAAATTCAAGAGCAAGGAAGAGTATGTAGAAATGTTCAGGAAGGCTATTGAGATAGCTATACAGGAAGGTGTGAGAATATTTATAGTAACTACCATGGATGTGTACCCAGCAGTAGTTGACCTTAAAGGAGTTACTGTAGACCTAGGTGCTGGATTCAGATCAGTGTTTAATGCTAGAGAATGGTACATTCCAGGTAAGGATACTGTAAGGGTTGGTCACTTACATGTATGGACATCTAGGACCGTATGGAACCCATTCGGAGGATTTGAGGATGTATACAGCGTGGATATCGAAAGACAGACATGGGACCCATGGATCTGGAGACATCCATTTAACGGCGAGCCAATAGCTTTCAGGACACCTTTCGAAGTCACGACGGCAGGACCTGTAGGAAAGCTCGAACTTCCATCAGATGCGGTAATATGGGATGCCGAGAACGATAAGTGGGTGAACGTTGAGTCAGGCACCAAGGCAACTAGCAAAGTAGTCTTTGACCTAAGCAAAGTAATCGGTAGTAAGTGGCATGACGGTGCAACGATAACGTGGGCCGACATACTAGCAACATGGGCTGAGTGGTTTGAAATATGTTATGACCCAGTTAAGTCGCAGATTGAATCAGCTGTTGCAGGTCCCGCGAGAGAGACTCTAAACTTAATTAAGGGTATCAGATTACTGCCTGATCAGAACAAGTTAGAAGTTTACATCGACTACTGGCACTTCGATGAGGCATACATTGCAGACATGGCGGTTCTATCTATAGTTAACCCAGCTGAGCTGTACCTTGCTCAGGATCACCTAGCGTTCGTTAAGAAGACATACGCGTTCAGTGAGACTAGGTCAAGGGCTGAGAAGATACCGCAGTTAAGCCTCGTACTATCTGAGCACGCACAGGCCGTTAAGGAGGTTCTTGAGGAGTGGCTAAGCAAGAACTACTTCCCGAGCAGTGTATTCACAGTTAATGATAAGACATACATGACCGAGGATGAGTGGAAGAGCAGGCTCAACATGCTAATTGACTGGATCGATACCTACAACAATGCATGGGTATCTGACGGCCCATTCATGGTGGTACTGTTCGATAAGGATAAGGAGATGGCTAAGCTTCAGGCATTCAGAGATCCGACATACCCATTCAGTCCGGGTAGCTGGTACTTCGGTTTACCGAAACCTGTCAAGATAGTTGAGGTCGGTGTTCCAGTAGTATCACCTGGTGACGCAGCTACGGTGACTGTTACCGTTAGTGGCGAGCCACCGATATACGTCAAGTACATTATCAGGGACCCCATCGCTAATGCAATTATTGCTGCTGGCGACGCCTCACAGGTAACTCCAACAAGCTACCGCATAGACCTCTCATCGGACATTACTTCAAAACTCAAGGAGTACAGCGCATACGAGCTCATAGTGGTGGCCTTCAGTGACAAGGTGGCTATGCCTTGTGAGGTAACTCAGACACTAACAACAGGTGCTGCCCTGAGCGAGAGGTTCAAGGAGGTAAGTAAGAGTATTGAGGAAATAAGCAACAAGGTTGTGGAAATAAGCAACAGGGTTGAGGAAATAAGCAGTAAAATGTCAGCCGAGATTGCAAAAGTGAGTGAGACGCTAGGTGAGGCTCTGAAGACATCTATGAGTGAGCTGAGCTCAACACTGAGGACATTACTAACTGAGCTAGGCGACACACTGAGTTCAGCACTAAGCGCCATGAGCAGTGACGTATCAAGCCTGAAAGACTCGGTGTCCGACCTCAGTTCAAGGATGGATGAGCTATCTGGGAGAATGTTCTCACTTGAGGACACCACAAAGGGAGTGACTGGAGCATTCACAACTCTAGAAGCTCTACTGATAGTAGTGATCATACTGCAGATCGTGAGCATAGCCTTAGGCTTTAAGCGTAAATAGAGATAGAGATAGTAGAAAACTATAACACAAAAAATCATATTTTTAACTGAAGTTCAACTTCTTTTGGTGTTAACATTATTTAAAAGTACTAGATATTTTACTTAGAGAGGCGATAGGTGTGGGAGTGGGTACTGTATTAGCTAGGAGGGCTGTCGCACTAGCAGTTGCTTTAGTTCTCGTTGTGGTTTTAACTGCCATTATTATGGGTGCCTCAGGCTATGACAAAACAATCTGGCAAGCACTTATTCATGAGCAGGTCAGAGCCTATCAAATGTCGCTGAGGCAATCTAATGTCCCGCCTGGGAGGGTTAGAGAGCTTGTCGCTGAGTATAAAGAGGAACTAACAAAGATTTATGGATTAGATAAGCCGTGGTACCAGAGGTTTGGCCCCTTAGTAGTTAATACATTGACTTTTAACCTCGGTATTTCAGAAAGCTACGACGTAGCTAACGTAGCTGGCGTGCCCTATCCAGTGAGGGTTGGGGATGCTATAATGCTTTGTTTGCCGAGAACCATAGTGATGATAACTATTGCGCAAGCTATATGTGCCGTCATAGCATTACGCGTAGGACCGCTAATAGCTTACAAAAGAGGTACGTTGTTTGACCGCTCTATAGTGTTCTATGCTGCACTAACGAACGCTATACCTGTATGGTGGCTCGGAATGTTACTGATATACCTGCTATCCTATAGAGCAGGGTTCTTCCCCACAAACTTCAGGAGCGTCATAGCGTACATAAATACTTTCTGGGAGAATCCAGGAGCTAACTTTGTCAACATACTTTACTATGCTTCACTCCCAATAATCACTATAGTCATAGCGTTCCTAGGTTCATGGTTCTACTCGGTACGTGCTATGGTGCTGAGGATTGTTAGAGAGTACTTCGTTATGGTAGCGAGAGCTAAGGGACTTCCTGAGAAGTACATTGTCTCTAAGCATGTGCTTAGAGCTGCAGCACCACCCGTAGTAACTAATGTTATACTTTCTCTTGCTGGGTCTCTCGGAGGCTATATAATCACTGAGTCAGTATTTAACTGGCCTGGAATGGGTACTCTCTACTGGGTAGCTATAAGGTCAGCCGACCTCCCAACTATATTAGGGCTTACATACATGCTTACCTTAGTCTATATTATTGCTAGGTTTATACTTGAAGTACTTTACATACTACTTGATCCGAGGGTGAGATACTAATGAATGGTGACGGATCTGGTGCACCTGTGGTAACTGAAAGCAAGCTTAAGTCACTGAGTAGAACTCTAAGGACATGGATCAGTGAAATACTCTCCTACGGAACAGGCAAGGTAGGTCTCGTGTTGCTAATTGTTTTTGTAGTAACATCTATAGTAGCTCTGGTTACACTACCACCTGACTACAGGTACATGTGGAATAACCCCAAGTACTGGCAGGATTACCCGCAGCTAGCACCGCCTGAGTGGATTAGGGCTCTAGGTTACCAGAATGCCAAACATGAAGTTACAACATACGACAGCCCTACAAGCGTTAAGACAGGTGACTTTAAGATATTTAAGTACGTAATGTACTATGACCTCGACGTGAAAGATTACCCGCAGAACATAGTATTTAAGCTACAAGGAGTTAAAGTTCCGATAGTGAACAATATAGTTGCTCCCATTATCATTAAGGCTTACGTTGAGAGGTCTGATAAGATCACAATAAGGGTACTGGATCGAACGCTGCACCTACCTCCGAATACTACAGTTGCTTATGTTACTGAGCCCTTAATGATCAGTGCAGACAGGAATCTAATAATTACTGAAATAAGCACTAAGATGCTTAAAGGTGCTGAAGTCACTCTTAACCCTGTAGTAGCTATTAACTACCTATTCTCAAAGATAAGAGTAGTTAATGCTTCTGTTATTGAGACTGAACCGCTTGAAGGACACTATAAGGTCGTACTAGAGCTCTACTACCCTAGCGTAGTGAAGATATCCAACCCAGTTGAGAAAGTATCTATCGTAGTTGTTGGTAATTGCTACGGATATATGGGCACTGACAACAGAGGCAGAGACATAGCTCAAGCCCTGCTTTACGGCTTCCCAGTAGCTCTAGCGATAGGCTTCGTTACGGCGATAGCTTCAACATTGATAGGGTTATTTGTGGGGGCTATAAGTGCCTACTACGGCGGGCTAATCGATGAGCTCCTCCAGAGAGTAATCGACGTCATGGGAAATATCCCGCTCTTACCGTTCCTAATACTACTGGTGAACATCACGCCTGTCGAGTATAGACTTCAGGTGATAATGACGGTGCTAATAGTCTTCTACTGGGGAGGGCTCGCTATAGTGGTTAGATCTATGACTTTAAGCATTAAGGAGGAAGCATATGTTGAAGCAGCTCGAGCCATAGGAGCAAGTAATGCAAGAATATTGCTGAGACACATAATACCTCAGATAATTCCTTACGCTGTAGCTAGCTTGGTGTTTTCGGTGCCGGGAGCTATACTGTCTGAGGCAGGGCTGAGCGTGCTCGGTCTTGAGCACGGCTGGCCTACGTGGGGCAAGGTATTATCTGCTGCGAGGTTGAGTGGGAGATATGATGCATGGTGGTGGGTCTTACCCCCAGGTATCTTGCTGGCACTAATGTCACTTACATTCGTACTACTAGGTATGGCTATAGAGACCATAGTCGAGCCAAGACTAAGAACAAGATAATAAGTATTCTTATACACTGCTATTCTTTCAAACACTCAAAAACCTTAAACCCTTTTACAAAGTGGTAGTACCTCAGGGATAAACAATAATTTTCGAGAAATGCTCCTAAAGTGCTTCTCGAGGTCATTGGCAACTCAGCAAATGTTATTGTTCAGCTTAGTATTGAGCTAGAGAAGAATTATTTCCCATAAATAAAGTAACAGAATATTAAAGGTGGCTGTAAGGAGTTTGTACCGGATACCTGGTCAGCCATCAGACCTTATTAACCCGCCACGGGCTGTAGGTTCTACCTGAGATGTGCTAAGCGGATGGATATATGCGATAAGGAGGAGCCACCTATGGTTGGGGTCGAGCCTGAGCATTATGTTGCATGCTGGCTCTACGCAAAGAGGTGAAGCCTCATGTGCACTCAAGTTCAGATAGCAGAATCTGATCTAATAGGTAAGGAGGAATTCATTATAGCTGCAAAAACTTAAAGAAGTACTTCTTCTTGAGGAGGTGAATAAGCGACATCATTAGGAGGTGAGTGGGAAGTATATAGCTGAGAGAGTTTTTGAAAAGTACAAAACCGCTATGAATATTATAGATCCAGATGCATTAAAGCAATTAAAGAAAGCTATAGATGAAGCTATAAAATCACAATATGAATATAGAGGCTATATATACATATTTAACTATGATTTTCAATGGGATGTTCCTAGTGATAACATAATCTTAGTTATACAAGATGTTGAGAGGAAGCTCACAATATCCTTTATGTTAATAAGATCTGATAACCTATCTATAGCTATATATAGATTTTGGATATGTACCATACAATTAGTTAAAGATGCTTCACCAAAAATTAGGTAATGAATCATTTATAGGAGAACCATACACATCAATAAGCCTTCAATTCAATGCTGAATTTGCTAAAGCAGCTATTAAATTACTAAAAGAGTTTGAAGATCCTAAAATACTTTCAGAAATGAAGCCACTAATCATTAAAGGTACACCTTTATCAGTTGCTATTTCATTCCATAAAACAGATCCAGGTATTACCTATGATGAAACTGGAGTTCTAAAGGGTAATTACACCTTTATTGTAGAAATTGAAGCAAGCGAACAAAATGTCACATTAGAAAAACCACCAAAACTTTGGATCAGAATTCCAGGTTCATGCTATGGAATATTAGGAACAGATGGTAGAGGACATGATAATGCCATAACTATAATGTTAGGAAGCCAATTAGCATTACTAATTAGTATAACTTACGGAGTAGCAGTAGTAATTGTGGGTCCTACATATGGCATGATAAGTGCTTACGCTGGAGGGATTGTTGATGAAGTTGTGCAGAGAAATAATGAAATAGTCTATTCCCTTCCCGCACTACCATTTCTAATACTTTAGTTACTATATACGTGAGATATGGGGCTGAAACATTTAGCTGTAACTTTCTGTATCATTCTGTTCCGAGTGCTACGCTTATAATTCGTCACATCAGTATGTTCCCGCAGGCGATGGGAGCTATGCTCCAAGCCCTGGGTTATCTATAGATGGGAGCTCTATGCCGTTGAGCTCAACAACCATCCATGAACCCACGGAGATACCCAAATCCCTATGGACGAAGCGGAACTAATGAAGCCATATCACAATGAAACAAAAAATATATGAAGTGATACTGCTTGAGGAAACGGTAAACAACTTAATATCTGGCACATAGTAATATTTGGTTGGGCAGGTACAGCAATTATTGTGAGAAGTATGGCTTTATCCATAAAGGAGCAACCATATATATAAGCTGCAAGAGCTATAGGTGCTAGCAATTGGAGAATAGTATTTAATCACATAATGCCTCAACTAATACCATATACATTCGCGGCTATAGCTCTTGCAGTCCCAGGTGCCATATTGATGGAGGCTGGATTAAGTTTCTTGGGCTTAACTGATCCAACAATACCCTCATGGGAGAGAAAGCTTAATGAAGCTCAAGAGCTATGTTTGTATGGTGGTGGATAATTCCACCAGGACTAATGATAACAGTAACAGATTTAGCTTTCGTATTTATAGGTAACGCACTCGATACAATACTTAATCCGAAATTAAAGAAATATTGAGGTGATGTAATGTGGCTCTCCTAGAGGTTCAAAACCTAAAAACTTACTACTTCACACTAAAAGGCATGGTGAAAGCTGTAGATAATGTCTCACTAAGTTTAGAGAAGGGTGAGAGCTTAGGTATTGCTGGAGAATCTGGATGTGGTAAAAGTACATTAGCATACTCATTACTAAATCTAGTACCTCCACCAGGAAGAATAGTAGGAGGCAAAATAATAATCGATGGAAAA
>Ga0180301_10002727_pt1 | contig 13891 bp, 6 predicted proteins | sample GuaBasSediGuay16_FD_121797 | JGI IMG/M metagenome (GOLD analysis project Ga0180301, IMG submission 121797) | Subseafloor sediment microbial communities from Guaymas Basin, Gulf of California, Mexico - Guay16, Core 4569-2, 12-15 cm | ecosystem: Environmental > Aquatic > Marine > Hydrothermal...
GTCCAGGCTCAATGTCGATGAAATCGGAGTGGGCGATCCTCCAGGCGACCGGGTCTCCCTGTGAGACCTCTGCCTTTAGACTGCTGTTCCCGCTGGCTGCTCGGGTATTGTCCACGTGAACACTGAGGGCCGCAGGCGAGGCGCTCTTCCATGAGTTGCTCTGGCCTTCTTCGAAGCTCTGTGCCACGACGGCGTCGACACACCCTGCCACCTCGATCCGGTGACTTCCCGCGGCCAGGTATTGCGGCTCCAGGTAGACCCACTCAAGCTGGCTGCCGCTGACGTTTGACGTCTTCCCGTCGACTGTGACGGAGGCATTGCCGCTGAGCCTCAAGGCGACTTCATAAAGCCCCTCACGCGGCAACGTCAGGTCTCGCCAGGCGGGACTGGAGCCCAGCATCAGTGTCTGCCCGTCAGAGCCTCCGCAGCTAAGGTCGGTCTCTGCCTCCAGGAGGCAAATGAACGTCTTGTCCTCCAGGAGCGCTTGCACTGAAGCTCGCACCCGTTCGTATTCCCCCTGGGGAATGAGGGCGAAGAAATTCACAACGTTGAATCCTCCCTTGCTCTGGATGGTCAGGCTATGTCCTCCCTGTCCCACTTCTGGCAAGAGAGTCTCATCCCAGGCGAACGAGTTAACCTGGTCTTGCGTGTCGATGGTCTTGACGATCTCGCCATCCAGGCGGATGCTGATCCCGCTGCCGTGGATATTGCCAAGGTACCGGCACAGGAGATAGAAAGGCCCGGCTGCATCTATGCTGAAGGGCATCTCCAGAGAGGCGCTGCCTCTGGTGAACGCGATGCCCTCACCGTAGTCGAATTCCCAGTTCCGGATACCCGCGGCCTCCAGGACTGGGTGCCACTCGCCGTGCGTCAAGTCGCACACGGAGGCTCTGGACCATGCCTTGTCGGCGTCTCTCTGGTACGTGTGTGAAAAGGGTGCAATGAAAGAGCTATGTTGGCACAGTTGCACCGTAAGGTCGGTGGAGATGTCACCCTTGGCGACGAGCAGGCTACTGTCCTGCAAGGCCGGCGGCAAGGCAAGGAAGTCCTGGGTGATGAAGACCGAGGCTCCATGCTGGTTGAGCCACTGTACCCCCTCAAGGCCGGTGTTGGTCAGACACAGGTTATCGACCACAGAGACCGGTGGGGCAGCCTCTCCATCGATCTGGAACAGAGACCATTCGCCCGAGCTGTAGAGTATGGTAAAACCGTCACTCTGGTTTAGCTGGGGGAGGACGCGGTCGTCGAAGGAACGCTGGGGTTCCGTTGCGTCGTTGTGGAAGACCAGGTATTTGACACCGAGCGGCATGAAGAGCGGGATGGCGTCGACCAGCTCGAGTTCGCCGTAAGCGTAGCTGTACAGATATGGCGTCACGTAGGGCGAACTCCAGCGAGGAGACATTGTGTCCTTGGTGCTCGACAGGACATCGAAGGGCTGCACATGTCCGCTGGCAGACCAGGTGAGAGGTCTCTCCTGGTAGGAGGGGTACCACAGGACTCGGTAGTCGTCGTCGAGGTCGGCCAGGAGTTGATTGATCTCGCTGTGCTCCTTCGGGATCTCTACCGGAGTATACACCTCGAACAGGCACTGGGAAGCTGTGGGTATGACGGCCACGGTAGCAGCGAAGAGGACGAGAATGACTGCTCTCTTGTGCGCTTTCAACAGGTATCCGATGAGTACCGCGAAGGGGAAGAACGCGTAGAGTTGCCACTTCGGTGGCGATCTGAACATCCATCCTACCGCTGGCAGGTCAAACAGCAGGGCGGAGTAGACGCCTCCAAAAAGCCCGCCTGTCCCCTGCGTCAGCCCCAGGAAGACAACGAGCAGTGCACTGTAGAAGACTTTGTCCTTGTCCTCAATTCTGCTGCACAGCAGTCCGTAGACGCCGAGCGTGAGCAGCAGCGTTGCGCTGAGCACCCAGATTACGAAATAGGGGCGTGCCTCGGGGAAGTAGGAGTCCACCGTGGGCAGCACGTCTCTTGTGAACAGGAGCGTGTGGAAGAAATTGGAGCTGCTGAGGTACTCAACAGCCTGCTCCGTGAGGATGTAGTGGCCGGACTCAGCGGGTGAGAGTGCTCCGTTGCTGAGCGAGGCCATAATCAAAGGAACGACGAAGTAGCCGCCGAAGAGGGCGTAGATACCCACGGCCCTCAGGTAGACCCACAGGTAGCTCCTGCTGAGGTGCAGCATGGTATACAGGGTGAGTACCGTAAGACTGATGGCTACCACAAACGGGTGCACACTCACCAGGACCAGTATGGCTGAGGAGAGTATGATCAGCCTGAGTGACCTTGTCTGGAGACTCCTGATGTAGCATGTCAGGAGCAAGGGGAGCAGGGCGTATCCCCAGACGAGCGAGGACTTGTACAGGAAGTCCAGGGAGCAAATGCTTATGCCGTAGATGAGCGACACCAGCAGGCTGAGGGGGCGGTCCAGCTTGATTATCTTCCTGGAGAAGACGTAGAAGGACACCTGCGCCAGCAGGATGGGCAGGACGAGCATTATCTTGAGGACTGAAGCCACGCTGACGCCGCAGCTCACGAGAAGCATGAACGGTAGGCGCGGTGCCAGCCTGTATAGTGTTTCGAAGTTGTTCTGGGATGTAATGTCGTTCCAGAGGGGATAGTGATACCTGATGAAATTCTCAGGTTCGATAGGGAACGTGAAGTCCCAGAACAGTACGACCCCTGGCGAGAACAGGACCTTACTGAAAAGGACCGTATCAACTAGCAGGAAGAGGAGCAGAGGGGCAGCCCAGGTTGTGAGGAAGCGCTGTTCTCGGAATCGCATCAATTATGGCTCGTTTCACCTTTTCTGTCTGGAGGATCACCTCGTCGACTGTGAATGACTGTGCGCCTATGTTCTCCAGGAAGTCCCTGTTCTTTTGCTCGTACTTTATGCCGATGAGCGGCACGTGCGTCAAGTGGGCGAATACCTGGGAGTGAAGCCTCATTCCTATAACCAGGTCCATCTGGCCCAACAGGCCCATGAACTCGCGCGGTCGGGATTGACTCAGCAAGACCAGGCAATCGCCGTTCTCCATCCTGGACTTCAGTGCTTCGCCGAGGGCTGAGTCGTTCTCGGCGAGAGAGTTCGTCATGGCAAAGGGGAAGAACACGAACCTCACCCTGTGCCTGAGGACGTGGTCTAGCTGGTTGATGATCCTGGCGAAGGTCTCGACCAGCAGGGCGGTGGCAACGCGATCCTTCAACGGCTTGATGGACAGGCCTATGTTGATTTCGTCATTCGCTGCTCCCAGGGAGGGCTGGATGGCTTCCGGGCCGGAGAGGGAACCCTCGTCAGCCAGGAACAGCGCTAGATCGGGACATACGTGGACTTCCTTGAACCGCGTCAGACTCTTCAGGGTGGTTGCCGAGCTTTCGTCCCTGGCGCACACTAGGTTGGAGAACAACATGGACAGCCAGACAGACCACCTTTGCCAGGCAGGCGCTGTCGGGTAGATCCCGATGCCGACGTACGCCACCTTCTTGCCCAAAACCCTGGCCCCGAGCGCACAGTAGGGCACCAGCTTGGCCAGCGGGCCGGTGTAGCCGCTGAACATGCCGCCACCTCCGACCACAACCAGGTGGCAGCGCAACAGCTTGAGAAACAGGTGGCCGGTCCTTCTGATGGGCAATGCGTGCAGGTTCCGTCTGTCATGGAACTGGTACAGGTTGGCTGCGTTGCGTACCGGGACGTAGAACTCCACCTCCGCGTCGCCGTGGGCAGACCTGGCGGCCTTCTCGATTATGTCGAGCAAAGAGGAAAGGATAGCCTCGTCGCCTATGTTCCTGTTCCCGTAGTTGCCGACGACCAGCACCCGCAAGCGGCGTGGAGTCTTTGCCAGCAGAGGCAGCAGCAGGCTTATGTACCTGGCCCTCTGCTCAGACAGATCGACAGACCCGCCCATTGGCCACCTTCTCCAGCACAGCCCTAAAGTCCTCTGCGCTCTTGTCCCAGTTGAACTTCGAAGACCATTCCACGGCGTTAGCGCTCATTGTTCCCCTTAATTGCGCCTCTGTCAAGACCAGGACTATGGACTTGGCCAGCGCATCCAGGTCGCCGCTGGGAACCAGCAGTCCCGTCTCTCCGTGCTGAATCGAATCCCTCAGGCCAGGGACGTCGTAGGCTATCGCCGGCGTCCCGCAGGCATTGGCCTCTATCACCGATATGCCCCACCCCTCCTTTGCCGAGGGAACCACGAATACCCACGCTGCCTTCAGTATCTCCGCCTTCTCCCTCTCGGAGACCTCCCCCCTGAGCGTCACAGAGGACTTGGCTGGGGAGCCTTCCACCTCCTTTTGCAGATCGGTGTAGTCTCCTCTCCCGGCGATGAGCAGCTCCGCTTCAGGCACGGCTCTCTTGACGGCCCCGAAGGCGCGTATCAGGTGCTCTACCTGTTTGTACTTCTTGATTCTTCCCACATAGGCTACGAGAGGTGTTGGCGACTTGGTGCCACAGCCCAAGACAGCGTGGTCTACGGCATTGTAGACGGTGTGGACTCTGTGCCCGTTTACCCCGAATTGGGCAAGCTCCTGGAGTGAGCTTGGTGATACGGTTACCACCGGGGTCCGGCGATAGACCAGCGGGATACTCCTCTCGGCGAGCCAGCCAACGATGGCAAGCGGGAGTGGCAGCTCTTTGAAGAACACCTCACTCCTGGCCAGGTGATGGATGATAGCCACTTTGGGTTTGCGCGAGAACAGAGGTGTAAAGAACGGCACACCGTTTATGCTATCGATGACTATGTCGCAGGACTTCCTTGACCTCAGTAAGTAGTCCAGCATGGCACGAACGTAAACGAAGAACGCCCCGCCGCACCTCCTTATTCTGATGCCGTCTATCTCGTCCGTGGGCTGGCAGCCCTTGTAGCTGCCGCAGAACAGGACCACCTCGTGCTCGGTGGCCAGCCTTCTGGCGATCTCGTGGAGGTAGAGCTCAGCGCCGCCGGCCATCGGATGCGTGATATCGCGCCAGTTGAAACAGAGGATCCTCATCTGGGCCTAACCCGGTATCTAGTCGCCAACGCGGTCTACATGCGGTTCCAGGCGCCGTTCCTGGCCTTCGCGGCCCGAGCGGCGTCCAAGCCATCGCACCTTCAATAGCGCCATGAACATGGCTGGGACCACCGCCTTGAGATTCAGGGTGGAGCCGACCTTGTCCTGCCACGTTATAGGCACTTCCTTCACCTGATGACCGCTGTTGCAGAGCCGGTAGAGCAGTTCCACGTCGAAAGCGAAGTTGGTCACCTGCAGGCTGGGCAGGACGCGGTCGATAGCCTGCTTCCTAAACACCTTGGCGCCACACTGGGTGTCTTTGAACGGCAGGTGCAGCAGGAGCCTCACCAGAAAATTGAACCCTCTGCTCGCAATCCTCCTGCTCAGGGGTTGCCTTGTGACCACGTTAGATCCACGGACCCATCTTGACCCTATAACCCCGTCGCATCCTTCCAGTGCGATCACCAGCTTTTCAAGCTCTGCTGGTGCGGTGGCGCCATCGGCGTCCACAAAGGCGACCACGTCGCCTCGGGCCATCCTGAAGCCCTCTATGACTGCCCCTCCCTTGCCAATTCGAGCCTTAAACTCTCTCGAGCTTACCTGGGGGAACCTGAGGTGACATTCTTTCACTATCTGGGAGGTCTGGTCCGTGCAGCCGTTGGGCACTATGATGATCTCGAAGTCCTGTCCGTATTGCCGGGAGAAGTGGCGGATGTACTCCTCCACTGTGGCGGCGATTGTGCTCTGTCCGTTGTAGGTTGGGACTATTATAGACAACATTGCTTTATCACCTCAGGCACATGGGCGATATCTGGCATTGACCGCTGCATTCATACACAGTGGCAACGTGAAGAGAAGACAGAAGCAGGCAGACAGAAGGACTATGTTCACCAACTGGTCGATGCCGGAGTGATACATAAGTATGAGGCCCACCTGAAGCGAAGCCGCTGCAAGAAGGCTGACGGCTACCTCTTTGGCGCGATTAAGCGCCAGCAAGTAGTGAATGACCAGGAACAGAACGGCAGACAAGAGCATGGCCAGGGCATACTTCACCAGACTGGTCGAAGTGATGGCATACTTGCCTTGCAGGATCACGTCGGTGACGAAGTGCGGAAACAGGACGTAGGTGGCTAATACGGCACCGCCTATGAGTGTGACGTAAAGCATTGCTCTTTGCAGCAGCCGCCCGTGAGCGCCGCCCGTCTCGAAGAGCTCGGAGGCCTTGGGGAACATGGCTGCTGCTATGCCGGCAGGGGCGAACAGGGCTACCTTGCCGGCAACGGAGATAGCCGAGTAGGTGCCGGCACTATCCGCCTCCAGGTAGTGCTTGGCCAGCACGACATCCACGTTGGTCAGGACGGCAAAGCAGACCAGGGCTACCAGGGACAGCCCGGTATACGACTTCAGACCGCTGACACTGACTGGCTGGTGGCTTACCCGGGCAAATCCCCGGAGAAAGTAGGTGGTCACCAGGAGTGCTGCGCAGTAGGCCAGCACGATGGGCAGCAACCCACCATAGACGCCCAGGCCGAGCCAGACGAACAGGACGGCGAGTGAGAATCTGAGGAAAGCCAGGAGGCTATTACTGAAACCCGAGGGTATGAACTGCTGTAGCCCTCTCAGGGCGCCGTTATTCACCGGAAGGGCGAAGGCCATGATGAAAGCGGCAAAGAGCAGCACGGCGTAGAGGTTGTCGTCTATTCTCAGAAGGTTGCAGACCAGGGGTGACAGTGCTGCTGAGACAGCGAAAGCAGCCAGCCCGACAAGCAGCATCCCCTTCAGCGAAGCGCTCCATAGATAGCTCGCTTTGCCGATGCTGCCCTGGGCTTTGAAGGTGGAGACGAACTTAGTCATGGGGGTCTGCAGGGCCTGAGTCAGCCACCACACGATCATAAAGAGAGAGAAGAGACTGAACAGCGTGCCGAAATCTGCCGGGCTGAGCATTATGCCCATCGATATCTGGTAAAGGTAGTTGAACAGGCCAGTCAACAGGCCAAAGATGACCATGATCAGCCCGTCTCTGGCCATGTCGTCCTGCATGAGCCTGTCCTTTGCCAGGAGCAGTCTGTCTTTCAGCCCGAGCGCGGGCTGTGCCTCTTCAATCGGTATCAGGCCGTCCTGCTGCACGTGTTCGTCCCACGAGATTAGCTCCCCGGCGTGCCACGTTGGCTCTTGCTACCGCCAGCAACTGGCCGGGTGGCATCCCACTGCGCTTGCTGATGATAAAGAGAGACGCAATAGCCACGGCTGCCAGCACCCCGAGGACGACCCATAAGATCATTGCCCAGCTAGTGCCTTTGGCTACACTAAAGGCCAGGCTGGCGGCTTCACCCACGTTGCCAGCGCTATCGACAGCCCTCACTTCGAAGACATGGTCACCATATGAGAGCGCATCAGCATCTTCGACGGTGAAGGTGGTGTTGTTGCCGATGCTGGCGAAGTCGCCTGAGTCCAGTCTCACCTGGTAGGCTGCGGTCCCTGAGACAGCATCGGTAGCGGCGTCCCAGGTGAAGGTGGGAGTGGTATCATCGGTGGGACTGGTCCGGGCCAGGTTGGTGGGTGCCGGGGGTGGAGTGGTATCAATGGTGAAGTCCAGAGTGGCGCCCTCGCCTTCGTTGCCAGCGTTGTCCACTGCCCGTACTTCGATGGTATGGCTGCCGTCGCCAAGGGCATCATCGTCAGCTACGGTGAAGGTGGTCACGTCGCCGATGTCGGTGAAACTGCCGGAGTCTATGCTGACCTGGTACGAGGCCACCCCTGTGCAGGTGTCGGTGGCTGCATCCCAGGTGAAGGTTGGCGTGTTGTCCCGGGTCGGTGTAGTCCTGGCCAGGTTGGCTGGGGCTGAGGGACCGGCGATGTCGGTTGTGTTGAACGTGAGGTCTGCTGACGTTGCCAGGTTACCGGAACCATCAGCGGACTTCACCCGATATTGATAGATGGTGCTCGATTCGAGGCCGCTAAGAGAGATGCTGTGATCGAACACCAGTGCGGAGTCTTCGGTCACACTGGTCTCAGAGCCAGTGCTGGGCTTGTACTCGACCCGGCTGGTGGCAGGCTCATCCGTGCTCCAGCTTATAGTCGCCGTGGTGGTAGTGATGGTACTGACGGTGATCCCCGAAATAACGGGCGCGGTGGTATCGGAAAGCGTGGTGAAGGTCTGGTCGGGCGATATCGTCATGTTCCCCGAAGCGTCGGCCGACTTCACCCGATAGTGGTAGAGTGCGTTGGGTGCCAGGCCAGCCAGAAACACGTTGTGGCTGGTGACCAGGTTGGGGTCCGCCGGCGAACTGGAGCCGTAAGAGGTGGTTGTCCCGTACTCCACTTGGCTATCGGCCGCTTCGTTGGTAGTCCAGGTTATGAGAGCAGTGGTAGAGGTAACACCGGACGCAGTGATATCGGAGATGACTGGCTGCGTGATATCCGCGGCCGTTGTGAACCAGTACTCGGCCGACACCGCCTCGTTCTCGTAAGCGTCCTGAGATATCACCCTGTAGTAATACCTGGTGTCTGGCAACAGCCCGCCCAACGCATAGCTATGGCTGCTGAGCAGGGTGGTGTCTGCCACGCTGGTGGTGTCGTAGTTGCCGTGAGTGGTGGAGGTGGTGCCGTATTCAACTTGAGACGTAGCTGGCTCATCGGTGTCCCAGGTAATGGTGGCTGTCGAGGTTGTAGCGATGGTGGTGGCAGAGGGGGACACGCTCGATATCACCGGAGCCGTGGTATCTGACAGCGTAGTGAAGGTGAAGTCGCCAGACGACTCTTCGTTCCCGGACGCGTCCGCTGACTTGACCCGGTAGTGGTACGTGGTACCCGGGGTCAGCCCGCTGAGCACAACGACGTGCGCCGTGCTGTCAGCCGTGGTATCGGCAGGTGTTGGGGCACTGTTCCCGTATGAAGCGGATGTCCCATACTCCACGTTGCTTGTGGCCACGGCGCTGGTGTTCCAGGTTATGGTGGCGCAGGTCAGGGTGATGCTGGAGGCGGTTACTCCGGAGATGGTGAGGGCTTTGGTTGTGAATGAGTACTCAGCCGAAGTGGTCTCGTCGGTGCCGTCTGAGGACTTGACCCGGTAGTAGTAGGTAGTGCCGTTGACAAGTCCGCTGAGGATTACCGCGTGGCTGGTGTGATCAGCCGTGGTGTCGGCAGGGGTTGGGGCGGTCTCGGTGTAGACGCCGCTGGTGGTGCCGTACTCCACGTTGCTGGTGGCGTTTGTGTCGGTTATCCAGGTGATGACGGTGCTGTCCTCTGTGACGCTGCACGCCTGGACGTTAGAGACCACCGGCGCGGCTGCCTGCGCTGGAACAGGAGTCAAAGAGCAGAGAAGCAATGCCAGGACGAGAGAAGACACTAGAGCAGTTCGGACAACATTCACTGCGTTCCTCCAGCATATTGCTTGTCTGGGACGAAAGCGCGTATCCCACTGTCTGTCAACGCGGTGCGTAGGCCACGGTTTCTCCCCGCATATGTGCTACGTGGTGACGAAGCTGTACTCAACCGATACCGATTCATTGGTGCTCGCATCCTGGGATATGACCCGATAGTAGTAGGTAGTACCAGGCTCGAGCCCGCTCAGCACGATGCCGTGGCTGAGCCGCAGAGTGGCGTCCAGAGCGCTGGTGCTCTCATAGTTGCCGTGGGTGGCAGAGTTTGTGCCATATTCTACCTGAGCGGTGGTGTATTCATCGGTCGTCCAGGTGATGACGGCTGCTGTCGCTGTTATGGCCTCCGCCGATACCGAGGCAATGGCCGGGGCGACCTTGTCCTCTGTCTTGAAGCTGTACTGGATGGACACCGTCTCATTGCCGTACGCGTCCTCAGAGATCACCCTGTAGTAGTAGAAGGTGTCCGGAGTGAGCCCGACCAGTGCTACACCATGGTTGGTGCTGTCTGACGTTGAATCAGCAGGCAGAGGCGCGCTGAAGGGATAATCACCGACGCTGCCGTGTGGCGCGCTGTCGTACACTATCCTGGTGGTGGCCAGTTCGTCCGTGTTCCACAGGATAATGGCGCTGGTCAGGTTCACGTTTGACTCGGTGACACCTGATATCACAGGAGCCGCAGTGTCGGCCAGAGTGGCGAAGCTATGCTCAGCGGACACCGTTTGGTTGCCGGAGGCATCCGCTGATATGACGCGGTAATAATAGGTAGTGTCGGGTGAGAGACCTGCCAGGCCCATGCTGCGACTGAGAAGGAGCGCAGTCCTCACGGAGGTGCTCTCCGAGTAATCAGCCGCCGTGCCGGATGCGTGCGAGGCGTCGTCGTACACCACCTGGCTGGTGGCAGGCTCATCGGTATTCCATGAGATGATTGCTGTTGTGGTAGTGATAGCGGACGCAGTGGCAGCAAGGGTAGCAGGGCCCACTGTGTCTGCCTCCGTGGTGAAGCTGAATTCTTCAGAGACCGCCTGGTTGTCACACGCGTCCTTGGACACGATCTTGCAGTAGTACGTTGTGCTGGCCGAGAGACCGGCCAGCCCCATTCCGTGATGGATGACCATGTCTGGATTCAAGGGCGAACTGCAGGTGTACTGCTCAGGAGCACCGGCCCCGTGGGAGGTATCGTCGTACACCACCTGGCTGGTGGCGGGCTCATTGGTGCTCCAGGTGATGACGGCAGTCGTGACGGTGATACTGCTGGTTGTGATTCTTGATATTGTCGGCGGTACGGTTTCCCCGCCTGTCTCAAAGGTATAATCGCCAGATACGGCCCCGCTTGACTTCACCCTGTAGTGATAGGTGCTGTTGGGTGACAGGCTGGTCAGTGAGACGCGGTGTTCGGTAGTTAGTCTGGGGGACAGAGGGCTGGCGGCCCCGAAGCTCGTGGTCAAGCCGTATTCCACCTGGCTGTCCGCTGCCACATCGGTGCTCCAAGTGATGGTGGCGCTGGTCGCTGTAACGCTGGTGGCAGCGACATTTGTGATGGCTATGGTGGCAACTCCGGACAGGGTGTCGAAGGTATGATCGACCGATGTTGAGGTATTCCCGGCAAGGTCCACGGAAACTACTCTGCAGTGATAGGTCGTGCCGGGGGTGAGACCACTCAACGACACACTGTGACTGGTGCTCAAGGTCGAGGTCTGACTGGTGGCCGTGCCATAAGAGTCAGTGAGGCCATACTCTACCTGGCTGGTAGCTGCCTCGCTGGTTGACCACGATACGGTGGCCCCTGTCTGGGTGATGTCTGACACCTGAACGCTGGAGATCGCGGGCGCAACAGAGTCGATGGTGAAGGCTGCGTCGCTGGTATCGCTGCCGTCGTTTCCACTATCATCGGTGGCGGTGACTCTGACTTTGGCGCTACTGGTGTTGATGGTGGGCACAGTCCAGGTGTAGCTGCCGGTGTCGGCCAGGTTGGTTACGACGGAGTCCCATGTGTCGCCGCCGTCGGTCGAGTAATCGATGTCTACTGTGCTCTTGTCGCTGTCAATGGTCACCCAGGTAATGGCGTGATCCGTCCCGCCGGCCCATGCCTCGCCGCCATTGGGACTGCCAACAACCACCACCGGCGCGGGCAGCTCAGTGACTTCCAGGTGCAGCTCCACCGATGCTCCGCTGGTGAACCGGGCTGTAGTGGCTGCGGTTCCGCCAACGTAGAACGCTATGAGGTCGCCTTCCGTGGCACCTTCCTTTCCGGGTGTGTCGGGGTCGTCGCCGGGAACAACGAAAACGGGATCGTAGCCATACCGGCCGCTGCTGGTGGTTGTATTGGAATAGGCGGTGCCATCGATCTTCGCCTCGATCACGACGCCATCGGGGGTACCTGAAGCTGGCTCGCCGCCGATGCGCACTTCTCCGTAGAACTGCATTCCTATCTGGGGTACAGCGGCCACTGGTGACGGTAAGAGCGCGGCGAGCACGCAGAGTGCGATAAGGATGCCGGATAACTTCCATAGCCTGGAGTCACTCATAAGATGGCCCTCCCTTATGATTCAAGCGAGGCGATTTCACCATTCCCCCTATTCTTCTTCCGGTTCGCCGTGACCGGGTAAGCAGCCCCCCCTCTTCGCAGCCCGAAGCACCGGGCTTGCCAAGAGGGGGGTGTTCTCCCATTTGAGGAGAACCTGGCAACCGTGGTTGCCAGGTCCCCCCTCTGCCATCGTTTACGGCTGAGCTACCACTTCGCCTGGCTCGACCAGGTAGATCCAGTAGCCCTTACCGGGTTCCATGCTGTCGGTATCCAGCAGAGTCCTGAAGCAGCCGAGGTAAATCTCTGCTCCGCCCTCTCCTTCCTCCTCGCCCATTTCGAAGCTGATGTAGTTGTCGTACTGGAGTAGAGAGGCCCAGACTTGCTGCGGGACGGTAACCGGGCGTAGGTATAGACTTACCTCTTTTGCTCTCTCCGAGTGCAGACCGATGAGGTTCCACCCGGGTTCCAGAGAGTAGGTAGGCGGGGCTGTTGCCGGCTCCAGCACCTGCCCGGTGTAGCTGAACTTGATCGGGGCTGGCGTTGGCGGCAGCCCATAGTCGAGTGGCGCGGAGTACTCGAAGTCTTCCTCATTCATGTAGACCCAGTAGCCCTTGCCCGTCTCCATGGTGGTCAGGCTGTCGGGCGCATCGCCAGTGGTGTAGACCTGCCAGGTTGCGCTGGCCGCATCGTAGTACCACACTGACTCAACTCCCCTCACGCTGCCGAGCAGGTTGCCGATATCGTTGTCGTCAGGTATCAGCGGCAGCGAGATGAGGTTCCACTCCGGCATCAGGTAGATGTTGTAGGCGGAGAGAGTGGAGACGATCAGGGCAGTGACCGTACCGGTGGCCTCATTGCCTGCGTTGTCGGTGGCCCTGATGGGGAGTGAGTAGGTCCCCGGGGGAGCATCGTCTGGCAGACGCATGGGCATGACGTACTCGCCAGTGGTGCCCCACTGATCGGTGATGGCCTCGGGCAGCTCGTTGACGGGAATAAACCAGTTGCGATCACCTTCCCCTTCACCGGAGTCACTGCCAGGGAGATCGAGCATGACCTCGGAGACGCCGGAAGGTTCGTAGTCCGTGCCCTCGGGTGGCAGGTCAGTGACGTTGACCTGGAAGAGTAGCAGGTCTCCCGGCCTTGCCGCCGTCTCGCCCAGGAAGTAGACAGTTGGAAGTACCTCGATCGTGGGCGGCGTGGACTCGCGGATGATGCTCACCGTGTCGCTGCCAGTCAGTCCGGCAGCGTCCGTCCCCGTTGCCACGATGACGTTCTCTCCCTCGAACAGGGAAATCTGGGTGGAGAACGTCCACTCGGGCGCCTCCTGCCCATCCGGTATGTCAGTAAGCGTGTAGAATGGCTTGTCGTTGATCTTCACGACAAGGTTGTCAAAGTTCAGCTCGTAGACCGTACCGGACAGCTCGATGCTACCCTGGCCGGTGCTATGTGGTAGTTCGTCCAGGTCGATGACGGGGCCGGTGGTGTCCAGCGAGACGGTAAGGGTCTCCGAGTCCCTGCCCTCCGCTCCGGGTATGTAGCCGCTCTGGGCAGTAACGGTGATCTCGTTATAGCCCTCGGCCAGTGTATAGCTGGTGGAGAAGGCGAGGTCGACTACCTCGGCGTTGATCCCCTTGAAGCCAGCACCCTCGACGGTGACGTCGTCTATGTACCAGCCCTCGAAGTCGTTCATCCAGTCGTCCATTGAGTCGAACCTGAACCGTATCTGGGCATCGGTGGCACCTGCATACATACCCAGGTCGACGCTCACCTCGTACCAGTTCCAGTTCGGGTCATCTCCAGAGAAAGGCCCGGCCATGGGATCTTTCCACATCCATGCCATGGGGACGATGATCCTCTGGCGGCTTCCTCCAAATGGGTCGGGGTACCAGTCGCCGTCGACGATGTAGGCCAATGGCTGCCATTCACCGTCAACATAGATGTCTATGAGCTTCCGGTCGACCTCAACCCAGGAGTCGGTGTCCCACGA
>Ga0180301_10002728_pt1 | contig 13886 bp, 11 predicted proteins | sample GuaBasSediGuay16_FD_121797 | JGI IMG/M metagenome (GOLD analysis project Ga0180301, IMG submission 121797) | Subseafloor sediment microbial communities from Guaymas Basin, Gulf of California, Mexico - Guay16, Core 4569-2, 12-15 cm | ecosystem: Environmental > Aquatic > Marine > Hydrothermal...
CAAACGTCTCTGATCCATTTGCCTCCAAAATAGCAATGTTACCAATATGCTTCCCAAGAAAAAGTTGTTAGTAAAGAAGGTTTGCATATTATTGATCTGATCAAAGATTAAAATAGGTATCAAATAAACAGAATGTGTTAATACAGCAATTGCTAAAGATACTTTAAAACTTAAAGGCAACATTCCAAGGACGAAGATAACAAGAAGCACTATTCCTGCATAATATGGGGATTGATGTGCATTAAATTTTAAGATCATTAATTCTATTGCCGAAACACTAACAGCAGTTCCTGTAAAGACAAGGGGAAGCAGAGGAGGCTTTTTGTTTTTTAATTTTTGAAGAACAACAAAACATATGAGAAGAAAAGTCGAAGCTGTTGCGCGTATTAACAGGAAGCTCGAAAACAGATGGGGAACGACCACGTAGTCCAGGATGGCCAGCAGGAGGAAAAACAGGGCACCGAGTAGAAGGAGCGTTTCTACCCGGCGGAACAACAGGTCGTAAAGCTGTGATTCTACCGAACGATTGTTATTTCTCGCCTTCTGCTTCAAGTCCTTTCGACTACGTAGAAAATGATCACCCCAGAAGGTTCCCTCATCGTCAGTACATTTTGCCTCGGTATCATGGCTTTTTCAAACAGCATGGAGATATCATAAGGGGTGCGCTGGAAAAACGCACTCCAGTTCACTATCCAGTGATACACCCCTGTATCGTACCTGTTGGCATCTTTGAAAGCCAGGATCAACTTACCTCCTGGATTGAGCAAATTATACAGGGAATTGAGCAGCTTGACCAGAAGATCATCAGTGAGATAATCAAAAAGTCCTGTGCTGTATATCACGTCCTGTGGGCCGAAGTCAGTCAAAACCCTCTTGTGATTCACCATCCTGACAGCGTTATATTTACGGAAAATGACGTTATCACGTATTGGTGTGAAAGCCAACCTCTGAGAAGAGAAATCAAGGGCTTCCTCGTCAAAATCAATACAGGTAATTTGTGCCTGTGAGGCAGAGATTTCTTTCACCAAATCCATCAATTCACGCGATGATCCACATGCTATGTTTAGAACCTTTGGCGATTTCCTATCCATAAACTCATTTCTTAAAATCTCTGTCAATAGCTTCAATCTCCCCCTTACTGCTTTAGCTAAGGTAGCACGCAGAAAAATTATGTCGAGTATCCTTCCAATTCCTGTTGAAACGGGGGTATTGCGGTAAACCAACTCAAGCATTCTGTAATCTCCGGGATAACCCTTTGGCCATTTCCGTGCATAATTTATCAGGTAGCTTTTCTGGAATACTTCTTCTGTCTCTTCCATTACTTTCTTCTTCAGAGTCTGCAAGGATTGTTCATCGCAGATTCCCAGGTCTTCAATCTCACGGCATATATGAGCAATTTTGTAAATGTAATGCCCAAGTTCTGATACCATTTCTTCTTGAGAATGAAATTCCAAAGATTCTTCTAATTCCCTGCATTTTTCCTTAAAAATACTTATGGTGCTAAAGAGCTCTTTGAATTTTACATCGTAAATCTGCTTTTCGTAAAGTTGCAGGAATGATGATGAATGGAAATCGAGAATAGACCCACAATACTGACAATGTGTAGCGCCATTGAGGTTTATTGCACCACAGAAGGGACAGAAGTTCGAAGGAATGCGATTACGAATGATATCCCATATTCTGGCTTTTGTTTCGGCATCAGGCTTTTTGAACCTGATAGCAATTCCCGAGGCTTCTTTGCGCAGTACGGTTCCTTTCGTTTCGAAGCTTCCTCGAGGAAGTTTCATGATCAATTTTGCCCATGTCCCTTCTGAAATCGGTTGATTTGATTTCAGAAAAACCCCATATAGACCAAGGTCTTTGGTATAAGTTTCGTACGGCTTGATTTCTTCACTGCTTGGAACGATTGTTACAGGGATTTCCACACTGCAACGCAAATCATAACGCCTCATTTATAAACCTCCTATTACTTTGAATTTTTACCTGTTATTAGCAAATAATGTGCCACTTAGAAAGGATACCTTTGTTTGAAAAAGGAGCGGATGGTGTTGGGCCTAGGTGGTCAAATTTTCCCAAATCTGGGAAAAGCTTTCCTCCACCTTGAGGAAGGCCTCCACTATGGTGGGGTCGAGGGCATGGCCTTCTTCGGCCTTTATGGCCTCTACGGTTTCGGCGTGACCGAAGGCTGGCTTATAGGGACGTTTTGCCCGTAGGGCATCATACATATCGGCCAGCGCCATTATGCGTGCCGAAAGGGGAATTTCCTCGCCTGAGAGACCATCCGGATATCCTTTCCCGTCCCACCTCTCATGATGCCATCTGGCAATTTCAATCCCCATGTTCAGGAATTTGTTCCTCGGATACTTCCGCTGGACCTCCTCAAGGGCACGTGCACCAATGATGGTGTGACTTTTCATGATTTCCTTCTCAGAAGGGGTAAGGCGATTGGGTTTGAGCAGGATATTGTCGGGAATCCCCACTTTCCCTATGTCATGCAGAGCAGCAGCCCAATAAATGGTCTCGACAAATTCATCATCCACCGAAAGACCATGAGGAGAAAAATCCTTAAGGGATAATGCAAGGATCTTACAAAACATCTGAACCCTTTCGATATGTTGCCCTGTTTCTATATCATGGTACTCTACAAGCTTCGATATAGCCACAATGGTGGAAAGTTGCGATTCCAAAATTTCCTTCACCTTCTCCTCTACCATCCTTTGCAATTCGCGATTGTATTGCTTCAGTTCCAGATGAGCAGCTCGCAGCTGTAAATGGGTCTTTACTCTTGCCTGTATTTCGCGAAGGTGAAAGGGCTTGGTGATGTAATCGGCTCCCCCTACCGAAAAGGCCCTCAGTTTGTTATCCACATCATCAACTCCACTTATAAAAAGCACCGGTATGTCACTGAATTCAGGATTTTCCTTTAACATCCGACACAGTTCTAATCCATCAATTCCTGGCATCACTATATCGAGAATGATAAGATCCGGCGGAGATTTGAAGATTGCTTTAAGGGCATTGATTCCCGAATCAAAGGCCATCACATCATAACCTGCAGCCTTCAGGATTTCCGACAGCACCCGAAGGCTTCCTCGATCATCATCGACTACCATTATCGTTGGTCGCTTCATTTCTCCAAATTCATTAGCGCACAACCGAGCAACATGTCAATTTTTAAGGGATCTTTTCCGGTGCGAGGTCTTTTCGAGGTACATCTTTCTGTCGGCTTCGCTTAAGGCCTGATCCAAGGTGATCTCGCCGTGGGGATTCCAGTAAGCACCCCCTATGGACAGGCTCAGGGGCACCTCGGGGGCGGTGGCATTGTATTCCTCCACCTTCTCTTCTATCCTCTCCTTGGCCTTTTCCACGCCGTTGTCATTGGGTTCAAGGAGCACAATGAGGAATTCGTCCCCTCCATAGCGAACCACGATGTCGCTTTCGCGTACCGAGCTCTTCAGAAGCGCGGCCACTTCCTTCAACACCCGATCCCCTACCAGATGCCCCTTCTTATCGTTTATGGCCTTCATATCATCTACATCGACCATGAGGAGGCCGATGGGGTGGCCATAGCGGCGTGCCCTTTTCTCCTCCTGTTCAAGCAGCGCAAACAAATAATGACGGTTGTAAAGACCGGTCAGGGGATCGTGGAGGGCCATCTGTTCAAGTTCTTTCTTCAACCTTATCCTGTGAACCATCATGGAGGCATAGTTGGCAACCACCTCCAAGATCCGTAACTTCTCCTCGATTAGAGGTTGCCGACTTCGAATGTGCAAGATGCCAATCCCCTGAAGGGGAACGAGAACGTTGAAGGGATCTTTCTTCTTGAACCTCACATAAGCCGGGGCTTCATCAGAGGGAGAGAAATCACAGGAACTCAGATCCAATATGGTTATCAATCCCTGACGCGTCCCTTCAATAACCTCTCCTTCGTCTTCAAGGGTCGCTAAGTGATATATGAGTTCGTTCAGCTTTTCTAAACGATTACGAGATTCATTCAGCGCAACCTCTAATTTCTTTTTATCAGTGATATCCATGAAATTGATTACCGCTACCCTTTCTCTTTCTAAAACAGCGGAACTGGCCATTAGTGCACACCAGCGAACTTCACCGTTTTTGCGTCTGGCCCTGAGTTCTATAGGAGTAGATCGTAATCCTTTTAACATCTTTATCACTTCTTGTTTTACAAATTCACGCTCTTCGGGAACAACCATAAACTGAGAGTCTGTGCCTATTAACTCTGCTCTCGAATAACCTGTGAGATTTTCCATCATTTTATTGACAAAAAATAGCCGTCCACTTTTCACGATGTAAATCGCACTCGGAGAGTTCTCTACCAAAGACAGAAAAAGTTGCTCAGCCTTTTTGCGCTCACTGATATCGATAATGGTGAAAACAAAGCAGTTTTTGTTATCCCATACGGTTTTTGAGGTTTGAACTTCCAGGATTTTTTGTCCGATGGAAAGCTCGGCGGTGTTAGTTCTTTTGGTGGCGTTGAAGAGTTTTTTGATGGTAATTTCTGATGGGGGACCCAGTAATTTCCGGGCTGCGGGATTGCAGAAGAGAAAATTGCCCATCTGGTCCACGACCAGTATGCCGTTTGAGAGGCTGTCGGTGAGGATGCGGATGTTGGATTCGCGCTGTTCGAGTTCCCTTTGGACGTTGAGGCGTTGTTCTTCTACCTTTATCAGGAGACCTGTCGCCAGGGTGGCGAGGGGCACGAGCCAAATGAGGGATTTCCAGAGGGTCAAAACCAGGGGGAAACCCGTGGACCAAGGGGGTGTCAGCAGCAAGGTGGTCAGTTTGATGGCGGTTATTACTATGCCAAATCCGCAAAACCAAAGGGGATTCAGGGTTGCAAGATTGGGGGCAACGGTTTTGCGATACATGAGACCCAGGGCAGCGCATGCCAAAATGGCCGTGATGTCCCCGATGGTTCCCGCTCCTCCCATCCATATCCTGTAGAGGCATGACATCGAGGAGGCTATCGCTGCCACTGTGACTCCGCAGCAGAGGCTCCCCAGGGCTATGACCACTTCCCTTAAGTCGACAAAGATCCCGGGTGAAAAGGAGAGGGGAAAAAGCATACAGATTATGCTTATCAAACCAAACAGGATACCGGAGATGATGTTGTAAAGGGGCTCATTCTTTAACTTCAGGGGAACAATCACATGGTGCAGCGAACTCAAAGCCACCAGGAGGGCGGCATTTATTAACAGAGGAAAATGGAGGAAGCCCCCTCCAAGGAGCGTCATCATGTAATTTGTGAAACTTTGATACAATTTTGCCGTCTCTTTTTGTAAAAGATTTTTGCAAAAAATAGGAGATGTCAATCGGTCAGCAGATGAACTAACTTTTCGATTCCTTTAAGCCCTTTATTTCGAGGGTCAGGCGGAGGTAACCTTCGCAAAATTCCTTTTTTGGCACGAAGGCTATCATGGCCTTTGGAGGTGGGTCTGGGAAAGGGCCGAAGGCCACCGCTTCGTAGCGCCTTCCCCTCCCCACTACTGAGAACCTCGTTACATCCCTTTCAAAGCGTCTCAGGCTCTCTATGTTCACGGGTTCATTTGAGCAAAACACGGGATTGGGATTTCCGGGCCCAAAGGGGGCGAGGAGCTCCAGGCTGTCGACCAGGGGAAGGGTGATGTCCTTCAGGGAGAGGGCCAGGTCTATGAGGAGGGAGGGCAGGGGTGTCTTGCCACCGAAGGCCTCCTCGACGGCTTTGAGGAAGGACCTTTCGAAGGCCTCAAGGTGTTCCCTTTTTACCTTCAGGCCTGCCGCCGATTTGTGTCCCCCGAAGCTCACCAAGAGGTCTCGACAGTGTTCGAGCAACTCCTTCATATGGACCTCCGGGATGCCCCGTCCGGAACCCCTTCCCTCGGATCCGTCCAAGGCGATCAGGATGGTCGGCCTGTAGAATTCCTCGGCGATTTTGGATGCCACGATGCCGATCACTCCAGGGTGCCAGTTTTCGGATGCGAGGACTATGGCCGGTTTGTCCCGGAGTTCATGAGCCCTTTGACGGGCCTCGGCGTAGATCCTCTCTTGGGTCAATTGGCGTTGGCGATTGGCTTCCTCGAGTTCTTGGGCGAGTTCTTGGGCCTCCTCTTCGTCTTCGCTCAGAAGGAGCCTCAAGGGCACTTCTTCCTTCTGCATCCTTCCTCCGGCATTGAGCCTCGGGGCAAGCCTGAAGGCCACATGTTCATAATTGATGTCCGCGTCGCCGAGTCCCGAGAGGTCCTTTAGGGCCCTGAGTCCGGGTCTTGGGGTCTTTTGCAATTCCTCAAAACCGAACTTGAGGAAGATCCTGTTTTCCTCCACCACGGGCACGACATCGGCAACGGTCCCAAGGGCAACAAGGTCAAGGTAGCGTTTTAAATTGGGCTGAGAGCGATGGGAGAAGAACCCTTCCTCCCTCAGCATCTTCCTTAAGGCCATGAGGAAAAGGAAGGTCACCCCCACTGCTGCAAGGCCTTTGAAGGGGAAGGGGCAATCCCTTTGTAACGGGTCGATGATTATTCCCGGGGGGAGGATTTCCGGAGGCTCGTGATGGTCCAACACGATGGTGTCCATCCCCAGGCTTTGAGCGAGGGCTATTTCATCGCGGTTGGAGATCCCGCAGTCGACAGTGATGAGGAGTTTCGTCCCCTTTGAGGCTATGAATTTGATGGCCTCGGGATTCAACCCATAGCCTTCCTCGAGGCGCTTCGGGATGTAATGTTCGGCCGAAACACCGAGTTCCGAAAGGAAACCTTTAAGTAAAGCCACAGAGGTCATGCCATCGACGTCATAATCGCCATAGATGGTGATCTTCTCCCCTTTCAGGACGGCCTTTATAACCCTTCTTACACCTTCCTCCACACCCTTCATCCTGAAGGGATTTGTCAGGTCGTTGAGGGTGGGAAAGAGGAACCTTTTTGCCTCCCTGCTGTCCTCTACACCCCGGTTCAGAAGCAGCTGGCCCAAAAGGGGATGTACTTCCAGATGTCTGACCAGTTCCCTTGAGCTTTCCTCAAAGGGGATGATCTTCCACTTCATGCGCCTTTCCTCTCAGGTCTTCGATGGTCGTCATTCCCCTTTCCCTCATAAACCTGAGTATTCCCTCGTGGACCTCCGAGAAGACCCTGGGGTTGGAGAAGAGGGCCGTGCCTATTTGCAGCGCTGACGCTCCGGCCAGAAGGAATGCCATCGCATCTTCCCAGCGGGAGATCCCGCCGGCAGCCACAACGGGAATTTTCAGCTTCCGGGTGACTTCATAGACCATCTTCAAGGCCACGGGCATGAGGGCGGGGCCGGAAAGTCCTCCTGTGATCCCTCCGAGGACGGGTCTTCCCCTCTGGATGTCCATCGCCATGGCCGGGAGGGTGTTGACCAACGTGAGGGCATGAGCCCCTGCCTTCTGGGCGGCTTCGGCTATCTCCAGGATGTGGAAGGGATCGGGGGGCAATTTGGCCCAGAGGGGGAGATCCACCCTCTCCTTTAAGTTATCGATGATGTGAAAGACCCTTTCGGGATCGGCACCAAAGGCCGCTCCTCCCTTCCTGACATTGGGGCAGGAGAGGTTGACCTCCAGGGCAGAGACAGAAGGTGCACCCTTCAATGACTCTCCCACCCTGAGGAATTCCTCTTCTGATTCCCCGAAGATGCTGACCACCACCGGCAGGCCGAGTTCGCTCAGCCTGGGGAGCTTCTCCTCGAGGAAGCGTTTTATCCCCACGTTCTCAAGCCCTATGGAATTCAGCATCCCACAGGGGAGCTCGTGGATTCTCGGAGGAGGATTGCCCCTTTTGGGTTTCAGGGAAAGGCTCTTTGTGACAATGGCCCCCAGGGGCTCATAGGAAATAATGCCCAGGTACTCATCCCCATACCCGAAGGTTCCTGAGGCAGGCATAAGGGGCGTTTTCAATCGGAGGGAGCCTATGTGGGTTTCAAGACAAGGAGTCACCGATTTCCTCCCTCTCAAAAACGGGTCCGTCCCTACAAACCAGCTTATTGCCCCCTCTGCCGGAAAGGACGCAGGCCTGGCAGGCCCCCACCCCACAGGCCATGCGTTCTTCAAGGCTCACGTAAACCTTCACGTGAGGGGGTATGATCGAGAGGATCCTCTTCATCATCTCCTTGGGGCCACATGCATACACAGTTGCGTTTTCCCATTCCTTTGGAAGCACTTCCGTTATGAGCCCCTTCCTGCCCATGCTGCCGTCCTCGGTTATCAGCTCAAGGCTTATCGATTTTTCGGTCAGCTGCCAGAGCAGGGGAGCGGGAAACCACGATGAGTTCCTTGCACCCCAGAGGAGCCTCACGGGGATACCCTTTCGGGAGAGCTTGAGGGCGAGGGGAAAGAGGCTCGCGATGCCCATGCCCCCTGCCAGGAGCCAGGCTTTCTGTCGTCCCTGGGGCATGGGGTATCCCTTCCCCAGGGGCAAGAGCACCCTCAGGGTTTGGCCCGTATGGACTTCCACCAGGGCCCTGGTTCCGGTCCCCACGGGGCGCAGAAGCAGCTTCAGCATTTTTTTCTCCAGGCCGAAGATGCTCAAGGGGCGCATGAGGGGCCTTCCCGGGGCCTCGATCATAACGAACTGGCCCGGTTCAAAGGGGATTTCGCTCTGCAGGGAGAGTTCGAGGATGCATAAAGGTCCCATGGTTCTGACTGCCTTTACTTTGGCCTCCTGGAGGATCTTTCTGGGGAGGGACAGCCCCATAAGCAGGGCATCTTCTCCCGTGTCCTGGTAATAACTTTTGCGCCTTCCTTTCACGGCAAAGCCCATCTTCTGGTACAGGGATATGGCCGCCTCATTGGATTCCCTAACCTCAAGCCAAAGGGAGGAAACGCCTTTATGGAGGCAGAATTCGATGCAGAACCTCAACAAATCGCTCCCTATGCCCCTTTTCCGCCACGGGGGAGCTACAGAGAGGTTCATGAGGTGGCCCTCATCTTCAACGATCCTCATGACCGCATAACCCAGAATCCTGCCTTCCTCTTCGTAAACGAAGGCGTAACCGGGGGGTTTCAACTCCACCAAGAAGGCCCATCGGCCCCACGGGGTGGTGAAGGACGCCTTCTCTATAGCGAGGACTTGGGGAAGATCCTCTTCTGCCATTGGACGGATGGGCATCCTTTAAAGTTCTTCCCTTGTGAATTCCAGCAGCTTTTCGATCCTGGCCCTGAGGGCCTGGTCCTGAGTGAGCTTCAGGGCTTCCCGGTAGGCCGACTGGGCCTCCTCTCGCTGGCCCGCTTCGGCCTTGATGTTGCCGATTTCCACATACGCCAAAGCCGCAATTTCACCCCCCTGGGAGGCCGCACGTTCAAAGGCCCCGATTGCCTTCTCCTCCTCGCCCACCCTCCAGTAGGCCTTACCCAACCAACAGAGGGCCTCGCCCCTGATCTCCTTTATGGGAGAGGAAGTGCCGATGAGCAGGGCTTCGATCGCCTTTTTGTAGTCACCCCGTGCAAAGAGCGCCTTTCCAATCAGCAACCCTGCCCTTTGGGTGAGCTCGTGGTGGGCAAACTTGGTCCTCAACGTCTCAAAGGAGGGAAGGGCTTGATCGATGTGACCCGACCCCAGGTCCATTTCCAACAGCCTGTAAAGAGCCCAGGGGACCCGGTCCGAGGAGGGGTGTTTTTTCAGGATCTGGCGGTAGAGGTCCCTGGCCTTCCTTTCCTCCTTTGCCTCCCTCTATCACTCCGCCTTGAGCCAGCGCAATTCGTCTATCTTTTCGAAGCCCGGAAATTCGAGCTGCAAGACATCGAGGTTGGCCACACAGTCCTGAAACTTGCCCATGCGCCAGTTACACCTGGCTATCTCGAAGAGGGCAAAGGGCCTGAAGGGCTTTTTGGCCGAAAGCTCAAAGAGGTAAGGCAGCGCCTCTTCGCACCTGCCCTGAAAAAGTTCGCTTTTTGCCTTGAGCAGGTGGGAGAGGAGGTCATCCTGTCGGGAAAGCAATTTCTCCGCTTCCGAAAGGTTCCCCATCTGCAAATGACACCAGATGAGCCTGTGCCTCGCCTCCCTCTGTTCCTCCCGGCTTCCCTTCTTGAGAACTGGCCCAAGGATATCGGCGGCCTCCTTATAATTTTGGGCTTTCATCAGGAGGCGTCCCAAGAGCAGACGCACCTTCGGTTCCAGGGGGTGCCCTTTGAAACGGAGAAGCCATCCCCGCAAGGCCCCTTTGGCCTCCGAATCCCTGTGAGCTTGCTGGAGAATTTGAGCCCTTTTATAGATGGCCTCAGGGAGCCTTGGGCTTTTGGGATAACGAAGCATCAAGGCCGAGAGGGCCTTAAGGGCCCCCTGGGGATCCCCCAGCTTCAGGCGCACCTCCGAAAGCCAAAAAAGGGCTTCATCTCCTTCCTTCCCCTTTACCGAGTTCAGGGTCCTTTCGGCCTCCCGGAGCTCTCCGATCTCAAGGAGGGACAAACCGAGCAATAACAGTGCACGATTTTTGGAGGTCGAATCCCTGAGGACTTGTGAGGCCTTCCGGAGGATCGGTATGGCGTCCTTGTAATTTGCGAGTCGAAAATGGGCTTCACCGAACAGAAGCAATGCCTGGCCAAACCAGGGTGCCCCAGGGCTCAGTTCGGTGGCTGTTTTCAAATGAGGTCTGGCTTCCTTCCATTTGCCCATCCGTATGTGGAGGCTCCCTATCAGGTAGTGGAGTTCCGCCTGTTGTATCCTCTCGTCTCCCACCAGGGGGGTGAGTTCCTTTATGGCTTCCTGCAGGCGTCCCTCTTCGATAAGGGTTTGGCCCAAAAGATAACGGACTTTGGGGGCAAAGGGGTGATCGGGGTAAAGCTTTAGGAACTTCTTCCACTGGCTTTCGGCTACCTCCAGAAAGCCGTCCTTGTAAGCCCCAAGGCCGACCTTGAGGAGTTCTTCCGGGGGTTGAGCCCAGACTCTGGGAGCGAAGAGGATGAACAGAAGCACCAGGAGGATTTTCCTTCCCTTTTTAGATCCCCATTTCATGGAGTCGGCTCTCCGAAAGCATTCGCTCGGCCATCGCGAAATCCTCAGGGGTGTTGATGTTGAAAAAGGACAGAAAATCGGGATCCACCTTGCGGATCTCTTCGGGATCGCAGATCTTCGCCCTGACACGGGGCAGAAAGGAGATTACGCGTTTTTGCCCCTCGGCAATGCCCTCTGAGATGGGCCCAAGGCAATTCCTGTGGTAGATCGCACAGAGGGGATGCAAACCATCAGGTGCCCGGGGGACAATGGCATCATATCCATCCTTGATCGAAAGCAGATAATGGACGAGCTCCTGTCTGAGAAAAGGCATATCGCAGGCAACGCAGAATACGTAGGGGGTTGGGGCCAACAGAAGGCCGGTGTAAAGTCCACCGAGGACCCCTGCATCTATAAGGTCTTCAAACACTTTAACTCGATAGGGACCAAAGGCCTCCGTATGCCTGGCCACGACGATGATTTCGTCAAAGATCGAACGGCATGTCTCAAGTACATATTCAAAAATGGGCCTTCCGCGGAGGAGGAGGAAGGCCTTCTGTTGCCCCATCCTCTTGGATCGGCCACCGGCCAAAATCACCGCAGTCACGTCCACATGGGTTTAATATCACGGCTCAAAGAAGGGCTTCAACTTTTCCCTTCTTGATCCTATCCTTGATCTTGATGGAAAAGATAGGATATCTCTGCACCTATGTCCCGGTGGAGCTGGTGGAAGCGGCGGGCTTTCGCCCGAGAAGGATCATCCCCGGATCGAGCGAGAAGGACGAGGTGCTGCTTGACCCCAACGTGTGTCCTTACCTGAAGGCAGTCCTATCCGGGCTTCGCAACGAATCGTTGGGGGGTTTGGTATTCATCAACTCGTGCGACGGGATGAGGAGGCTTTACGATGCGGTAAGATGGTTTTATCCATCCCTCGAAGTTTATATCCTGGATGTCCCGAGGAGCAGTGACGAGAAAGGGGTCCTTTACTACAGGGAGGTGATAGGGGATTTTTCGCGCTGGCTCGGTGACTTAAGGGGGAGGTCCCTTTCGGAGGAGGAGGTGAGGGAGGCCATAGACAGGTGCAACCGGAGGCGGAGGGCCTTCTTTGAGGTTTTGAAGAAAAGACCCAGGGCGGGGGACCTCCTGAGGGCCTTAAAGGGAGGCTTCCCGCCGGAAGACCTCTCGGGGGTCCGCCTTAAAGAGGATGGGGGCAAGGTGAAGGTCCTTGTGACCGGGTCCCTCCTTGAGGCCGATGGGATCCTGGACTGGCTGGAAGAACTCGGAGGGGAGGTCCTGATCCCGGATGTGTGCTCGGGACTGAGGGGCGCAGGATATGTAAAGGAAGGCGAGCCTTTTCTGGCCCTTGCCAAAGCTTATCTGGAGAAGCCTCCCTGTGCCAGAATGAAGGGGATCAGAAGGCAACTTCTGCAGAAGGCGGTTGAGGAAGTGCGGGCAGTTTTGGCCTATATTCCAAAGTTCTGCGACCATTACCTCTACGAGCTGGCCACCCTGAGGGAGATCTGCAAAGGGAAAGGAAGGCCGTTGCTTCACCTGGAGGGGGAGTATACCTTAGGGGTGCCCGAAGGGATCAAGACCCGTATACAGGCCTTCCTGGAGAGGTGGAGATGAGGTTCCTGTATAAGGCCCTGCGGAGTCCGAACTTCTGGAGGGTGCTGAAACCCCTGGTTTGTCTTTACGTGTCGCGGGAACGCAACCGTCCCTTCACCCTCTGGGTGGAATTCCTCTGCTGGGTACTCGGTGAGGCGTCAAAGAGGAAGAGGCCGGTTGTGTGGATAAACAGCTTCTTTCCGGTTGAGTTCGTTTATGGCCTCGGGGCCGTGCCCTTTTTGCCGGAGTTATTCTCGGCCATTGTGGCCTACTTCAACTGGACGCGGGGGCCGATCTTGAAGGGCAGTTCTCTGCTTTCGACCGATGTCTGCTCCTTTTACCGCTGTGCCATGGGGCTTCTGGATTATGAAGTGCTGCCCACCCCCGACCTCATCATAAGCTGCTCGCAGATATGCGACGGCACAAAGGCCTTCTACGAGGTCCTTTCCCATAGGATGGGCGTTTCCCATCTGTTGCTCGATGTACCCTACCGCAAAGATAAAAGGGCTAAGGCATACATTAAGGATCAGCTCATCGAGATCTTCGAAGAAGCGAGGCGACTTTTGGACCTCAGAACCCCTGTGGAGGAACTCAAAAGGAGCCTTGAGATTGCCAGAGGGACCGAGTCCGTCATGAGGGAGGTGGCAAAGCTCAGGAGGGCCGTTCCTGCTCCCTTCCCCGGAAGCGAAGGGATGAGCTATGTGGCCGGGATGTCCTTTTGGTCCCTGGGGAGTGAAAGGGGTTTGAGGTTCTTTGAGGCCCTGAGGGATCGCATCCTCCGAAGGGTGAAGGAACGCAGAGGCTATCTCCCCGAGGAGCGTTTCAGGGTCCTGTGGCTCCATCACATAAGGCCCTATTATCCCAACCCCATAGTATCCTTTTTGAACGAAAAAGGTGTGGCGATTGCTTATGAAGAGGTCAATTATCCATGGTGGCCAGTGCCTCGCGGTGACGACCCCTTTGAGGATCTGGCCGAAAAGATATGCGCCAACCCATGGGGTGGCCCCATTGAGGGGAGGATAGAGCTCGTGGAGAGGCTCGTTGAGGATTATCGGATCCATGGGGTGATTCACTTTTCCCACTGGGGTTGCAGGCAGTCCACCGGAGGCGCAATGGTGATAGGGGAGGTGGTAAAAAGGAGGGGGATTCCCTACCTGATCCTGCCGGGAGATGGTGCTGATCCTGACAATTACTCCCCTGGACAGACCATGACGAGGCTACAGGCCTTCTTGGAGGTGCTGCAACAGCGATGGCGCTTTATGCGGGTGTAGACGTAGGCTCAAGGACCACCAAGGTTGTGATCGTGGAGGGGGAAAAGGTGCTTTCCTCCGAAATCCTCCTTAC
>Ga0180301_10002729_pt1 | contig 13883 bp, 13 predicted proteins | sample GuaBasSediGuay16_FD_121797 | JGI IMG/M metagenome (GOLD analysis project Ga0180301, IMG submission 121797) | Subseafloor sediment microbial communities from Guaymas Basin, Gulf of California, Mexico - Guay16, Core 4569-2, 12-15 cm | ecosystem: Environmental > Aquatic > Marine > Hydrothermal...
GCTGGCTCCATGTTTGTAGAGCCATTTAGCAATAGCTTCTTCTCTTTCCCTTGTTCTATAGAATAAATTGACTTCTATCTTTGCATTTACAGTCTTTGCTAGCTCTACTATTTCCCTAGGTACCAGTGCAGCTACATTTCCATTGACTGATATAACTGGGTATTTAGCAGTCAATAATGCAGCTGCAGCAGCCTTTAATGCTTCATGAGCTGGCTCGATTGTTTTTTCACCCAATATATAGTCAAAGGCTTCGCCTCTACCATGGGCTATTAAGCCCGCAAGAGCTACGAGCCCATTTTTATAACCATCAATAAGTTTCTCCCTGATCAATAGACTTTCTCTCCTTGGATGAGTCGGAGGTATATGCATCTACATAACACCTAATTGAAGTTATATCTAATCCTATATTATTGATTTATCAATGGATCCATTTTAATATACTCTTAAATTACATTGCCTCACGTATTATCTATAGCTAAATATGTTTTGAGGAGAGGAGTTTTGCGTATAAGGCTTGGTTACGGGAAACCAGTAATAGAGCCTAAAGAATTTATTCGTGGAAATAGCAGGGGAGACATACTAAGAAATTCTATTATAGTATTTAGTAGGTTTACAGCTAAGACTATAAAGAAGTACTTAGAAAGAATCGAGGATATAAAGTTAGATATACCATCTATAGAATCCTATACAGGCTTCTATAGAGGTAAAAGATTAGCTGTTGTTAGAGTATGTTTTGGTGCACCAGCTACTATAATGGCTCTAGAGTTAATGATAGCTCATGGTTTAAAGCGGGCTATTGTAATAGGTTATGCGGGAGCAATAAATCCGAAGCTTAGAATAACAGATATACTATTGCCGACATGGGGGATTAGGGAGGAGGGTACGAGCCATCATTATTATCCTCCAGAGCATGTTCCAAGATCAAGCCGTGCTATTACAGATAGGCTATACGAGAATATTAAGAAGATTAAGGGTAGGAAGAAGTTCAGGGTTTTAAAGGGAGGTATATGGACTATTGATGCAATATTTCGTGAAACTAGAGATAAGGTTATTGAATATAGTAGACGCGGCATACTTGGAGTTGACATGGAATCTACAGCTCTCATGTGTGTAGCTGAGTATCGAAATATAGAGTTAGCTATAATGTTAACCATTACTGACGAACTATATAGAGATAAGTGGGTTTCAATATATGATGATAAGAAGCTATTGAGGAGGGCCATGAAGAATGAAAGATTACTAATAAAAGCAGTATTAGAAACCATTACAGCTTAGAGCTTCTTAGCTATATAGCCTTGAACCCTCCGATTATATTTGACTATAAAACCAGCTCTTCTAAGTCTTTCACCTATTCCCTTAACAATTCTAGGTCCGCCATGCCTGCCTGGTTCACCTGTATAATGAAATAGTATACCGTTGGGCTTTAATACTCTATAGAACTCTTTATAGAGTTCAAGACTATATAGATCACCTGTTCTAGGCGTAAATCTAGGCGGGTCATGAATTATTCTATGAAAAGCATGATCACCTAGTTCATCGACCACTTTAATAATGTCTCCATGGATTATTCTTATTCTTTGATCCTCTAATCGCCTACTCCATGGATTATGCCTTGTTATTTCAATAACGTTAGGATCTATTTCAATAGTTAATACATATGCTCCTTTCAAAATACTATGAATAGCAGTATAGCCAAGTCCCATACAAGTATCTAATACATAATGTCCTCTACGAACCTTAGCTACATGAACCTTCAAATAACTATCCATCCATGGAGTTATACCAACAATCCTATGCATATGTATACCATTAATCTCAAGTGTAGGTGCAGTATCTTTAGAAACTGGCTTAAGCTTATAGACACCTCCATCGCTAATCAATATAGCTCTCAAACCATAATCTGTTATCTCATAAACCTTGTCCTCTTCAATTAAGTTTAATTCATCAATACAAATCCTATAATGTCCACGTATAATAATACAATCATCTTCAATTATAGCTTTTTCACTTGATATCCCTAGATCAAATGTTGTCCTTATACTAGTTAATCCATTAACTATTGAATCTATAAGTTCCTTAGCAACCCAGATAGTTAGCCTTGGCAAATCTATATAGTTATAGTTGATATACTTAATCATAATGATTCAAACCTTATTATCTAGGATTCCATGCATATACAATACTTTTTAATTCGTCTATCATCTCATTAATATTCTCTTCAGTAGCACATGCGTATATTATAGCCGTACGATCCCTCTCGGCATCATAGTAGGTTATGAAGAAACCTCTTAAAACAACCTCCTCATAAGGCTCAACATCACTCCTACTAACCATGCCACCATACATGAGATATGCATTATAGCCCTTGTAATTTATCGTTGAAATATTTTCCACAAGATCCACATAAGTATATGGATCAGTAGATCCATGTGATCCTAGCCAGAAGTTCTGATCCCATATAGCAAACTGTGATACAAGGCCTACGTCAACAATATCATGGTATCCCTGAACCCAATACATACCAATCCATACTTGATAACCTTTAGAGCCTCGTGTAAATCTAGTCTCTGGATAATAATAATTATTAATGCCTTTCTCACCCAATGGTAGCCATACAAAGTCCATTTTATGATGGAATTTAAGATAACCATTTACTTCATGGAACCCGCTTGTAATATCCCATTCATTTACTTGGACTAGATAGAAACTTATACCTGCAATTACTACTCCAAGAACAATAATTGTACTTAGTCTCTTCAAATCGAGGTCAATTGTTTCATGAGGCGCTATTGTTCTTGACAATATCTCAGCTAAACATATAGATGCTACTGCATCAAATAATAATACGTAGAAGCCCTTCATTCTAAGGTATAGACCAAAGTATTTGAATGTATGTGTATAGTAGCTATATAGTGTAAGCCATGATAATGCATAGGCTATTGGAACAAGAATATATGTCAAAATACCTATTTTACCCGTTACTTTTCTCTTCATAATCCAGTAAATAATACCAATCAATACATATATCCATAAGGCTATCAAATATACAGCATAGTAACTAGTCAGTACTAATGGTATTGCAATAAATGCTATAATAGCCCATTTCAACGGAAGTAATGAAGCCGCGAGAAATATTCCTAGACCGTCATAAAATCCAGGAATATGGAGAGCATCTCCCAATAGTCTAGTTGCAACATTATATAATATAGCTATTAATATGACTATGGATCTTTTCTTCCAATTATTCATAGTAATATACACCTTAGAAACAATTTATGATCTAGTTTAAAATAAGTTTTCTCAGAATTAAAAATATTAGTTAATATGAAAATACAGCTATTGGTATTTCTTTAATGTTTTCAGTACTATTCAACATATTGAGAACTATAGCTAGAGCTCTATCCTGCGTTCTTTTATCATTTAAGACTTGGTATAATAGAGCTAAAGCATGTTTACATAAATAGTGATTAGTATAACTATCACTACACGTGCATTTATATCCCTCATTACTTATCCTCACTACATGTACTCCACTACTACCTAGTACTATTCCTTCAATACCATCATTATCAATGAAGTATCGTGTAATGCCTCTCTTAAAATATATATCTAATGCTTCATAGACTCTTTTTGGTGTTGATAAACCATTTCTTAGAACATAATCTATTATTTCTCCAATGCACTTCAAATCCTTATGCACCAGTATATCAACAGAATATAAATAATGGAGTGAGATAACCGAAACTATTCTCTAAATAGGAAGACAAGCTTCTTTAAAAACTAATGATAAAGTTCATGATACAGTTTTGCAAGTCTATTGACGGCTTCCTCAATATCCTTTACTGATGGTCTGCTGAAATTAAGCCTTAGTGTATTAGGATGGTCTTTGTTTGGATGGAAGGGACCAGCTGGTACAACTGCTACATGGTATTTATCAAGGAGTTTTTCAGCAAATTCTTGTCCATCAGCGTCTTCAGGTAAATATAGCATTAAGAACATTCCTGCACTAGGCCTAGTAAACAATGCTTTAGGTAGATGGGTCTCTAATGATTTTATCAGAATATCTCTTTTCTCTTTATAGGCTCTTAACACCTTTAAATGATATTTTTCAAATAATCCCCTCCTCAAATACTCTAGAGCTATATATTGTGAAATCGCTGGTGCACAGAAATCTATTGGCTGTTTCATTTCAATTACTTTCTTCGTAATAGTTTCAGAAGCTATGATCCAGCCTATTCTAAAACCTGTTCCCATAGCCTTGCTTAATGTTCCAACAGCTATTACACGTCCTTCATCATCCATGGATTTTATGGTTGGAGGAGGCTCTTCATAGAATATGTAATTATATGCAAGGTCTTCCAATATCAATATATCATATTGAGACGCTATCTCTAAAAGATGCTTTCTCCTATTAAGAGACATAGTTATTCCTGAGGGATTCTGGCCTGTAGGTATAGTATAGATTAGTTTAATCTTTTTACCTTGCGATAATAGTTTTTTAACAGTATCTTCTAGTTCATCAATCTTCATACCATTACTATCCATGAATACTCCAATGACTTGGATTCCATGCTGCTTTAATGCATATAACGTGTTTATATATGTTGGATTTTCCACAATAACTATGTCTCCTGGATCTAAGAGTATCCTTATCAATAAGTCTATGGCAATAGTACTGCCGCTTGAAACAACTATGTTTTGTGGATCTACTTTTATCTTATCATATTTCTCTGTTAATCTTGATATTTCCTTTCTTAATTCAAATATGCCGGCAGTAGGAGTATATAGTATAGAAGCTGGAATATTCTTCAATACATCGTATGCTATATCAGCTAGTTCTTCACGAGGTATAAGAGATGGATCGGGGTCTCCCGCTGCAAGCGATAATACTGATATACCTTTAGCCTTTAAAGTAGCTATTTTCGAGACTATAAGAGCTAAAGGCGATGCCTCGATCCAATTGGATCTAGCTGATAAGTACTTGGGTTCCACAGCTATAACCCTAAATATAATTTGTTAAAAGAAGGTAATGAACATGTCTCATGGAAATATATTAATGGATTTAGAATTTTCTAAAAGATTGTTTCTGGAGCTATGATATGTTTAAAATAATTTTCTTATCCGTAAATGTTGTTCTAGATAGTTTTTTCCAAATAAGCCTTATAACTATAGGATGTTCTCCTTTAGGTAGTTTAATTTCTGGCTCAACAATAGTTTCTTCTCCGGGCTCTAGGTTAGGCAGATCTTCTCTATAGATTGTTGTTCCAAGATGGATAATTGTTAACATGGATTTATCAGGAACTGATTCTCCTTCATTGCTTATTACTAGTCTTATTTTATCACTACTCTCTAGTTTTTCGGGCATAATGATCTCTTTAATAGATAGTTTAGGTTCACGGTAAATACTTTGTTGTAGGTAAAGACTTGATATAAGCAATTCCTTGGGATAATAAGTTGCACCAGTATCTACATGATCTATTTCAATGGTATTGATTTCGTTAACATCGGAAATCTCTAGTATGGCTTCCTCTCCTCCTACAATACTTGAGATAGATGTCTCGAATTTACCATTAAACCTAATATTGATCTCGGCTTGCGTACTTGGTGAGAATAGAGCAACTCTTAATTGTCCTATTGTATTTAGGCCTGTGGGATGCTTAAGTATTGATCTATATACTTCTCCTGGTTCAAGAGCTAATGCTCCGCTTAACAGGCTAATATGTGATTTAGCATCTTCTGACGGTATATATAGTAATAGGCCTACATGCTCAATAGTAAGATACTCGCTTCCCTCATATTTTACGACTATACTGCATCTATGTCTTCTCCTTTTCTTAGCTTGCATAATAGGGGTTATATCATAAACTAGTTTTGAAAATAGATAATTCTTTGTTTCAGCAATAGAGTTAGGCTTAAACTCTCTAGTTACCGGAACACCGTTAACCTTAAGCCTCCAAGTAAATCTTTCTCTCTGCGATCTAATAGCAAGTTCTAATAGAGCCTTTGATATTTCTATTTCACCTGGTAATACTAAGTCTATTGGTATAAATGCCTTTGATACTTCAAGTCCTCCAAGCCTTATAGAGGGGAGGATAGACTTATATATAACTTCTCCAACAAATTTTTCAAACACATATTGCTTTAGATCACCACTGACCATTATAGACACCAACACCACAGATACTTAGACAAGTAGACAAAATACTCTATATAGGATATTAAATGAGTATATCTACATAAGATTTTCTACATAGCTATTTATCTAACGATCAGGACATTGCAATTTGCATGATGAGCTATAGCTTCTGCTACACTGCCAAGTAATAGTCTTTTAAGACCGCTAATACCTTTAGCTCCAATAATTATTAGATCTGCTCCCCATTCTTCAGCCTCTTCAATAATATCATTAGCTGGATGGCCTATCCTAAACTTTGATTCAACTATAATACCATATTTCTCTTTTGCATACTCTGTAGCTTTAGATAATAATTTTTTAGCCTCAGAGACTAGCTTCTCTTTAAGGGACAATGTAATTCCACTTACAATGACCCATGCGTGAGAAGCATCAATTACGTATAAAATCCTAACTTTAGAGCCATAATCCTTTGAAAATCTACAGGCTATTTCTAAAGCTTTATCTGCATAACTACTTCCATCATATGGTACGAGTATTTTATTAAATAGATTCGACATAATCGATCAACCATTCATTCTCTAGAATATATAACTGAATGAATAGGAAATAAACTAATCTATGCAGAATCTGCAAGTTAACAATAATTACTTAAAATTATATATTCCCGCTAGCACGCTATTTAATTCGCGAAGACTGTCAAGCGCTTTCTCCGTTTCATCAATATATTGTTCTATATTCATATCTTTGGAGTCACGTAATTTATTAAGAACAGTTATAATTTCAGCTATACGCTTATGAAATAAAACATGTCTAGGGGGATCATTCTTCTCAAGATATTTGTCTATTTTATGGAGTTTCTTAATAATTCCCTTGAGATCTCTTAGTGCAGAATCTATGAACATATAAGCCATTTGCCTAGAGGAGAAAGGCGCACCATACATAGCTGATACAAATAGTACGCTATCGATCTTTGTCTGCTTAATACGGTTAAAAATATTACGTGCTGTCCTAAATTTTACATGAGCAATATATAGTTTTTCAATACACTTATCAATATCAGCAACTATATTCTTCTTCAAAATATTCTCCCTATGCAGAAATCTATCTACACCATATATTAATTTATAAGGTAATAATCAAATATGGAGGATTTTAGAAAATCTAGGTAACTGTAGTGATCAGGCATGAGTATACTAGAGAAAATTGGTTTAGAACTGATCTGGTTCGATAGCATGGGGGCAAAGAGCTCTTCATTAGCTATTAAGACAAGTAAAGGATATGTTGTAGTAGATCCAGGCGCTGCTGCTATGCAACCAAGTTATCCTTTATCATCTAGTAAGAAGAGAGAACTACGTAGGATAGCCATTAAAAAGATCGCTGAATACGTTAGATTATCTGGTCTTATAATAATTACCCATTACCACTATGATCATCATTTCTTGCCAATCGATACAGATGTGAATGATCCACATATATTTAATGGTAAAAAATTATGTATCAAAAACCCAAATAAGTACATTAATGAAAGCCAGTGGAATAGATCAAGGAAATTCATAAATGAAATACTTAAACAACATAATCTAAGTATAGAATCCTTTGAATCAGATCCTTTGGAAACAGAGTTTCCCGATCCAGTTCAAGATCTTGAGAAGGCAATGTCTAGGGATTATGGAGATTATATGAGAAGGCGGGAGGAAATTCTTTTCAAGGGAAGGAAATGGTTCAATAAACTAGTGGATCTATGGAGTAATGGAAGATGGGTAAATGAGATTAGATTAAATGATAATACTGAGATTACCTGGTGTGATGGAAGATGTATTGATTATGGTGATACAGAGTTACATGTACTGAATCCATGGTTTCACGGTATAGAGTATGATAGAACAGGATGGGTAACACCTATAATTATTAAAAAGAAGAATTTTACGATATTCTATTCAAGTGATTTAATGGGCCCGATCATAGAGGATTATGCGGATTATATTATTAAACTTGATCCAGATATTATTGTCTTAGATGGGCCTCCAACATATCTATTTCCATACTTATTTAATAGAATCAATCTACAAAGATCAATTGACAATCTAATATACATCATTCAAAACATTACCCCCGATCTCATTATATATGATCATCATCTTCTTAGAGAGAAGAAATGGAGGACTAGGGTTAAAAAGGTATTTGAAGAAGCTAAAAAACATGATGTACTCATCATTACTGCGAGTGAATATTTTGGTAATAAACCATTAATAGATACTCTATAGTAGGCATGAGCATATCTAGGTTTATGGCATTATTTCCGTAGAAAATAGCTTATTAATGACAAGGTAATAAAATAATATGATCGGGTACAATAATTATTCAGCTATGGAGGATGAGCTATGTTTCTAAAAGGTTTAAAAATATTGGATCTAAGCCATACTCTCGCAGGCCCTATGGCTACAATGATAATGGCTGATCTTGGTGCTGAAGTCATAAAGGTTGAATCACCTATAGGTGACGAGACAAGGAGTTGGGCACCACATATAGATAGTGAGAGTGCTTATTTTATGTCGATCAATAGGGGGAAGAAGAGTATAGTATTGAATCTAAAGGAACCAAAGGGTAGAGAGATTCTCTATAAACTTGTTAGAGATTGCGATGTTGTTATTGAGAACTATAGACCTGGTGTTCCAGAAAAGCTCGGAGTGGACTATAATACATTGGTTAAGTATAATCCTAACATTATATATTGTAGTATTAAGGGGTTTAGAGTTGGAAGCATATATGCTAAGAAGCCGGCATATGATATTATTCTCCAAGCATTAAGTGGTTTAATGGCTAGTACTGGTGAAGAGGGTAGGCCTCCGGTACGCGTATCATTTGCATTATTTGATGTCTTTACTGCAATGATGGCGGTTATAAATATATTGGGAGCTCTATATTCTGGGAAAAGACCTTGCTATATAGAATTACCAATGTATGATGTATCTGTATTCTCTATGTGCTATGTACCTATCATGTATTTATTGACGGGTAGGAGGCCTAGAAGGATGGGCTCTGCACATCCATCCATAGTTCCTTATCAAGCATTTATGGATTGTAATGGCCGTTACTTTATTGTTGCAGCAGCTAATGATAGGCTGTGGAGATCAATGTGTAAGGCTATGGGCTTAGAAAGGCTAATGGATGATCCGAGGTTCAAGACTAACGCTGATAGGGTAAAGAATAGGGATCAACTCATATCATTGCTTGAAAAGATCTTTAAGGAAAAGCCTAGGGAATACTGGATAGAGTTATTGGAGAAAGCTGGTGTACCCGTAGCACCAGTCTATGAGATAAATGAAGTCTTTGAAGACCCATATATAAAGAACTGTGGGATACTCGTAAGGATGAAGCATACAACGCTAGGCGAAATAACACAGTTGGCAGAGCCTATGTTAATAAACGGTGATAGACCATGCTCGCCATTACCTCCTCCAATACTGGGCGAATATACAGTAGAGATCCTAAGAAATCTAGGTTATGCTGATGACGAGATCAAGTTACTTAAGGAAAACGGTACAATATGGTATCCTGAATAGCCGCTATAAACTAGGTAATTAAATGCCTAGTTTACCTTATGATTTTTATAACATAGTAATATTCTTGCTTTCCTTACATGGAGTGTTCTTAAATAGATTTATTTATAATCGTTATACTCGGAATAATTCAATGAAGCTTATGTGAGGCGGATATTATGGGTGAGAATATATCTATTCTTATAAAGAATGGCCTTATAGTTACAATGGATGGTAAGAGAAGGATCTATGATGAAGGCTATGTAGCTATTGATGGTGATAGGATTGTTGATGTAGGTAGAGGCGATCCAGGGAGCAAATATGTTGCTGAAGAAACAGTTGATGCTAAACGCGGAGTTGTAATGCCTGCCTTTATATGTGCTCATACACATTTATATGGAGCATTATTGAGGGCTAGTACATGGTTTGCAGCAATACATCAACCAACAGATTTCCAGCAGAATCTACAGAGGATTTGGTGGCCTGTTGACGAGATACTCACATATGAAGATGCCTATGCAAGTACATTGATTGCAGGCATAGACTTTGTAAGGACTGGTACAAGTATTTTCTTTGACACATTCAGCGGACCCAATGCTATTGATGGCGTACTTGATTGGGAAGAGAAAGCTCTCAATGAGATCGGTATGAGAGGTATACTTGCCTTTGAAGCTACTGAAAGACACTGTTATGATGAAGGTGTCCAGGGATTAAGGGAGAATGAAAGGTTCATAAAGAAAAACAATAGTGATCCTAATAAACTAGTTAAAGGAGGCATTAGCCTTCATGCAAGCTTTACAGTATCTGATGAACTATTCCATATGGCTCGTGGAATAGCTAATAAGTACAAAGCCTTGCTGACAATACATGTTGAGGAGGGCCTTATTGATGTATATCATAATATTGAACGCTATGGTTTGAGGCCTATTGAGAGGATGGAGAGAGTAGGCTTCTTAGGGCCTGATGTTGTTATGGCACATGTTGTACAGGCTATTGATGATGAACTAGCTATTTTAAAGAAATATGATGTAAAGGTAGCTCATAATGCTATGAGTAATATGCTTAATGCTGTAGGAATTGCACGTGTACCTAAAATGCTTGACATGGGTATTACCGTTGGAATAGGTAATGATGGATACATATTTGATATATTTGAGAATATGAGGACAACTTATCTACTACATAAAGTAGCACAACGCGATCCAAGAGTATTGCCTCCACAGAAAGTAGTAGAGATGGCGACAATAGATGCTGCGAAAGTACTAGGTCTTGAAGAAGAACTCGGTAGTTTAGAGCCTGGCAAGAAAGCTGATGTAATAATTATAAAGCCAGAGCTACCACCAACACCAGTTAATTCTAAGACAATCTACGGCCATTTAGTAAATACATTTAATGGACGTGATGTCGACATAGTCATTATAAATGGAAGGATCATTCTTAGAGATAAGAAGTTTCAAACCATAGATTTTGAGAAATCGAAAGAATATGTACATAAAGTAGCTGAGAAATTATGGGATCGCCTATTATCTAAAGGTACGTATCAAATCGATATACTGAGGATCGAAAGACCTAAATGGATCTATGAAATGGAGCCAAAGAGAACGATATAGTATCTTTTAATATTCTTTTTTCTTTTCTTCTTATACTATAACGAGTTCCTAAATTAATATTAATATTTAATATTAGATTAAAAGAATAATTTATTCCTCAAATATCTTCTTTAATGATTTTACATAATGCAGTGTGTCGATCCAATTAGGTATTATAAGGGTAAATAGCAAGGCAATGATATGTATAGGAGGCTTAGCGAGTATAGCGTATGTTAATGCTGTAACTGTTATGAAGGTAGCTATAACTAGTGATCTTGGTAAGACATAGCCTCTTAAAACCATATATGCTGCTAGATAAGGTGGTGTATTCCTTATGGGAATATATTCTCCAGAACTAGTCCTTTCTACAAGTCTGAGTCTTTCAAGTCTACGAAGTATTCTCTGGGCTTTACCAGGACTATTATAGCCCATTAGTCTTTGGAATCTACGAACAGTAATTGGTTCTCCATATCGTAGTAGCTTAACCCATGCCTTAATGGATTCCCTGTCGATGAACAAGTTTGATCACATCCATATTATTCAGTATGTGCTCCTACGTATTTATCTGAATTTATGAATATTTTAAATGCGAGAAAAAGTGTTATATGGATATTATCTCTTTAATGCAAAAGCTAATGTTAAGGCTACTAAAAGACCAGTTATAACTGCTATCAATACATAGAATCCATCACTATAAGCTCCTAATTTTTCTCCTAGGCTTCCTGATTCACTACTTGGACTATTATTGGTTATATGAGATATAGTATATTCTGGAGGCTGATCAGGTAGAAGTGATGCCGGTATAGTCCATCTACAGCCTAGAGATCTTAATAATTCTCCATATATAAGCTCATTACCCACTAACTCATCATATGGGTGCCACTGGCTATCACCAGTATAGTAGATAAGCCTACTATTCCATCCAGCAAGGCCCACCTCTATAGTAGATATAATAGAGTCTATATCATCTTGATCAATCCCTTTTATAATACCTATAGTCACTAACCAATTAAGCTCATAGGAAAAGATATTCTTAAGCCAAGTTGTAATATTCTCCTTATGTTGAAGAGCGTAATCAGCGGATATGTTTAATAGTTCAACACGGACTCCGGGATAATATTCAATGGTACCGTTATGGTCATCTATAGCGGGGACTCCATCAATACACTTTTCAATATAAAGTATTACGACTGCATTGCCCACATGGCTCCTATAGATATAGATGTTGTCATTAACTTTGACAATGCCCGTGATTGTTTCAAGTAGTGTAAAGTTATATGATACACCTGGCTTATTAAACAATACTTCTCCGGAATACATACCTGCTGGATCAAAGCATGCCCACGTAACTGATATACTGAGTAGGATTAATAGAGCAGTTATTAATATAGGTACAATGATATACCTCATTTTTCTCACCACTTAACCATATATAATTAGAACTACTTAGTACCTAGTTGACATGACAAACGCGTCATAGTCTTAATGACAAAAATAATTAGCCTATGCCCAATACTTCCGAGAGATCATCATTATCTATGTCTTAGAATGTTTCGAATAAAACTATTAAATACAGGTGATGGATTTAGAGGCCTACTCTTAAATTCTGGATGCGGCTGTGTTCCAAAGTAGAAGGTACTATAGTTACTAAATTCAATGAATTCTGGGTAATTTTCCTGACTCCAGCCACTGATCTTTAGACCTATACTCTCTAGTTTATCTATATATTTTGGATTAATTTCATATCGATGCCTATGCCTCTCATAGACTATGTCTTTACCATATATTTTATGGGCAAGTGTTCCTCTTACTATTCTAATAGGTTGTGCCCCGAGCCTCATCGAACCACCTAGGTGTTCAATACTATATTGGCTTGGCAATAGATCGACGACAGGATGAGGAGTATTTGGATCAAGTTCAGTGCTATTGGCATTCTCTAGTCCAAGGAGATTACGAGCAGCTTCAACAACCATGAGCTGCATTCCAAAGCATATGCCTAGTAATGGCTTCTCGTTTTCTCTAAGAATATTTATAGCCATGATCTTTCCTTCTGCGCCTCGCTTACCAAAGCCTGGCAATATGATGGCTCCATCTCCATCTAAGACTGTCTCTACAGGTATCTTTTTCTTTTCTATATCGGTTGCTTCAATCCATTTAAGAAATAGTTCAACATTATTCCATGCACAAGCATGTTTTAGTGCCTCTAGAATACTTAGGTAGCTATCATGTAATTTAGTATACTTGCCTACTAATACGATCTTTATTTCCTGCCTAGCATTAACAAGCTTATCAACAAAATCTCTCCACTTACCGAGATCGGGTTCTCGATAACCAATATTTAATCTCTTAGTAATATATCCTGTATAGCCTCTATCATGAAGTAAAAGAGGTACCTTGTAAATAATATCGACATCTGGTGCTCCAAAAACTGCTTTCGGAGGTAGATTTGAATATAATGCTATTTTAGCTCTTGCCTCATCCTCTAGATCTCTCTCAGATCTTACAACTATAGCGTCTGGCTGTATACCTATTCTACGGAGCTCTTGAACACTATGCTGTACAGGCTTAGTCTTTTGCTCACCAGTTGTCTTGAGAATAGGTGATAATGCTACATGTATA
>Ga0180301_10002730_pt1 | contig 13882 bp, 9 predicted proteins | sample GuaBasSediGuay16_FD_121797 | JGI IMG/M metagenome (GOLD analysis project Ga0180301, IMG submission 121797) | Subseafloor sediment microbial communities from Guaymas Basin, Gulf of California, Mexico - Guay16, Core 4569-2, 12-15 cm | ecosystem: Environmental > Aquatic > Marine > Hydrothermal...
GAGTTTAGGGAATGTCCACCAAGTGAACGGATTTACGATTTTGAAATTCTATACGCAGGAAGATTGGAGGAACATAAAAATGTTCAACATGTGATTTATAGCTTGCCGAAACTGATAGAAAAATATCCCCAGAAGAAAATCCACTTTACTGTCATTGGAGATGGCCCTTATAGGAAAGAATTAGAAAGGATAATTGTTAAAACAGGCATGAAGGAGTATGTCTCATTAAATGGATTCGCTCCTTCGCGTCAGGAGTTGATAAAAAGCTACAAACGTGCCGATGTTTTTGTTACCTTGTCAAGTACCGAATCATTCGGAATGACCATAATTGAGGCTTTGGCAGCGGGGAGACCGGTGATAATTTCTGATGCGCCTCCTATTAAGCATGTAGTTGAAGGTAATGGCTTTGTAATTAGTGATTTTAATCAACTTTCGGAAAAGTTAGAATACATTATGACCAATAAGATTAAAGTCAATTTTGATGTAGAACCATATACATGGGACACAATTGAACGCAAAACTACAAAATTATATTTGTAAAAATAGAATTATATCTATTTTGGCTCGAAAGCTTAATTTTAGGAAAGTTTTGAATGTTTGCTTTGTATTAGCTGTTTTGGTGGCAGGTTATTTTATTGTTCGTAATTTCAATCGAGAAAACATTATTAGCATTAAAGAACGGTTAAATTATTTTTATTTTGTAGAGGTTTTTTGTGGCATCTTGATAATTGTACTGCTTCGAGTGACAAGATGGCTTGTGTTATTAAGACCGATCAAACGAGGTATTTCTTTCTCAAATATTCTTGAAATATATAGCGGGGCTCAGATTCTTAATTACGCGGCACCAGGGAAATGGGCTGTTCCTGCTAGGGCATTTTTTTTGAAGAAGTTAGAATCAGTAGCTATAACTCGGTCTATACCTTCCTTGTTAAGTGAACTGTTTTTAGATATTTCAGGCATGTTTGGTTTACTTAGTATTATGGCTGTCTCTGGAGGGTACTTTAGCCAAATTGCAGGGCTATTAAAGAATAAACTATTAAGTGGTGTATTTGGATTTTTTATTCTTTTTGCTTTGGGTGGAATAGTCTTTTATTTTCTAAAAGGGAAAAATCGATTTTTGGACAACTTGCTTTCGGCAGTTCAAGCTTCTTTTAAACAACCGAGATACTTTTTGGGTGCTTTTGCGTTGACTGGTTTGATTCTTCCTCTCAGTTTTCTGTGTGACATGCTAATTCTCAGAGGATTGGGATTGATTGCCCCCTATCGTTTTGTGGTTATGAGTTTTTCCTTCTCTGCCATTATGGGTTTTTTGTCACCTTTGCCCGGCGGTATTGGGGTTAATGAAATTTCTAACGCCTATTTGTTCAGAATATTCTATGAGGCCGGAGAGCTTGCTCTTATTGCAACTTTTTTAAGAAGGGTTTTAGATTATTTGATGTTGATAATTATATTCGTGGCTGTGAAGGTTATTCATAGAAAGAAAACCGCTACTGTTCGTCTCTCTACAGAAGCTACTATGAACCCAAGTTCGGAAAAATTCTGTTAAAGATTTTTTAGCTTTTTGGGCAGCCTGGTAACTCAGGAGTTAATGACTAATGATTAATCAAGAGGGGAAAGTTTGCAATTTGGGGATTGAACGAAGTTATGGGAGGCGTCTCCAGACGTCGAGATCACCTAACCCCAAAATGCTGAGAACCCCCTTTTTTGTTTTTCATAAGTTTTCCGAAGCTACTATGGAAATAGATAGGTAATTTAATGAAGCTCTTTAACAAGACAACCAATAATGCTTTAATTGCGGTGCTATTGGGGATAATTCTTTATGTAGTGTTGCTATCTGGAGCATCGATACTTCGATATAAGGTTTTTCGAGCCAGCGCTTTTGATATGGCCATTGAAATTCAAAATATCTGGAATACAAGTCACGGTAGATTGCTTGAAGATAGCATAAATCTAGGTTTCATAATTCCTAGATTTTGGGTAGCTCATTGGGAATTTATATTTATTCCTCTGGCTGGGCTTTTCCGACTGTTTCCTTCTCCTTTAACTATCTTGATTGTTCAAACAATTGTTTTGGCCTCGGGTGCTATCCCAATTTATTGGTTAGCAAAAGACAAGCTAAAGAATCACTTCGCTGCTGTGTGTTTTGCTTATGCTTATCTATTGTATCCAGCGATGCAGAATGCTAATTTGGCAGATGTTCACGGACTTACTTTTGTTACTCCAATGTTGCTTTTTGCGTTTTATTTTCTTCAGAAAAGAAATTTAAAACTGTTCAGTTTGTTTGCTTTTCTTTCGCTATTGTGTCGAGAAGATGCTTCATTGATTCTTTTTATGTTTGGTCTGTATTCTATATTTGTTTTGAAAGAGAAAAAACTTGGAGTAGCAGTCTCAGGGATAAGTATTTTTTGGTTCTTGGTTTTCTTAAAAAGAACGGCGATTCGATCAATGATAGGTTTACCTCCCATACCAGTTCCTCAGGGTATTACAGGTCATTGGGATCACCTGAAAGCAGTTTTTGACAATCCTTTCTATATAGTAGACCATTTAGCTAAAAAATATAATATAAGATATTTCATAAACCTATTTGCACCAGTTGGTTTTCTTAGCCTGCTCAGCCCATTGACATTAATTCTGGCCGCGCCGACATTTTCTATTAATCTGCTGAGCGACTGGGTGTATGCTCATGATATTCAACACCAATATACTTCTACTATTACTCCCATTATTTTTATTTCTACTATCTATGGCCTTAAAAATGTTAGTTCTCTTATCGAAAAGAAATTTTCGGTTCAAACAAATAAAGTTAGACTTCTAAAGACTATTATTCATTACTGTGTACCAATTGGAGTTGTTGCATTATCGGTTACCTTTTGTGTATTTAAATCAAATGTCTTTAAAGTCTATTCTTTGAAGGTTACAGAACATCATAAGACTATTGATAAAGTAATTTCACTGATTCCTACCGAAGCTTCCTTATGCGCGGAAACACATCTTGCCCCTCATGCTGCGATGCGCAGGGAACTTTATGTTTTCCCTCAACACATGAATAAGGTAGATTTTGTTCTCTATGATTTCAATGCACGGCAAGTCAGGTTATGGACAAAGCCTGGCTTTGGACTTCAGCCCTCTTTTCCGGTAAACTCCTACATAAGACAATTGCTCTCAGACAGAGATTATGGCATTTTACATTATGAAGATGGTGTGATATTGTTCAAAAGGGGTTTTGATTATGACGAGGGGCTTCGAAAATTAGCTATCGCCCAAAAGGCAGAGATTCCCCATTTTCTGCATAAGAGCATTAATGATGAAATTTCCTGCATTGGATATGATAACCATGAAGGATCAACAATGTGGTCATATTCGCCGAAGACGGGTGTTGTTATAAGGAAAATGATACACTTTACTATTTACTGGGCAGGTTCTTTGAAAGAGGCAAGAGATATTGATTTTGTTTTTAATATTCGAAACGCACAACATAGTTATTTTTTTTCAAAAAGTCCAGTTTTCGGTCTCTACCCAACTTCTAAATGGCGAGAGGGCGAAATTATCAGAGATGAGATTTTTTGGGAAGTCCCTCAGGATATCCAAACAGGGAGATTCTCCGTATTTGTTTCGGCAAAGGATAAAAATAAAAAAACAGTTTCCGTGTATTTGTTCGAGGTAAAATAGATCATGATTAACACCCAAAACTCTGCTAAAGATAGACCTACAGAAGATTTCAGATTATCGGAGACGATGACTATTGCCTGGATGGGAATAGTCATAATTTTATTAATCTACTACGCCTTTTATTTTCAGCCAATCATATATATCAAATTAGTTACTGAAGATTATTGGGGTGAATGGGTCACTTTTATTAGCTATTTTTTTGCTTCTTTTATATTTGGTTGGCTTTTTATTAAGTCAAAACCTAAAATACGGGGAATTTGGTTCCTATTATTGGCCATTGGTTCATTCTTTATTTCAATGGAGGAAATCAGTTGGGGCCAGAGATTATTGGCGTTGACTCCTCCGCAGTTTTTTACAGAAAAGAACTTTCAGGCAGAAATAAGCTTCCACAATATTGAAGGTTTTTGGACAAATGAGTGGAGAAACATGAAAATTGTGGGAATATTCTTTTTTTTATATGGTTTTCTGTTACCGATTTTTGTAAGTTTTTCAACCCATCTGAAAAAATTTTGTAGCAAGATTGCTTTGCCTGTACCAACTATAGGCATCTCTCCTTTTTTTCTTGGCGTTTTTGTTTTTTTTATCTTCCAACCACTATTAGAATTTCAAGAGATAGGTGAACTTCTTATGGGATTGGCTATATTCATGCTCGCCTGCCAGAACTGGTTGATTTATTATAGTGGTAGAAGATTAGAAATATTCGATAGAATGCTAAATAGCAGAATCACCTTATTATTTTTTCCCTTAGTAGGTGTATTGATACTTGTTGCAGGAGTTGTCATTAGCCCTTCTTTCGTAGCCGCAACACTAAGCTCCGATGGAACCCTTCAAGCTCACACTACAAAGATAATTCGTGGATTTCAGTATTTCTTAATTGCTCTGGGGCTGTTATCGTTAGTGATAAGCACATTTTTATTATTATGCAAGCTAAATATCATCAAAAAGCACCATAGGAGAAAAATATCTGATCACCTCTCATCTAATAAAGGATTGTCAATGTTGGTTTTCCTTTTAATCATTATTCTAATCGGATATGGACTTATGAATTCTTTTGGATTCGAACCGGGATTTGAGAGTCAACTCAAGAATTTTGCCACAAGAGAATATTATGGAAGGGGATTATATGCTCAAGCCGAAAAAGTTTTTGCTTATATCGAAAATAAAATCGTACCTTTTGATAAGGAGATTCTCATCTACAGAGGTCGCAATTTAATAGCTTTGAATAGAAAACAAGAAGGTATCAGTATGCTTGAGGAGGCATTGGTACGGGAACAGCGGAAAAGAGAATGCCAACCGCATTCTTTAGGTCCATTGTTAAGGATTGCCAGGATATATAGTTACTTGGGTAATAAAGAGAGAGCAGAGCAAGTATATCATCAAGCTGTGGAGCTTGAATATTCAAAGCTTGACTCTATCTCGAACCCAATTGAGCAAAGGTCGGGTAGGATGCTGTTAGGGGATATTTATTTCGAAATGGGGCGGTATTCTGATGCTGTTGTAGAATTTGAAAAGGCTCGGGACTTATCTACCAATGATATGGATCGTCGAGAAGCCAATATTCGGATTCTGCATTCGATTAAGAAAAGAGACAATAAATAAAAATTGTTGGTTCCAGTTAGTAGTAATTTTCATTCATAGGGATTGTTAAAAATGAAAATAGCTATAATAGGCATCAGAGGAATTCCGGCTAACTACGGTGGGTTCGAAACTTTTGCTGAAGAAATTAGTACTCGTCTTGTTCAAAAAGGTCACAAAGTTACTGTATATGGTAGGTCCAATAATATAAAGTACGATGGCGAATTTTACAGAGGAGTCCGAATCGTTATCCTTCCTACTATTCAGCATAAATATTTTGATACCGTTGTTCACTCATTCTGGTGTGTATTACATCTGTTGTTTAGGAAATATGACGTGATATTAATCTGCAATAGCATAAATAGCCTATTTTCTTTTATCCCTCGACTTACAGGGAAAAAGGTTGCCTTAAATGTAGATGGGTTAGAGTGGAAAAGAAAGAAGTGGAACAAATTAGGCAAGATACTTTATCGAATATCTGAGTATTTTGCTACTTTTCTCCCCGATGAAATAGTGACAGATTCAAAAATAATTAGACAGTACTATTTGAAAAAATTTAATCGTGATTCTACTTACATTCCTTATGGAGGGCCCACAAGGCGGGTGTCTACTCAAGAAATTTTAAAAAAATATAATTTAGAAAGCAGAAAATATGTTTTATATGTCAGTAGATTAGAACCAGAAAACAATGCTCATCTTGTGATTAAGGCCTTTGAAAAGGTAAAAACAGATTTAAAACTGGTGATAGTAGGGGACGCTCCCTATAACTCGAAGTATATAGCCGAATTAAAAAAAACGAAAGACCCCAGAATTATTTTTACAGGGTACGTTTTTGGTCAGGGATATAAGGAATTACAGTCAAATGCCTATTTTTACATTCAGGCTACAGAAGTTGGTGGAACTCATCCGGCTTTACTCGAAGGAATGGGATATGGGAATTGTGTATTGGCTAATGATGTACCTGAACATAGAGAAGTACTTGGAGAAGCGGGATTAATGTTTACTACCCAAGAGCCCGATGATTTGACTAACAAGATTCAGTTTTTGCTAGATAATCCTGAAGTGGTTGAAAAATATAGGAATTTAGCTGTCAAAAGAATTGAGCAGGAATATACCTGGGGAAAAATTACGAATGATTACGAAAGGTTGTTTATGCGAATGTTGAGGTTAAAAAATGAATAGAGGCTACTTTCGTAAACATTCAACCGGTTTAGCCTTAGTGGGGATAGTATTAGTAGCGCTGGGTTTTCGAATATTTCTTTTTAGATTCCGTTATGCTATTGGTTTTGATGAGCCACATTATCTTCAGTTGGCTGCCAGCGCTGTGTTAAATGGGTTCAAAAATATATTGCATCCCCACTGGTCGCCTATGTATCCATCTTTGATTGCTGTAATGTCTTTGTTAGTAAAGGACTTTGAACTTGCTGGAAGGTTAGTATCGGCAATAAGTGGTAGTCTTGTGGTATTGCCGGCATTTTTCTTAACTCAGGAATTGTTCAATAGAAAAACGGCATATTTTATAGCTGTCTTAATTGCATTATATCCACCGTTAGCTTTTATCTCTACGAGTGTCTTGACAGAATCTGTCTACATACTTTTGTCAATTTCTGGAGTAACAATAGGCTGGTTTGCCTTAAAGAAACATTCAATAATTATGGGATTGATAACAGGTGTTCTGTTTGGGATGTCGTACCTAACTCGGCCTGATGGTATAGGATATTTGATAGTATTTTTGTGTGTAGGAATAGTTTTAGTTCTTTACAATATCTTCTCAAAGGCGAAAAAGGCCAGATTGATAGTAATTTTGCTTGTTTCTACTATTGTGTTTTTGGCCATTTCTTCACCCTATTTAATATATCTCCGAAAGACTGTTGGCAAATGGACTTTGAGCCTAAAGTGGGAAACTGCACGTTACGACATAGGAAGTTTAAGGAAATTGTCTGAGGATAATAAATTTCTGCCTGTTGATATGGGATGGCATATTGGTAATTTTCATCTTCTCAAATCGACACAGAAGAGAGTTGATAGTTTTAGGGGTTCGTTCCTTTTCAAAAGAGTGGCAAAAAATTATTATGATTTAATCAAGACCGCCATCCCGAGGGTGCTAACAGGTTCATTGTTTATCTTACTGATTCTTGGTATTTTCGGCGATCCTCTCCAAAAAGAGAAGTTGAAATGTAGTGTTTACTTGATAAGCTATATATTATTCTTTTGGTTTGCACTTATTCCTTTTTTTATGCCGTTAGAGAGGTATATGCTCCCAATTTTACCTATTTGTTTTGTCTGGATTGGCAATGGGATAAATGTTTTGTACAGATGGCTGATTTCGAGTTTTCGGTCGCTATTTGTAAATTGGCCAGAATTCCTTGAAAAGGCGAACGGAATAAGTGTTCTGTTAATTGTTATTTTTCTTTTGTTTTTTTCTTATCTCCCGGAGCTGGGTAAAATCATTAATCGGGATAAATATTCTACAGATCCCTGGGCGGATGCGATAGAGCAAAAGAAAGCAGGCCTTTGGTTGAAGGAACATACCGATAAGCCACCTATTATAATGTGTCAAAACCATTCGATAGATTTCTATGCTGGTAATTACAATGTTAGGCAGTCAACAAATATTCCCCGAAATAAACTTAGTCGAATTCTTGAGTATGCTAAATACAGAGGTGTAGAATACATTGTACTTAATGAAAGATATTTAGAAAATTATTATCCCCACCTGTCCTTTTTGTTAGAAGGGAAGAATGTGCCCCCTAACCTGAAATTAGTCTATGAAGATATCGAAAAAAACGGTTTGAAAACTGTAATATATAAATTACTAAAATGAAGCCCCAGACAATTTTATTAATAGGTATAGTCTCTGTTGTAGGATTTAGTATTTTAGTAGTCTCTTCAGCTTTTGATTTAAATCCGAAGTGGCTAATTGTCTTTATGATGATATTGGCAGGTGGATTATTTCTTAGCATGGTAAAAGAAAGGGAGGAATATATACTAAGGCTGATGATTTTCCTTATCCCTTTTGAGTTGGGAGCTTTTTACACTTGGATCCTCAAAGTAGATTTGATCTTTGCGTTTGATGTATTTTTGTTTTTTCTATATTGTATTTGGTTGTTCAGAACACATGGCTTTAGGGAAGAGAAGATTAATTTTGGCAAAGTTAGTTGGCCCACTATCGGAATAATTTTGTGGAGTATAGTTTCTATTTTCCCGGCAATATCACAAAGAGCTGCTATATTTGGTGTTTTTATGACAGTGAAGGCTTTTATGCTTTATCTCTATATTATTAACAATATCACTACAAAAAAGAGACTTCAAATAGTAGTAAATTGGTTAATAATCGGTCTTTCTATTCAGGTAGCGCTGGGGATTGTTCAAAAAACTCTTCATACTAATTTTGGATTTGAAGCGCTCGGAGCTCCTCGATGGTATTGGTATTCCAGCCTTTCACGAGTTACTGGAACCTTGGGCTTTCCTAATCAGTATGGTGCTTATTTAATTCTTCTTTTACCTCTGGCAGCTAGTTTGTTTATCTTCTACAAAAAAAGCTTACCTAAAATTTGGTATGGTGGTATAGTAGTAGCTGGAGGTATTGCTTTAATTTTTTCTCTTTCCAGATCTTCTTGGATAGGATTAATTGGGGCCATATTAATAATAATTGGGATAATGATTAAAAGAAGAAAACTCAATTCCAAATTGGTATTTACTACTGTTCTGGTAGTTCTAATAATAGTGATAATAGGAATTGTTTATCGGGATTTGATTATGTTAAGGCTTGAAACAGGAGGGAAGGGTGAGTACAGGTTATTGATGATTGATATAGCTTTGCCAATAATTGCAAACAATCCTATTTTCGGTGTTGGTCTAAATAATTACCAATATCATTCTTTTTCAATTTTTAAATTTTGGCACCCGGTTCACAATACATACCTTCGTTTAGCTGCCGAAGTTGGACTGCCAGGTCTTTTTTTCTTTCTCTGGTTTGTGTTTAATATTTTAAGAGAAGCGTATCGAGGCTTGAAATTGAAAGATGAATATTTGAATGCTGTGGCACTGGGGGTGATCGGAGGACTATGGGCTTTTTTGATAGCAGTAAATTTTGGGCCACAATATCAGCACTATCGCCAGAAATGTATTTTTTGGCTACTGGCTGGTTTGGCTGTAACGCTTAAACGAATCAACAAAATGGAAATTATTAGAAAGCAACGTAATCAGACAAAAAAACAATACTTAGCTCAAAAATTATCCCCGCTTAAAAAATAGACAACAGCGATTCGATTTTGTTGTGGAATAATCCAAAGCGAAACATGAAAATATTAATGGTTGACAAGTTTTATTTCATAAAAGGGGGAGCCGAACGCTATCTTTTCGAGCTTTCCGAGATACTCAAGTTGCATGGCCACAGAGTAATTCCCTTTTCCATGAAACATGCCAGCAATTATCCGACAGAGTACGAAAATTTTTTTGTAGAAAATATTGATTTTAATTCGGACTCTTCTTTCAATCTCCTAAATAATATCAAAATTGCCGGCAGGGTTATTTATTCTTTTACTGCTAGAAAAAGAATCGAAACTTTAATTAATCAGGAGAAACCAGACCTTGCTCATATTCATATGATCGATCATCAACTGTCACCGTCAATTTTACATTCTTTCCGTAAATATAATATTCCGGTGATACAAACTGTTCATCAATACAAATTGGTGTGTCCTAATTATCTACTTTACAATCCATATTCAAAGAGGATATGTGAAAAATGTCTTAAGGGAGCTTATTATCACCCTATTATTGAAAAATGTCATAAAAATTCTCGTTTAGCTGGTTTACTCCTGGCAACGGAGTCTTATTTCCATAAGTTGCTCCAGACTTACCGGAAAAATGTAAATATTTTTCATGTTCCCAGCAAGTTCATGGGACTAAAACTCAAAGAAGCAGGAATAGATAATAACAAAATTGAACATTTGTTTTACACGATAAAAATTGGTGATTATTCTCCTCATTATGATTCAAGCGATTATTTTCTTTATTATGGAAGACTATACAAAGAAAAGGGGATTCTGACTCTATTAGCAGCTATGACCAAAGTAGTATCTTCGAAACTATTGATAGTGGGAGAAGGGCCTCAAGAAAAAGAATTGAAAACTTTTGTCTTAAACAACAAACTTAACAATGTCGAATTCATAGGGTTAAAAAGAGGTGGAGAGTTAAAATCGCTTGTTAGCAATGCTAAATTTGTAGTAGTTCCGTCGGAATGGTACGAAAATTCGCCCTTGGTTATTTACGAATCCTTTGCTTTGGGGAAACCGGTTATCGGATCAAACATAGGGGGGATACCAGAACTCATTGATGATAACGTAAATGGGTTGATTTTTGAGCCAGGAAATTCAGATGAGTTGGCTGACAAAATTAATTTTCTATTGGACCGTCCTAAATTGATTACAGATTATGGAAAAAGAGCTCGGGAAAAAGCAGAAAAGGACTTTAGTCCCGAACCACATTATGAAAAAATGCTCGAAAAATATCAGAGATTATTAGATAAAGTTGCCAGAATATGAATACTGCTGGGAAAATTATTTCTAACTCAACCATACTAATGACAGCCGATGTAGCCGGAAGGGTGATGCGTTTTGTGTTGGTGATTTTTGCTGCTCGGCTTCTTGGAGATGTTAATTATGGAAAATTTGCCTTTGCCATAGCTTTTACAAGTTTATTTTTAATTTTGGCTGATGGAGGTATTCACCAGCTTTTAGTCAGAGAGCTATCTCGATGGCCCAACAAAGTTAAAAAGTATTTGGGGAATGCTCTGGTTATTAAGTTTTTTCTGGGAGCATTCACGTTAATAATAATTTACCTCATAGCTAATCTTACAAGGAAGCCGCAAGATGTACTTACGACGGTTTACATTATTGCTTTTTCTCAAATTGTAAACTCCTTCTCCGAATTTTTCAAATCGGTCTTTCAGGCATTCCAACAGATGAAGTACGATGCAATCTCGACCTTGATTGGAGGCATTTTAACAACCGGCCTTGGAATTGGTATTTTGGTTAAGGGAGGTGACTATATTAGTCTGGCCTGGATGTATTTGATCGCTAATTTAGTAAATCTATGTTTCTGTGTGACGATTACTTTTTGGGTATTCACCACGATCAAATTTGAAGTTGACCTCAAACTAATCAAATTCTTTATTAAAGAGGGTTTCCCGTTTGGAGTATTGTATTTTTTTGCAATGATGTACACCCTTATTGATACGGTAATGTTATCGTTAATGGTCGGGGATGAAGTAGTGGGATGGTACAATGCTGCCTATCGTTTAGTTTTTGCTATGCTTTTTATTCCTATGGCAACGATGAAGGCTGTTTTTCCTGTTCTCTCCAAATATTACAAAGAATCTGTAAGCAATTTCAAAAGATTGTTCGAAAAGACATTCAAAGTAATGTTTGTCATTGGGTTTTCTTTGGCTGTTCTGGTTTTTCCTCTTTCAAATAAAATAATTTCATTCATCTATGGGGAAGAATATCTTAACGCAGCTAATGCATTACGAATTTTGGTCTGGTCGACAGCTTTAATCTTCATCACTACTGTTATGACTCACACAACTCGAGCTTCAAATCGTCAGCAGTTTACGGCAAAGGTAGTTGCGTCGGGGGCGTTATGTAATGTTGTGCTTAACTTTATTTTAATTCCCAGATACAGCTACATTGGAGCAGCTCTGGCAACCTTAGCTACTGAATTGTTTACCTTTACCTTCCATTATTTCTATTTATGGCACAATTTGGTAAAACCACCACTTCTGAAGTTGGCACCCAGAATAATAATAATAAATTCCGTAATGTTGCTCTATGTGATTTCGACGATGCGAGTAAACATCTTGTTTGTAATACCTACTGCGTTGTTAATAAACTTTATTATGGCGTTACTCATTCACTATTTTTCTAAAGAAGAAATCATCCTTTTGAAGGATACTGTTAAAGCGCTGAGGTCCTAAAATGTGTGGTATTGCTGGAATCTGGAATTTCGGTGGGGAGACTGTCTCTGGCGAAATCATTGAAAGAATGATTAAAACAATGATTCACCGAGGTCCAGATGATGAGGGTTTGTTTGTTGATGGTAATCTTGGTTTAGGTCATCGGCGGTTAAGCATTATTGACCTCTCCCAGAGGGGGCATCAGCCTATGGCCAACGAGGACAATACGATCTGGATTGTATTCAACGGAGAGATTTACAATTATAAACACTTGAATAAGATTCTTGCTTCTAAGGGACATAAAATTAAAAGTAATTGTGATACAGAAACCATTATTCATCTTTACGAAGAATATGGTACTCAATGTGTCGACTATCTTCGAGGGATGTTTTCTTTTGCCATTTGGGATAAAAAACAAAAGCGCCTGTTTGCAGCAGTGGATCGGTTGAGAATAAAGCCATTCTATTATGCGTTGATAAATGATAATTTCATATTTGCGTCTGAGTTGAAAGCAATTATGGCTTCGGGTTTAGTGCCTAAAAAGGTAAGTTGGGAAGCCATTCACCACTACCTATCTTTGCAAGCTGTCCCAGTTCCGATGACGATCTATGAAGATGTATTCACTTTACCAGGGGGATATTGTCTCGAAGTCGATAATGGAAAGGTCTCGGTATGGCAGTATTGGGATATGTCATTTCAGGTGGACTATGGCCATTCCGAAGAGTATTACAAAAATAAATTGCAGCAAATTCTCTACGAGGCAGTCGAAATGCGGCTCATGAGCGATGTGCCCTTGGGCGCATTCCTTAGTGGTGGGATTGATTCTAGCATAATAGTGGGGTTGATGAAGGATATGCAACAGGAGCCGATTAAAACCTTCTCGATCGGTTACGACGTAGGTGGAAAACAATGGGATGACACCTATTATGCTCGCTTGGTGGCCGACAAATTCCATACCGATCACACCAAACTAACTATAACCGCTGAAGACATCAAGCGTGAACTAAAAGCATTCGTTTACTATTTGGATCAACCCTCAACCGATGCTATCAATAGTTATTTCGTCTCAAAATTGGCCTCGCAGGATGTTACAGTTGTTCTTTGTGGACAGGGAGGAGATGAACTTTTTGCAGGGTATGCCACCTTCGACTTAATGCTGCGTTTTCTAAAACGGGATCATTACTGGGAGAAACTCCCTTTCTTTTTCAGACGGGCGCTTGAAAATGTATTTTCGCACATTCCTCAAGGTGTAAGGGAGTATGATCCTGTTTATAAAATTAATAAGTTTTTAGATAGTTATGGCTCATTTGTAAAAAAATACGCAGCCATACGAATGGAATTAAGCGAGCAGGAGAAAAATAGAGTCTACACTAAGACTTTTCTCGAACATTTAAATAGCACCACCACTCTAACAGTGTACGATATGTATTATGATAAAATCAAAGATCAGGTTGATCCTATTAATCAAATTTCCTACATGGACTTAAAAACTCATTTAGGTGATGTACTAATGAGAGATGTAGATGTAATGAGTATGGCGTTCTCTTTGGAAACAAGAATCCCGTTAATAGATCACAAATTGGTAGAGTTTGTTGCTTCCATTCCACCAGAGTTTAAGTTCAGAAATGGACAAAAAAAATACATCTTTATTGAAGCGATGAAATATCTTCTTCCTGAGGA
>Ga0180301_10002731_pt1 | contig 13871 bp, 11 predicted proteins | sample GuaBasSediGuay16_FD_121797 | JGI IMG/M metagenome (GOLD analysis project Ga0180301, IMG submission 121797) | Subseafloor sediment microbial communities from Guaymas Basin, Gulf of California, Mexico - Guay16, Core 4569-2, 12-15 cm | ecosystem: Environmental > Aquatic > Marine > Hydrothermal...
GAAGCCTGACTTTTTCCTCGGGTGAAAACTTCTTGTATTTCTTTGCCATGTCCATTTCCTTTCGTTGAATTACATACTAACTAAAATTCAGGAAATGTCCAATTCCGACTGAAGCATTACATTATTATCAATTGCATAACAATATATAAAAGCAAGAGAATTGCTGGAGACCAGTGTATCAGTTTTTTTGATTTCCAGAAAGCCGAAGTGCTTAATGGGTATAGGCTTATGATGGCAAAAAATAAACCATTAGAGTGTAAGGGGATTGCTTTCGTAAAAAGATTTTTGCTTTTTGCAATTGATTCTTATCTCGCATTTTCCGATGATTCAATATAAGCTTTTGCACGAAATTTAAGAGACCGATTGTATAAAGAAACTGAAATTACATTACATAATAAAGCTAATACTAAAAGTATCAATGACCAAGTAATTCTTCTCTCCTTCATCTTTTAATCTCCATAGCTTTTATGTCTTTGCCCTCATATGTCAACAAGCCTCATTTTAAGTAGAATATCAAGTTTGTCATGAAACTCAAGCTTTCATATCGTCTCTTTGTTCCTGTACTATGTCACACTGCAAAGCATATGAAAGCAATCGCTGCGTTCCACTTGGAACTGTCGGCTACAGGCACAGCGGCTATGCTCCCCTAATACCGCCAGACCTCCAGAGCTTCGGGCACACTTCCTGCCGTTCTAAGCCCAGCCGGCTTTTCATAAAGTTCATATACCAACCGTGTGTACTGGAACGCATGCGGAACTTGGTCATCGATAAACACAAGTTTCCGCGGCGCCAGAGCCGCCGCCGCTTCCGGAGTATCCGTTATCCTCAGCACGTTCAGCAGGGCAGGCCCTTGTCGATGCGTAACCGGTGGGTGCTGCACGATGACTTGACTGATACGCTCATCAAATAATGCGGCGTACAAACCTACAATCCCCATCTCGCCCTTGCCGTAAACCGATAGCGTCTTCGGACACAGTTTTTCTTCGACGGCCAACCATTCGACGGTGCGAAGGATATCCCACACCTGCATGGATTCGACGGTGCGCCCAATCCACGAGGCCGTCCGTTCAATTTCCGACAGTTCTCTGGCGTTTACCGAAACTTCGGTAAGTCGCGTGTTCACAATGGCTACGTCGCATCGCCCCAGTATGGGCAACAGTTCGTCCAAGTCAAGAAAGTAGAATGAATCGCCGATTCGTTTCGAATATACAAGCAGCGGCGTATCCTTCGTTCGTTTCCGGGCCCGCAAAAGCTGAATCCGGATGCGTACCTCCGGTTCCGTTTGAATGGTAACGTCCTTGTAATCGGCGTAACGGCTTGCCCAGCCGCCGGTGTTGTTGCTGACACGGGTCTCGAATGGTATCTGATTCTTTGGAAACCAGCGAAATGTCTTGCTCCTCAACTCGGCAAGCAGTTCCGCTTTTCGCCTGCCCCATTCCTCAAGCGTCTTGTACGAAACAGGCCTCACGCTCGGCAGCAACACCTCATCGATTCGATAGTTGATTGCATCGCGCGGCAGTTTCTCCAGGCAGGCCAGCTCTTCCGCCGTCGAAGGTTTCTGGCCGCGTTTAGTATCGTTGCTGACCGGCGAGCGATCGTTTCGAAGCCACAGGTTCATCCATTGCCTCGCTTCGCGCAGAAAAAGCGGGCTGTCCGTATGCCCGACCGCTTCGTCAACTCCTTTGATTCGCTCCGACTCCCCCTCTTCGCAGTACATATCGTATATTCGCCTGGCACGCCGAAAAACTTCGTTATGACCATCCGGTGGAAAATCCGCATCGCGATGGCCGCTGCAGAAAAGCAACGGACGCGGCGCTATCAAAGCAGCAACAACGCTCAGGTCCGTCTCAAACGTATTGTGATAGTAAATGCAATCGCATTGACCATACGCCCGCCAATGCTTCGCCTGGGAACCGAACGTGAACGTCCCGCAAACCGGCACCGAAACGGCTATCCGCTCGTCCGCCGCAGCCGCATACCAGCTGACAGCCCCGCCGCCTGAGATACCGGTGATGCCGATGCGGTCTTTGTCCACCTCCGCACGCGTTTGGAGATAATCTATCGCACGAATTGCGTTCCACACCTCCACTCCCGCCGGCGTATAGCCGCGAGAAAGCCAGTCCCAACGATTCAAATCATGTATCCCATGGTGAATTCCCGCAACTTCTCCAAATTCCAGCGTATCAAGAATAAAGCAGACGTAGCCGTGTTCGACAAACCATATAGCGCGGTCCTGGTAGCCCCATTTCGCACCATACGGGTGCGGGGAATGCCCGCAGACATACAGGATGGTTGGCAGCTGGCCGGCCGTTTTCGAACTCTCGCCCTTCAGAGCGTGCGGAAGGTAGAGATTCCCCGTTACATACAACCCGGGAGAGCTTTGAAAGATTATTTTCTCGATATCGTATCCGCTGCGCTTCAGTTTCCCCGTAATCCGGGCCTTTAGCGGCGTGCGCTTAGGCATTGGTTCCAGCCCCATCGTGTACATGAAATTTTTGTACTGTTCCGTCCGGCTTGCCTTCCACTCATCGAGACTCGTAACATCATTAAGGGTGCGAGAAGTTATATCCGCCGCAATTTGCTTCAACGACGCAATGAACATCTCATGACGTCCTGCCGCATCCTCTTGCCCAAATGCCTGTATCGACGAAAAACACAGGCTAACCGTAACTGTTGCGATTATTTTCCAAACTTGCATCAATCTGTCCTCCTTCCTCATTTTAACTGGTACTGACAGGAATTTCGATTCCCATCGAAAAGAATGATTATACCATTAGAAGCTATCGCGACGCAAGGGAGCGAATCATACTCAGGATGCTTATACTCATGTATGGTTTTATAAATCCACACAACCACCATACAACCAAAACCTCAAATGATATGTAAAATCCGCAAAAAACGACGAACGTTTTGAGCATACAGAAGCAAATGGTTCGCAGTAACATTATCTGGTGCTTTTACGCTCAGTGAGTTATGAAAACCATCCTAAACCCATATCATGAAAAAATGGACAATGACAGCAAAACCGCCTCGAACGAAACAAGCCCTTTACATTTGATTATTGTCAGAATCAATGTTTCTGGTTATGATAAACAGCGATTCAATACAGCTATAATGCTGAATAAAAGTTTTCAGGAAATCTGAATGAAGCGCAAGGAGTCCATTAAACCGATTTTGAAAATTAATCTTGAAAAAATACTGAATTCCAGCAGTAGTGTGCACAACAACACTGTTAGAAAACTTATAAAAAATGGATAAATATAACTTAGCATTTATCATTGAAAGATATTTTGAGTTTGGGGGGCTCCAGCGGGATATGCGCAGGATCGCTCTTGCCTGTACCAGGTCCGGGCACAACGTAACTATTTTCACCGGTTTTTGGAAAGGCCCCAGGGACGATATTCTTAAGATTGAGCTTGTCGACTTCAGGGCGTATTCCAATCACAGAACCATCAAAAACATCGAAAGTTTCGTTAAGTCCCTTCAAAAGAAAAAAAAGTTTGACAGTATCATCGGCTTCAATCGTGTAGGCGGGCTTGATGTCTATTTTGGCGGTGACCCATGCCTCAAGGCTAAACTCCAGCAAAATAAACGTAACTGGTTAAGCTTCCTGCCTAGGTACCACACTTACATTCAGATGGAATCGAAGGTTTTTGGTCCACAAAGTAATACCGACATCCTTTTGATCTCGCCGGCCGAGTTATCCAATATTCAGTATCTATACAAAACCGACCCCGCCAGAATCCATCTACTTCCACCAGGTATTGACCGCGAAAGAATAACAGGCAACCCGCTTTGCGGTGAGACAAGGCAAAGCTTCCGTCGTTCTCTTGGTGTTGCAGAGACTGAACTCCTGATTCTAACGATTGGTTCCGGCTTCTATACAAAGGGCATTGACCGCGCGATAACAGCCATTAGTACTTTACCGGTCCAACTGAAAAACAGATGCAAATATGTCGTAGTCGGAATTGGCAAGCAAAAAACCTTCCAGAAAATGGCCGACCTTGCCGGCATCGGCTCCCAGATTATTTTTACAGGCGGCAGGACAGACGTTGGAAATTTCTATTACGCCGCCGATATTCTGCTCCACCCTGCCCGGACCGAAACCGCCGGCCACACACTCCTCGAAGCTATGATGACTGGCCTGCCTGTCCTCGTTACCGAAAATTGTGGTTATGCCTGCCATGTAAAGAAGGCAAAAGGTGGGCGGCTGTGTCCAGAACCATTTGAGCAACAACAACTGAATAAAATACTTAACGAAATCCTGACAGGGAAACAAGACCTTATCCATTACAGTGAAAATGGCCGAAATTACTGTGAAACTACGGATATTTATAGTATGACAGAGAAAGCAGTTGAAGTAATCCTAAACCGTGCTCGGAAAAACCAGGTGCATACATGATCTATATTCGTGAAGATCTCAAAGAAGTTTTCAAAGAGTTCCATACAATTGATGATTTCATGCAGCTCGATATCAGCATCGTCCGTGATTTTAAGAACCGAAAGACCGGCTACTTTCAGCTTGGTTCAAAGGTGTTCTATATAAAAAAGCATTTTAAATCTGGTATCGGAGCTATTGCCGACGAACTCTTCCACCTCCGTAAACCACATATTGGGGCATCTCATGAAAGATATGCTCTTGAAAAATTTGCCAAATTGGGTATCGACACGATGAAAATAGTCGCCTTCGGCCAGAACGGTACTACATTGGCAAACCAAAGATCATTCCTTGTCACAGAGAGAATAGAAAAAGTTAAGAGTCTCGAAGAAATCTGCGGTCGGTGGCCAAGTGAACCTCCGCCAGTTACATTCAAACAAGCACTAATAAAAAAAGTTGCTGAGATAGCAAAGACAATCCATGAAAACGGCATGAACCACCGTGACTTCTACATCTGCCACTTTCTGCTCGATATATCCGACGGCGCCAGTGAATATCAAAACCATCCACCGAAACTATTCCTGATCGACCTCCATCGTGTCCAAGAGCATTCAAAACTTCCCTTTCGCTGGCAGGTTAAGGATATTGGCGGTCTCTACTTTTCCACAATGGATATTGGCCTTACTCGCAGCGATATCTTCCGCTTCATGCGTTTTTATAGCGGTAAATCACTTCGCCAAACCCTTCAGCAGGATAAACGCTTCTGGCATGCTGTCAACCGCCGAGCAGTCAGAACCTATTATAAAGAATTCGGCAAGCTACCAACTTTGGTAACAAAGGATTAACATAATGAACCTCATTAAGCCAAAGATTCTCCGAAATGCAAAGCATGATTTTAAAACACCGTTTGACATTACACTAAATACGGGGGAACTCCTGACGTGTATAAAATTTCTTAGGCTTTTACCCGGCAAACGTATTGTCTGTAAAGCAAAGCTGCAATCCAACCTCGTTATTGCAAAATTCTTCGTCGGTCCAAACCATGCGGCCCGGCAAGCCAGAAGAGAAACTGACGGCCTCAATGCCCTTCATGCCGCTGGGATAACTGCTCCGAAAATCATACTCAAAACCACCCTCCCTAACGGAATAATAGTTGTTATCACTGAATACCTTGAAGACGCGTTCACTGTCTCAACCTTGCTCAAGGCAACTTTGGAGGAGGAAACGAAAAAAAATATTCTGGAAAAGATATTTGAACTGCTCGCTCAGGTTCACAAAGCCGGGCTTGCTCAAAATGATCTCCATCTGGACAATTTCATCTTAAAAGATGATGTGCTCTATGCAATTGATGCAGCCAATCTTAAGAAAAAAGCTGCTCCGCTGTCATCGGGAGCGGCTGTTAAAAATCTCGCACTCTTTTTTGCCCAGTTCGACGACAATTCATATCCCCTGCTCCTTAAGGCTTTTCCAGCCTACTCACAAGTCAATCCTGCTCTTTCGATTTCGGAAAAACAACTTCTTGTTGAAGCCTGGGAACAAAAACGGCAGATCTGGGATAAATTTTCGAAAAAGATTTTCAGAAACTGCACCGACATCGTAGCTCAAAGAACCTTTAATCGAGTAATGCTGTGCAAACGTGAATATTATACGGACGAGTTTGTCGATTTTTTGAATAATCCGGACTTGACTATCGAAAAGGCGACACTTTTGAAAAAAGGCAAATCGTCCACCGTTGCCCTCATTGAAATCTTAGGTCAGAAATTTGTCGTCAAACGCTACAATATAAAAAACTATATCAAACTCATCCGCCGGCAGTTCCCACCGTCCAGGGTCCAGCGAAGTTGGTTATATGCCCATCTGCTTGGATTCCATAACATCCCAACTCCCAAACCAATCGCCATGCTCGAAAAGCGATTAGGCCCCTTTAGAACTACAGGTTATCTCATCACGGAATATCTCAGCAGCCACGATGTACAACATTCTCTGGAACTTGCAAAAGATAATCCTAAGGTTCAGCATGAAATCCTTATTCGTTTCGCCCAAACCTTGAAAAAGCTTGCTGACCACAATATTTCACACGGCGATTTCAAAGCAACCAACTTCTTTGACACGCTACCAGCCGTTTCGATTATTGATCTTGATGCTATGACTTTTCACCGCTGTCAAATTACCTTCCAAAAAGCTCACCGAAAAGACCGTTCAAATTTCCTCCAGAATTTTCACTCCGGGACCACTGTCTATGAACTCGCCAAATCTGTTCTGAATTCTATTTAACAACTTAACATTGCCTTTTCCCGTCGAACCTGCTATAGTTTTTTTAATGTTGGCATACAAATTAAACTTGTACGATAAGATGACCTATGACAATATTTATTACTGGTCTCAACAGCCTCTAACGGAAAGTCCTCGGTTGAACTGATGGAAAAAAATATACCGAATTTTCTAACAATCAAATGGTCTAATATATCTGAACCACTAACCTCCATTATACCAGATATTATTACTTTGGCAGTTTGGCTTACTACCATGGGTGGCGCGACTCAGCACAAACTCGAATCGACACATTTTCATCGCTACAGCTTAAAAAAAATAAAATATGCCATATTATCGCCCATCTTATTGAGCACCGAAGAGAAACAGCTACGACGAACCATGGTGCGGTGTAGTTTAAGGAACTCTATTATGCCTCCCTTAAAGCTCTACTATTCAAGCAGCAAAAACAACTGGGGCGATCGTCTTTCACCGGTTATATGCCAAATGCTCTCCGGCCGTGAAGTTATTTACGCCAAATCCTCAAAGTGCGGTCTAATCGCAATCGGTTCAATTCTCTCGCGTATCAAAGAAGGTATTTTTACCAGACCAATTCATGTTTGGGGAACCGGCTTTATTAAGCCTGTCGCCTGTCACAAAACCCGTCACTTAATCCACGCGGTCCGCGGTAAAAAAAGTGCCGATTTTTTTACCAATACCGACATTAAAACCTTCGGCGATCCAGGTCTTCTCTGTGACCTGCTTCTGCCAAACCACAAAGAGATTCCCAAGGAGTTTGAACTTGGCATCATCCCTCATTATAAAGATCGCAATTTACATAGTTTACACACCTTTGCCAAAGACAATCCAAGTACTACCATAATCGACGTTTTTTCCGACACCATTGCCTTTCTCGAAAAACTTGCTAAATGTCGTTTCGTCCTTTCTTCCAGCCTGCACGGCCTAATCGCTGCAGATTCGCTGGGTATCCCAAATGCTTGGCTTAAACTCTCCGACAATATTATCGGCGGAGATTTTAAGTTCTATGATTACTACTCTGTCTTCGATATCCAAGAGCCCTCCCCATTAACTCTGAATGAATTCTCATCCTCAAAAAGAGGGCAGATTTTTGAAACTTATTCCCGGCCTAATCTTGCCGCCATCAAGCAATCTCTCATCGATGCCTTCCCTTTCAAAAAATAATTCCGCCGTCTTTAGTTTTCCACAAAAGTATATATTATCAAAATTCTAATTGTCTTTGGGAGTTACGGCTATTTGATCTTAACCCGAGATAACTCCTATAATGAAGAGCAGTAGATAACTCGCTGGGTGAGATTAAGAGCAAGGCAACCACTTTATTTTCTCATCATGTACTTGACCTGCAACCTTAGCTTCTCCAGATGATAAAAGAGGAACCAGCCTGTCTTAATACCAAATATATTTTTTAGCATTTTCAACAGTTTTGATGTAGTATAATATTTCCAATCATACTTGAACTTAAAATATTTATTTGCCTGATAGCATAGTTCAAGCGTCATGAGTTTTCGTTCTTTCAGACTTCTACCCGACCAGAAACCTACTCCTGTTCGATTAAAAACGGACATTACCTCATTTATGTAAAACAAACAACCTTTTGTAAGATACAAACGGTAAATATGTGTGTCCAACAGCATATTCGCAGGAACATCAGTTAAATCTATAACATTTCTATAAACCCGAGACGACGGATGAACTCTAAACATATCAGCAAGATTATATTTGGTCTTTAGGTTAAATTTTGAATCATTGATAAGCAGCCATTTCTCCTGATTCTCAAGATTTCTGCACAGAGTATTATGGCCACAAATAATGCAGTCCGGATTTTGCTCCAGTGCGTCCACCTGTTTTTGCAGCTTGTTCATATCGCACCAGTAATCATCGCCATCCAAAAAGGCAAAATACTTTGATTTTACCCTCAGCAGCCCCTGTTTGAGATTTTGTGTTACACCAAGATTTTTTTCATTCAAAAAAAGTTTTATTTTTTCGGGATACCTTTCCCGATATTCTCTGCAAATATCGGCGGTTCCATCAGTCGAGCAGTCTTCGCAAACAAATATGTCGAAGTCAAAATTACTTTTCTGTTCCAGAATAGAATCAAACGCATCGGCGATGGAATTTTCGTGATTATATGTTAAAAGTACTACAGTCAGAATTTTCATTGGTTCACGAGTTATTTAACAGCTTCAACTATTGTGGAATCGGCTCTTTTCTCGATTTCCCTTAATTCGGAATAAGAGCTTTGATTGACTTTGCACTCGTAAATTTTATTCTGTCCAAAGCCTGCCTCTATAAGCCGTCTTGTTAATTCACTTAAATTATACATATACAAGTGCAAACCACCTTCCCTTAAACATTTATTAAGCATAAAGCATCCGGAAGGGTACCACTGCGCCTTTATGAGTTTCACCCACTCCATCTGACGCCAATAATCCTTTAAATAGCTATCAATCAAGGTGTCCAGGTCAGGGAATGCCGTTCTGATAACACCTCCGGGTTTGAGAATCCTGTATGACTCTTTCAGGAAATAGAATCCATAATCATAAGATAAGTGTTCTATAAAATGTTCGTTATAAATAAAATCGATTGAGTTGTCCGGAAAAGGTATTACACGCTGTAAATCCAACCTAATATCTTTCTTAGCGCGCGAACGGTTGTCAATATTTATCCAACCTTCTTTGTAGTTTCCGCCACAGCCGACGTGTAATTTTATTGACTTATCTTCATTTTTTAACCTGCTTAAAAGTTTCTTAATTTTTCTCTTTCTAAAGAAAGACATAGGCGAGTTTCTCTTATCAATTTAATTATATCGCATATTCTTTGAGCACTTTCCGTTCCCAGGGTACCGTATAACGGCAGACAAAGAACCTCGCTTTGAATCCTATTTGCCACCGTGAGGTTTTCTGTTGCGGAACTGGCTAATGCTTTATACGGTTCATATTCGGAACACAGCGGGTAAAAATATTTTCTTGTAAATACATTGTATTTTTTCAAATCTTCGTAAAGCTCGTCTCTGGACAGGCCGAAATTTTCTTTGTCAATCCTAATCACGAAATACTGCATAGAATCTGTTACATTTGGAGGCATTCGTGGGATTGTAACACCGTCAAGTTCCCGTAAGTTCTGTACATACAGCGATTTTATCATGCGGCGGTTTTGCTTTTCCTGTTCAAATAATTCCAGATTCAAGAGGCCGATGGCAGCTTGAAGCTCGTTCATTTTGCCATTTATTCCAATATCAACTACTTGCTCCTCGTTTTTTATGCCAAAGTTCCTTAAGTAATAAAGTTTATCTATATATTGATCATCTTTATAAGATAAACAACCTCCCTCAACGGTATGGTAAAGTTTTGTTGCATGAAAACTAAACATACTGATATCACCATAAGTACCTATGCCTTTTCCATTTATTTCTGTAGAAAAGGCATGGGCAGCATCATAAATCACCTTCAGGTCAAATTTATCTGCAATTGATTGGACCTTTTCAACACCGCATGGAAAACCATAGACGTGGACGCCCAGAATTGCAGATGTATTCGCATTGATCAGTTCTTCTATTCTTTCCGGGTCAATAGTCATTGATTCAGGTTCAGTATCACAAAACACTGGCTGCAAACCATTCCAAGAAATACAATGAACAGTAGCAGGAAAAGTAAGCGGGGTAGTTATGACTTCGCTGCCTACAGGTAATTCCAGTGCTTTCAAAGCTGTCAGCAAAGCTATGGTGCCGTTATTAAATACCGAAACATTTCTCACTTTCAGGACGGCTTGAAGCTTTTGCTCCAACTCATTGTGCATGTTGCCGTGGTTTGTCAGCCATTTTGATTGCCATATTGCCTTTAGCTTTTGATTCACATCTTTTAGAGCAGGCAGGATTGGTTTTGTGACGTATATTGGTTGTTTAAATCTGAAATTATCATACATTTTTTCGTGCTTCCAGTAACTTCTTCTCGAGTAGAAGTAAATCCTTTTTTCTATCCTTTATTTTCCTGGCAGGAATACCAGCATTTATACTCCAAGGAGTTGTACTGTTTTTAACAAGGCTTAAAGCTCCTACGACAGCACCTTCTTCCAGGGTGACACCCGGTAATATTACACTACAGGCACCTATTAAAACATGTTTTTTCAAGATGACTTCGGCCTCTAAAAGGTTTTTATATTCATCCGGAACAGTGGGATTCGTCATTGATGCTCCTCCAAAATCATCACTTACCGCAAATACTTCTATCTTTCTGGATAAATTCACAAAATCTTCCAATACTATACCCTTACAACCCCCACATAATGAAGTATAAGCACCCAGATGTACATGATTGCCTATTTTAATTTTCCCGCTCAAGATACAAAAATCATCAATTCTTATGTTGGAACACAGTTCAATATTTTTAGTGTCATAAATACTTGCCTTCCGGCTGATTAAGACATTGTCCCCCACAGTTTTAAAACCTAAATTCTTTAATTCATCAACACTATAAAAACTATTCGTCATTTCTTAATTTAAAGGACCTTAACTGACTTCTCTTTCAATATAAGCCATAAAATGGCCGGCACTTAGCATTTTAATCAACTATTCTCGGAAGTTTCTATACATGCTCTTGAAGTAACATCTGAACTGCAGCGAACAACTTTTCGCAAATACAATGCTAGTTACCTTTTGGTTCATAATGGGAAACAATATTAGAACATTTCCTCTGATTTCTCAAACCCAATTTACTGAGTTTAAAAAATATTTTTGCCAAAATTTCAACCTGTCAATTTTACTAATTTAATAAGCACAACAGCCAAAGGGGGATTTATTTTAATTTGGATTCTCTTTCAAAATCTGTTTAGTTTTTTTTCTCCAAATTTTTACCTCCTGTGTACGAAAAAACCTCTTGGAAAGAAGTAAGGCCAGGTTCTCTTAGTCCGTTTTCGTATTCGATATTGACAAAAATTGACTTCGATATTGAAACTAAATTTCGCCGGTTCATATCAGGATTATTAAAATTTTAATATGCCCGATTAAGTCAAGGCATTAACTTTTTTTATAACTGCATATAAAGTGTCTTCTCTTAGGTCTAAGGCTTCAAAAATCATCAATTTTGATTTAAGCTATGCTTTTATTAGCTGTGTTTCGTATAGACTCTGGTATAAATGACAATCTTTTGCTAATTGTTCGTGGCTACCCTGCGCGATGATTTTGCCGTTATCCATTACAACTATCTTGTCGGCCGCTATAACAGTACTAAATCTGTGAGCTATTAATATCGTTGTCCTGTCCTTCATAATATCCTCAATGGCATTGTGTATCTTCGCTTCGCTGTCGGCATCAACCTGGCTCGTTGCCTCATCAAATATTAATATGGGAGGATTTTTCAATATGGCTCTTGCTATAATAATCCTCTGAAGCTGCCCGCCACTGAGTCCGGCTCCGTCCTCGCCTATAACGGTCTCATATCTGTCCGGCATATCAGTTACAAACTCGTGGACAAAAGCCCTCTTTGCCGCTAATATAATTTCTTCACGAGTTGCCTGAGGTTTGCCGTATGCAATATTTGCAGCTATAGTATTGTTAAAAGTCACCACATTTTGAGTAACCATACCAATTTGGTTCCGCAGACTATGAAGTGTCGCATCTTTGATATCCCTGCCATCTATTAGAATGCTGCCTTTACAGGGGTCATAAAATCTCGGAATTAAATTAATCAATGTCGTTTTACCCGAGCCGTTAGGCCCTACTAAAGCGATGTTTTGTCCAGCCTTAATAGTCAAACCTATTCCATTTAACACAGGTCTATCGGTGCCGGGATAACTGAAAAATATGTCTTTGAACTCAATCCGGTCTTTCAATATCTCAAGTTCAAACGCTTCGGCAGGCTCTACCTCCGGTACGGCATCCACAACACCAAAAACCCTTTCACAAGCTGCATTGGCATGCTGAAGCTTAACCCATAAAGGGCTGATTCTTCTAATTGCTTCCGCAACACCTCCAAGACAGAACAGCAAAACCAGAAAATCCGCTGTATCCATTGATTCACTGAACACCCAGTGTGCACCAAAAATAATTCCGGCAGAAGCAGCCAACATTCCAAGAATCTCCATTACGGGGTCGGTCGCTGCAGATATCTTTGCTATTCTAAACTGCTGTTTGAGAAGCCTTCGATTTATATTCTGCAAATCAGCGTGCTCATATTGTTGCTGGTTATAGACCTTTACTACACTGATTCCCCTAATAGTCTCTTCAAGCTTACAGAGCATCCTGGCCCAGCTTTCAAGAGATTTCCTCGCCACCTTTTTCATTCTTTGGCCGAATTTCGTCAGTATAAATATACCAAACGGCGCCGAACACATAAATATCAATGAAAGCTTATAGTCTATAATCATCGCCGTAAGCAGCAGCGCCACGGCTTTGAGCGGTTCTCTAATTAATTTGCCGAGGACATAATTAATACCATCGCCTATCATAGCGGTATCTCGGACAAATTTACTAACAGTGTCGCTGGCTCCTTCAGAAGTGAAATATCCTACCGGCAGCGTTAATACATGCTCAAATGCATCTTCCCGGAGATGGGCAAGCGATGTATTCACTACCTTCCTGACGGTGTAATCCTGACAGAATCGAGCCAGGCATCTTACAAGTGTTACCACCGCCATCACAAATACAATAAAAACGATAGTGCGTTCCTTGCCGTTGATAGTATTATCTCCTGGAGCAAAACTCAAAAGTCGGTGCAACACGTCTGAATAAAAAGGTTTCGATTCGAGCTTTATATCAATTGTAATATCTCTTGTACGTGCACCTTCAGTCCTTTGTACCTGTAATTCGAGTGCGGCATCTTTCTCAGCCTTGGCTAATTCTTCCAGCAGGTCTGATGTAGAAGCCCGCGATTTTGCTTTACCTGTCTTTTGACTTCCGGCACCGATAATTAAATCATAAGCCTTCAGTCCCGCCCTGTCGGCCAAACCATCTTTTTTAATCTTTATAATCCTAAGGCCATAACTGATTTCGGTGCTGTTTGGGTCGGCGGAAACAACGCCTTCTGGTATATAAAAGTTTACACCGTATCTTTGATGGTTTATCCTTCTATTCGCCCATCCATGCAGACCTTCCTGCCCCATCATTACTGTTAGCAAAGGGGAAATTGTTGCAAAGCTTAGTGAGTACAAAAGTGCCGCTATTAATGCACAAATGGATATAATTATTATCCGGTCCCACTGTGACCAGACA
>Ga0180301_10002732_pt1 | contig 13868 bp, 10 predicted proteins | sample GuaBasSediGuay16_FD_121797 | JGI IMG/M metagenome (GOLD analysis project Ga0180301, IMG submission 121797) | Subseafloor sediment microbial communities from Guaymas Basin, Gulf of California, Mexico - Guay16, Core 4569-2, 12-15 cm | ecosystem: Environmental > Aquatic > Marine > Hydrothermal...
CCTTATCATTATCATAATTAAAGTAATAAATCCATTTTGACCTCTGTTATTGTTTGCCGGTCCGTTTTGGTATCAAATCACAATCGGGTGATATTAGTCACTCTCAAGTTTTTCCAGACCGGCTCTATCAAATCACGTCTCTCCATCTCTCCCTCGTGCTTTTGTACCCTCACATCCTCATTCTCTCACCTGTCCATCTCCCATGACCACAAATTTTTTCGTGGTGAGGGATTCCAGGCCCATGGGACCATAGGCGTGGAGTTTGGTAGTGGATATGCCGATTTCAGCACCGAGTCCTAACTGCCCTCCGTCGGAAAAACGGGAGGATGCATTGACCATCACTACAGAGGAATTAACCTCGCGGATAAACTGCTGTGCAGTTGCAATATCCTGTGTTGCAATGACCTCTGTATGGTTTGAACCGTATTTCTCGATATGGTCAATAGCATCTTCCGGAGAAGAGACACATTTTACGGCAATTTTCATATCCAGATATTCCGCAAAATAATCGTCTTCTGTGGCAGACTCTGCCCGGAAAAAATATTGCCGCGTCAAAGGACATCCTTTAAATGCTACGTCTTTCAGACGGGGTTCTTTTTCAATCCGGGATAAAAATGCTTCGGCGACGTTCTCATGGATGAGCAATGTTTCAAGGGCATTGCATACTCCCGGGCGGGATGTTTTACCGTTCACTAAAAGTTCCATGGCCACATCCAGATCCGCAGCCTGATCCACATACAGATGACAGACGCCCTTATAATGCTTTATCACCGGTATTCGACTGTTTTCATCCACAAAACGGATGAGTCCCTCACCCCCCCGGGGAATAACCAGATCGATGGTCTCATTCAGAGTCAGAAGGGTTTGAATATCCTTTCTGTCTGTCGTGGGGACAAAAGTAATGATATCTTCCGGAAGGTCGGATTCCCTTAACGCCTGATGTAGAACGGACACGATAGCTGTGTTGGAATAAAATGCTTCCGATCCTCCCCGGAGAATCACTGCATTGCCCGCTTTCAAACAGAGCCCCGCCGCGTCCGATGTTACGTTGGGACGGGCTTCGTAAATCATAAGAATCACTCCCAGGGGAATTGCCATCCGTCCCACCCGGATGCCATTGGGACGGACTCTGATATGATCCATTTCCCCGACCGGATCGGTCAATTGAGCAATTTCTTTAAGGGCTTCCGCCATCCCTTTTATCCGCGCTTCATTCAAAATCAGGCGATCTGTCAGAGCTTTCGATAATCCCTTTTCACGGGCTTTTTCCACATCTTTTTGATTTTCCGCCTGAATCCTTTCGCTCTGCTCCATCAGAAACCCGGACATGCGGTGTAAAAGAGCATCCTTTTTCTGACTGCTCAGTCGGGCACTATATCGGGATGCAGCCTTTGCTTTTGTTGCAAGGGTGATGATTTTATCCTGTTCACTCATATCAAATCCTCTTTTTTTACAGTGCTCACAATGACCATATCATCCCGATGGACAATTGAACTGCTGACAAAATAACCCAGAACATCCTGAATTTCATGACTTTGACGACCAATCAGTTTTCGCATGTCTTCCGAATTATATTGTGTGAGTCCCTTCGCTATCAGATTTGCCTTCGATATGCTCTCCCGGTAGATTTTGACTGCATCGCCATGATCGAATTTACCGTGGATTTGTACCACACCCGATGGGAGCAGGGAAGCAGACCGGTGAAGAAGGGCTTTTGCCGCTCCTTCATCCACGATAATTTCACCACTGGAGGGCATGGCATGGAGAATCCAGTGCTTTTTTGCCGCACGGGGACTCATGGTCCGGTGAAAGAGGGTCCCCACGACTTTTCCCCTAACCATCAAATCAAAATTCTCCGCCTTTTTTCCATGGAGAATGACTACATCAATGCCCCGGGATGTGGCTTTTTCTGCTGCCTGAATCTTGGTCCGCATCCCCCCCACAGCCATGGGATTGTTGGACTCACCGGCCATCCGGTAAACCGATTCATCAATTTTCCGGATTTCAGGAACCAGGTTTACGGTTTTCTCCGTGTATGGATTCCCTGTATACAGGCCGTCAATATCCGAGCAGATAAAGAGAATATCCGCCTCTACCAGATCGGCCACATGGGCTGAAAGATTATCATTATCCCCCACCTTCAGTTGCTGTACCATGACCGTATCGTTTTCATTGACAATAGGCAGTGCCTTCAAACGAAGAAGTTCCAGAAGGGTATTTTTTACATTGATAAACCGTCGGCGATTCAACAGGTCATCCTGAGTGATCAGCAACTGGGCACAGGGATAATCAAAGAGCTGTTTCCATAAAAAGAACACCATAGGCTGACCGATAGCTGAAAAGGCCTGTTTCCGGGGTATGGAGAGGGGAGTATTCCGTGGATACTGTGGCTGGGTGCTCCATCCTGCCACAACCGCTCCCGAGGAGACCACAATAACCTCTTTCCCGTCCTGAATACTCTGGTTGATAAAATTGGCTATGGATAAAAGGTATTTTGTGGCACAACCTTTCCCGTCCGGGTCAATGATGGCACTCCCGATTTTAATCACACAGCGCTTCCAATTGGGAAGTTTTATGGGTTTGAAAGCTGTCATATTATTACATCGTGTCATTTATGCTTTTTTCCAGTGCTTCAAGAAAGTATGCCACCTCCTTTTCAGAAATGATGGTGGGAGGCAGAATTCGCAAGAACTGATCAGTTGACAGGCTGGACATGACACCATGATTCTTCAGGGCTTCCTGTACGGCATGAACCCGCTCAGAAGATCCTAAAGAAAAGGCAATCATGAGTCCCCGAATCCGGATTTCGTCCGGAAGTCCGTATTTTTCTGCAAGTTGTTTCAGTCCCTTCTCAAACTGCCGACTCCGTTCAACGACATTGCCTGTGACATTCAGTTCCCGCATTTGTCGTGTGGCAATCAGGGCGGCTGTCATGGCCATGGGATTCCCTCCAAAGGTAGACCCGTCGTATCCCCCTTTCATCGCCTGGGATATCTCTTTCCGCGTAACAACGGCCGTTACAGGATACCCGCCGCCAAAAGATTTACCGATAGTCATGATATCGGGAATTACGTTGTATCCCATACAGGCAAACCAGTCGTTTTGTTTTACGGCCGTTCTTCCGAAACCTGTTTGGACCTCATCTGCAATGACAATGGCCCCTTTTTCTCCGGCCAATTCAAATAATTCATCAATAAAAGACTGTGTGGCTGCCAGATTCCCGGCCTCTTCTCCCTGGACCATTTCAAGAATGATGATTTTAGCGTTCTTTTTTTCCATGAGCGTACGGACACTCTCCACATTATTGAATTCAGCAAAGTGAACCCAGTCCTCATGGTCCAGCCCAAAAGGTTTCCGGTATTTTTCGTTCCAGGTAATGGAAACCGCTCCATGCGTCCGGCCGTGAAAGCCGTTTTTAAAAGCAATGACATGCCGTGAACCGGTATAGGCCTTGGCAATCTTCAGAGCCTTGTCTACCGCTTCTCCACCTGAATTCTGAAAATAAAAATAATTCAATCCCTTCGGCATCATGGGCATGATGGATTTTAAAAAGCGGGTCCGGGCAATCTGAACCCGATCTTCCTTCATGGAGATGAGCTGGGATGCCTGGTTATAAAGTCCTTTGGCTATCTCTTCATTTGCCATTCCCAGATTGGTGGCGCTGTAATTGCTGTCCATATCCAGGTAAGTTTTCCCTTTGGTATCCATTAACCAGCACCCCTTACCGGAGACAGGCACCAAATCTTTTTCCAGGGTGGATACGGGAATCTTATAGGCTTCGTGAAGCTCTATAGCTTCATTTGTGGATATTTCTGATGCCATAAGCTGGTCGGATATGGCCTGTAACACCTCCGGGGACAATTTAGCGGACACCAGATAGCTGCATATTTTTTCAGCCAGGTCCTCTGTTACTTCCCCTCTGCTTGGGAATGTCCCCAGAATGTTCCGGATATTTTTTGAATAAACATTCACGTTTTCCTTCAAAACATTTTCCAGAACTTCAAAAATTCTTTCCGGTGTGGCATTTAAGCGTTCCGGGTGTTTTGATCTTTCGTTGATCAATGCGTTCATAAGTTTTTGTTTCATTGTATCATCCTGTTTTGAGGTTAAGGTTGAGGTTAAGGTTGAGGTTAAGGTTGAGGTTGAGGTTGAGGTTGAGGTTGAGGTTGAGGTTGACAGTTGACAGTCGACAGTCGGTAGTCGACAAATCATGGACGAGTAGCGAGTAGCGAGTGACGAGTGTCGAGGGATGGGAACATCCATTAACCCACGCAACCCAATTCATCATTCATCATTCATCATTCATAATTCACCATAACCCTTCTATACGCTTCCCGAAAACTCATCCCCTTCTTCACCAGGTCATAGACTTTTTCGGTGGCATAGAGTTCGCCGGTCATGGCTTTTCGGCATTTTTCTTCATTCACTGTCAAATTTTCAAAGACCAGGGTCAGGATACTGACAGTTTCCAGGAGGATTTCCAGGGATTTTATTACCGGTTCTTTCAGGAGTTGAAAATCCCGGTGATAACCGGAAATGAGGTTTCCGATAAGGGATTTAACCTGCATTTCATAGCCCAGCACCACATGATAATTTGCCCTGACCAGTTCCAGTACATCGGGGTTCTTCTTCTGCGGCATAATGGAACTTCCGGTGAGAAACGCATCAGGGAGTTCAAAGAAACCAAAATCCGGCAGGGTGAAGAGGATAAGATCTGTGGCGGTTTTATTGGCATCAAAGAGGATAAAACCGGCCAGATGAAGGAGTGCAGCTTCAAATTTTCCCCGGCTGGACTGGACGTAGACAGGATTATTTTGAACTTTTGCAAAACCCAGTTCTTCCGCCACCATATTCCGGTCCAAATTCAGGGGTACACCGTATCCGGCTCCCGATCCCAAAGGTGATTGATCCACCAGGGTATAAACACTTTTCAGCTGAACAAGGTCATCCTCCAGAGCTTCACTCAGCGCTCCGGCCCAGAGTCCCACACTGGATGGCATGGCTTTCCGGGTATGGGTATAACCGGGGATGGGAACGGTACCGGAGGATTCAATCAGTTTATCCACGGCCTTTTTCAGGAACTTTAATTCATCTTTCAGGTGCATCAGTCTGTCCTTGTAATAAAGCCGGAGTGCTACCAGCACCTGATCATTTCTGGACCGGCCGGTATGTATCTTTTTACCCGTCTCTCCCAAGGATTCCGTCAAACGATTTTCAATCGCCGTATGGCAGTCCTCATCCTTGAGCGTCACCGGAAACCGTCCGTTATGATTCAGTTCGATGATCCGGTCCAATTCATTAAGGATTTCTTCCAGTTCATCGTCTGTGAGGATGCCGATTTTACACAGCATGGACGCATGGGCTTTGGAAGCCTGGCAATCATAATCCACCAGTTTCTGATCGATAAGATAATCCTCACCGACGGTAAAGGCTTCGATCCGGCTGTTCAGGGTGTACCCCTTTTGCCAGAGTTTCATTGTCTTCTCTTCCTCCATTTATAAGGATCATGATTTTTCAAAAGCAAATTATGAGCTTTCAGGCGGATGGCATTGATATTGATAAAACCCCGGGAATCCTTCGCATTGAATCCCCCTTCGATATCCATACTGGAAAGGTCTTCATTGTAGAGGGATGTAGGGGATTTTCTGCCGATGGGTTGTACGTTTCCTTTATAGAGGGACAGCCGGACTGTCCCGTCGATTTTCTCCTGGGATTTTTCGATGGCCGCCATAATAAAATCCATTTCCGGAGAGAACCAGAACCCGTTATAGATAAGTTCGGAAAACTTCGGGATCATCATATCCCTGAGATACATCACCTCTTTATCCATGGCAATGCCTTCCAGATCCCGGTGGGCAGCCCAGAGAATGGTGGCGCCCGGTGTTTCATAAACCCCTCTGGATTTTATCCCGATGAAACGGTTTTCTACCATATCCACCCGGCCAATCCCATTTTTCCCGGCCAGTTCATTCAGATACAGGAAGAGTTCCAGCGGCTTTTCCTTCCGAGTTCCGTCATTCAGATTCACTACCGACACGGGAAATCCATCCTTGAATTCAATCTCAATAATTGTTTCCTGATCAGGTGCTTTGGTGGGAGAAACTGACAAAGTAAACATCTCTTCGGGAGCTGTCCTGTCCGGATCCTCCAGAATGCCTGCTTCATGACTGATATGCATGATGTTTTCATCTTCGCTGTAGGGCTTGGATTTGGAAGCCGTTACAGGAATACCATATTTCTCCGCATATTTCAGCATATCGGTCCGCCCTTTGAATTCTGAAAGAAACTCAGGATCTTTCCAGGGGGATATCACCACAACATCGGGATGGAGAGCATAAAAAGCGAATTCAAAGCGGACCTGATCATTGCCTTTTCCCGTCGCGCCGTGAGCCAACAGGTTGGTCCCCTCCTTTTCCGCAATCTGAACCTGCCGTTTGGCAATCAACGGCCGGGCCAGAGCTGTCCCTAAAAAGTAACGCCCTTCATACAAAGCATTTCCCCGCAGGGCGGGAAAAATATAATCGGTGACCAGCTCTTCCCGGAGGTCTTCAACATAGACTTTTGATGCACCTGTCTTCAATGCTTTTTCGCGGACCTTTTCAAAATCATCTTTTTGTCCTACATCGGCTATATAGGCAATGACATCAAAACCCTTCTGAGTCAGCCATTTTAAAATGACTGAGGTATCCAAACCGCCACTGTATGCGAGAATAATCTTTTTTTTCATATCCATTTCGTACGCCTGTAATCCTTTCTCATTTTGTTATTCTACATCAAATGATACACGTCCCATCAGCCGGTCCTGAAGCTGGGGGATCTTGTCCAGCAGGGATGTGACAAATTCCTCCCGGGTCGCCGATTCCTCCAGGATAATCAAGACAGTATCATCCCCGGCTACGGTACCTGTCACTTCTTTTAACTCCAGCTTGTCCAGGAAAAGTCCAACAGTCGGCGCAAAGGACGGTTGAGTCTTCATCACACCCAGATTCCCTGAAAATCGCAGGAAACGGACACTGTCCACCGGAAAATCCTGGGCAAAGACAGAATCCTCGTTCCCTCCAAATTGATCAGGCAGGGTATAAACATGACCATACCTGGGATCCGCCACTTTTCCCACACGCAAAGCATTTAAATCCCGGGATAAAGTTGCCTGGGTGATCTGAATCCCCATTTTCTTCAAAAGAGTCAACAATTGATCCTGATGATTGATCTTGTGGGACTGGAGTAGTTGCCGGATCACTTCATGTCTTTCATCTTTTTTCATCGTTTTACCTGCATATTTTTTCACTCTTTACGAATAATTATACATTTTTAAACAAAATATTACAAGCATTTGTTCAATTTTTTTGAAATTTTATCCCCAAAACGGACTCTGAGGACTCATTTCATTATTTTGTAAAAAAATAATTGACATATTTATTCTATCTCTTTAAAATCAATCAATCAAAAAAAAGGACATTGCAAAATAAAAATGAAACAGCTCCTTCTTCACATTCTGCCTGTAACCATTATCCTAATTCCGGGAGAGAAGGGGTGACGTAAATTATTTTTTCCACATAATTCACAGTAACCCCTTCCGAAAGAAGGGGTTTTTTTTTGAGAAAGGATTTTGAACATGCGAAGTGATGAAATTAAAAAAGGGATAGACCGGGCGCCTCACAGGGCATTGTTACGGGCTGCCGGCAAACGGCGTGAAGATTTCAACCGTCCTTTTATCGCCGTAGCAAACTCATATACGGATATTGTGCCGGGACATGTCAAGCTGCAGGAAGCGGGGAAAATTGTTAAAGATGCCGTATATGCCGGCGGCGGACTCCCTTTTGAATTCAACACCATTGCTATTTGTGACGGAATCGCCATGGGACACATGGGGATGCGCTATAGTCTGCCCAGCCGCGAACTGATTGCCGATTCCATGGAAAGCATGCTCCAAGCTCACGCATTCGACGGACTCGTATGCATTCCCAATTGCGATAAAATTATTCCCGGTATGCTCATGGCCGCAATGCGGGTGAATATTCCCGTCATTTTTGTCTCCGGCGGTCCCATGAAAGCCGGTAAAACACGAAAAAACAAGACTGTAGATCTTATTTCAGTCTTTGAAGGGATCGGTGCCTGTAAAGCCGGGCAAATCTCTTCTGAAGACCTGGAAGAAATTGAAGCCAGTGCCTGTCCCGGCTGGGGAAGCTGTTCCGGCATGTTTACGGCAAATTCCATGAACTGTCTGTGTGAGGCGCTGGGGCTGGCATTGCCGGGAAACGGGACTATCCTGGCGGAAGATCCCCGGCGAAAAGAGCTGTACCGGCAGGCCGGAGAAAAAATCGTTGATCTGGTCAGAAAAGACCTTAAACCGCGGGATATTGTCAACAAGGATTCACTCAACAATGCCATCGCCCTGGATATGGCCATGGGGGGCTCCACAAATACAGTTCTTCATACCCTGGCAGTTGCCGCCGAAGCCGAAGTCCCTTATACCCTTGAGGATATAGACATCATTTCTAAAAAGGTTCCCACCCTCTGCAAGGTATCTCCCTCCAGTTCATATCACATTGAAGATGTGGATCGTGCCGGCGGGATTTCCGCCATCCTGAATGAATTGTTGAAATCCCCCGGAATGTTGACAGGAAACTGCCTCACCGTCACGGGAAAAACCCTTGAGGAAAATGTCCAAAATGCCATAATCCGGGATTCGGCCGTCATTCATCCTTTAAAGGATGCCTACAGTCCCACCGGCGGATTGGCAATTCTCCGGGGGAATCTGGCACCGGAAGGCAGTGTGGTCAAATTTGCCGGTGTGGCGGAATCCATGCTCACATTTACAGGAAAAGCGGTGATTTTCGACAGTCAGGAAGAAGCATCCCTGGGTATATCAGAAGGAAAGGTACAGGCCGGCGATGTGGTGGTTATTCGCTATGAAGGACCTAAAGGTGGTCCCGGGATGCAGGAAATGCTCTCTCCCACCTCTCTGATCATGGGGCGCGGACTGGGAGAAAAAGTGGCTCTCATTACGGACGGCCGTTTTTCCGGCGGGACCCGCGGAGCCTGCATCGGGCATGTGGCTCCGGAAGCAGCAGCCGGAGGACCTATCGGACTTCTGAAAGACGGAGATATCATTGATATCGATATTCCGGCCGGTAAACTCTCTGTACGGCTGAGTCCAAAAGAACTGGCAGTCCGGAAAAAATCTCTGAACCACCCTGAACCCAGAATAAAAAGCGGTACGCTGGCCCGCTATGCCCAAATGGTCAGTTCCGCCAGTGAAGGAGCTGTTTTGAAACCGATAACATTCAAACCCCGAGGTCATGATGAAAGGCGCTGAAATTGTCATAGACGCCCTGAAGAGAGAAAAGGTGAAAACCGTCTTCGGCTATCCGGGGGGGGTGATGATACCCATTTTTGATGTTCTCTATTCAACACCGGAAATACGTTTCCTTCTGACCCGGCATGAACAGGGAGCGGTCCATGCGGCAGACGGATATGCCCGCTCCACCGGCAAAGTGGGTGTGTGCATGGTCACCTCCGGCCCCGGCGCAACCAATACCATCACCGGCATTGCCACAGCCAAAATGGACTCCGTTCCCCTTGTCATTCTGAGTGGACAGGTCCATACCAACAGTATCGGAACCGATGCTTTTCAGGAAACGGATATGGTGGGCTTAACACGATCCATCTGTAAACATAATTACCTGGTCAAAGATGTGAATGATCTGGCCAAAATCATTAAAGAGGCCTTTTACATCGCCCGTTCAGGACGTCCGGGGCCTGTTTCCATTGATCTGCCTGTAAATATCCTGAATTCCAAAGTTAAAAATTATACATACCCGGCAACTATCAATCTGCCGGGATACAAACCCGTTATCCGGGGCAATCCCATGCAGATTGAAAAACTGGCCCGGGCTATTGATCGGGCAAAAAAGCCGCTTCTCTATACCGGCGGAGGAATTATCAGTTCCGGTGCCACGCAGACACTTCTCGGACTGCTGGATAAAACGCAAATTCCCATTGTCGTCACACTCATGGGACTGGGTAGTATCCCTTATGATCATCCGTGTTTTCTGGGAATGCCCGGCATGCACGGAACCATTGCAGCCAATAAAGCTCTCACCGAATGTGACCTGCTCATTGCCGTGGGAGTCCGCTTTGACGACCGGGTTACAGGCCCCCTGCATACCTTTGCACAACAGGCAACAATTGCCCATATCGACATTGATGCCTCGGAAATCGGGAAAAACGTAAAAACCTGTTTGCCCATTGTAGGCGATGCCGGCCAGGTGCTGACTGAACTGATAAAATGGGTAAAGCCCCGGCTGAAGGATGCCTGGAACGAACGGGTGGAATATTGGAAGGAGAAATATCCCACCCAATATCAACAGAAGAAGCAGGGACCTGTGACTCCTCAATATGTAATAGACGCACTAAATGATGTGATCGATCCCGATGCCATTGTCGTGACGGATGTGGGGCAGCATCAGATGTGGACCGCCCTGTATCACCATTACCGCAAACCCCGTCATTTTCTGAGTTCAGGCGGACTGGGAACCATGGGATTCGGGCTTCCGGCAGCCATGGGAGCAGCTTTGGGAAATCCGGATAAAAAAGTTATCTGCATTACAGGAGACGGCGGACTTCAGATGAACATTCAGGAGCTGGCCACCTGCGCCATAAACCGTTTCCCGGTGAAAATCATTGTCATCAATAATGCTTATCTGGGGATGGTCCGTCAATGGCAGGATCTCTTCTGGAATAAAAAATATTCTCAGGTATGCCTGAAACGGGGACCGGATTGTCCCGCCGAATGCCGGGGAATGGATGAAAAGTGTCCTCGCGATTACATTCCGGACTTTGTGAAAGTGGCTGAGGCCAACAGTGTGAAAGGACTGAAAGCCACCCGACCGGAAGAAGTCGTCCCCATACTCAAAAAGGGCCTTCATCATCCGGGTCCGGTTCTTATGGAATTCATGGTAAGCCGGGAGGAAAATGTATATCCCATGGTTTCAGCCGGCAAACCCCTCACGGACATCCTGACAGGAGAAGAATGATGGTGGAAAAACACACAATAATTATTACAGTCATGAATAATCCGGGGGTGCTGGCCCGTATATCCGGACTCCTTTTCCAGCGGGGTTATAACATTGAAAGCGCTATCGCCGCACCAACCGAAGATCCTGAAATTTACAAAGTTATCATTGTGGTTCAGGAAAGTGACGAACACATTGAGCAAATTGTAAAGCAGCTGAATAAACTGATCGGCACCATCCGGGTTGTGGATATATCCCATAAGGATAACTACATCGTCCGGGAATACATCATTTTAAAACTGGGAGTGCAGCAAAAATACCGGACAGACCTCCTGGAGCTGGCACGCCACTTTAACGCCCATGCAATTGATATTGAAACGGATCATATCATCATTGAGCTCTCGGGCAATCCCCGGAAAATTGACCGATTTATCGAGCTTGTCCGTCCCTTCGGCATCAAAGAGTATGTCCGGAGCGGCGAATTTGCCATGTCAGAATATCAAAAATCAAAAAAAGGAGAAAAAAATGGCAATTAAAATGTATTACGACCAGGATATTGATACACAGGTGTTGAAAGAAAAGACTGTGGCCGTCATCGGCTACGGGAGCCAGGGACATGCCCAGGCGCAAAATCTTCGGGATAGCGGTTTTAAAGTGATTGTTTCAGATGTTGAGGGATCGGATAACTACAAACTGGCCCAAAAACACGGATTCAAACCCAAAACGGCCGAAGAAGCCAGTGCGGAAGCCGATATTGTGCAAATTCTCCTGCCGGATGAAATTCAGAAAAAGGTCTATAGCGAATCCATTGAAAAAAATATGACGGGGGGCAAGGCACTGGTTTTTTCCCACGGATTCAATATCCATTTCAATCAGATTATTCCTCCGGAAAATGTAGATGTGTATATGGTTGCCCCCAAGGGTCCCGGTCATCTGGTTCGCTCACAGTATGAATCCGGCGCCGGTGTCCCTTCCCTGATCGCCATTTACCGGGATGCCACAGGAAAGGCCAGGGATCTGGCTCTGGCCCATGCAAGCGGCATCGGTGCCGGAAGGGCGGGCATTATTGAAACAAGCTTTAAAGAAGAAACCGAAACCGACCTCTTTGGCGAACAGGCCGTCCTTTGCGGCGGTATTACAGAACTGATTAAAAGTGGTTTTCAAACCCTGGTAGATGCCGGGTATCAGCCTGAAATCGCCTATTTTGAATGTCTGCATGAAATGAAACTCATTGTGGACCTTTTTTATCAGGGCGGCATCAGCGGCATGTATTATTCCGTGAGTGACACGGCAGAATACGGCGGCATGACCCGCGGCCCCCGCCTGATTGACGCAACGGTTCAGAATAAAATGAAAGAAATCCTTAAAGAGGTCCAGGATGGAACCTTTGCCAGGGAATGGATCCGTGAAAACCAGACAGGCCGGAAACTATTAACGGAAAAACGCCGGGAACATGCCGAACTGCTTATCGAAAAGACCGGAAAAAAACTCCGGAAAATGATGGCCTGGTTACAAAAGGACGCATAGATATGAATGTCACCTTGTTTGACACAACCCTTCGGGACGGGTCTCAAAGTGAAAACATCTCCTTTTCCGTAGAGGATAAACTCCATATTGCCCACAAACTGGATGAATTCGGAATCCACTATATTGAAGGCGGGTGGCCCGGTTCAAATCCCAAGGATATGCTATTTTTCCGGAAGGCCCGGGAAGAACGGTTCCGGCATGCCCGCATCGTGGCCTTTGGTTCCACCAAACATGCCCGGAATCCCGTAGAAAAGGATCCCAACATCAAAGCCCTGCTGGATGCCAAAACCCCGGCTGTATCCGTTTTCGGGAAAACCTGGATTTACCATGTCGAACAGGCATTACGCGTAAGCCGGAAACAGAACCTTGACATGATCCGCGACAGCGTGGCCTATCTGAAACAACACGGCCGGGAAGTCATTTTTGATGCCGAACATTTTTTTGACGGATACAAAGACAATGCCGAATATGCCCTGGCTTGCCTGAAAGCCGCGGAATCGGCCGGAGCCGATGTGCTGGTTTTATGCGATACAAACGGCGGAACATTGACTCATGACCTCGCCGAGATTGTAAAATTCGTAGGGACTGTGGTCAAATCTCCTCTGGGAATCCATGCCCATAATGATTCAGATCTTGCAGTGGCTAACAGTATTACGGCGGTGCTGAACGGGGCTGTCCATGTGCAGGGAACCATCAACGGATACGGAGAACGCTGTGGCAATGCCAATTTGTGCAGCATTATCCCCAATCTTCAGCTCAAAGCCGGATACCGGTGCATTCCCGATGAAAATATGTCCAAACTTACGGTTCTTTCCCATTACGTAAGTGAAATCTCCAACCTGATACTGAATAACACAACACCTTATACCGGCAAGAGTGCCTTTGCCCATAAGGGAGGTATTCATGTGAGTGCCGTCATGCGGAGACCCGATTCATACGAACATATCCGGCCTGAGCAGGTGGGAAATAAGCGGCGTGTACTTATTTCGGACCTGGCAGGAAAAAGCAATATTCTTTTCAAAAGTGCCGAACTGGGACTGGATCTGGCATTGGACAAAGAGCGGATCCCCGAGATTGTAAAACATTTGAAGGAGCTGGAACACGAGGGCTATGAATTTGAAGCGGCAGAGAGTTCTCTGGAGCTTTTAATCAAACGGATGAAACAGGAATATCCCAATTTTTTCACCCTTCAGGGATTCCGAATCCTGAATGAAAAGGACGAAAACAACGAAATTCGTTCCGAAGCCACGATCCGTGCTGTTGTGGGCGGACGGGAAGAGCACACGGCAGCAGAAGGCGTGGGACCGGTCAACGCTCTGGATA
>Ga0180301_10002733_pt1 | contig 13867 bp, 11 predicted proteins | sample GuaBasSediGuay16_FD_121797 | JGI IMG/M metagenome (GOLD analysis project Ga0180301, IMG submission 121797) | Subseafloor sediment microbial communities from Guaymas Basin, Gulf of California, Mexico - Guay16, Core 4569-2, 12-15 cm | ecosystem: Environmental > Aquatic > Marine > Hydrothermal...
AGGAAAAAATTCCTCATTTTTCAAATAAGAAATTCCGTTATTTACCATTTCAACCCTCTCTTTGTTTATATCTGCTCCAATCACTTTGAATCTCTGAGCAAACATACAACTCATCGGCAGGCCGATATTTCCCAAGCCAAATATCGAGATTGTCATAATCTTTATTAAATTTGTAAAAATATTTGGAATTTATCTAATGTATTCCCATTTTATAGTTGTATCCTCTTTAATATCTCTTTTTGTTTTTTTTCCAATAACTTTATCTAAAAATTTTGGTGCTATTCCTATCCCTGGACGTTTAAATGTTACCATATCCTCTCTAATTTTTGTATTCTTAGGAATATTTACTTTTGCTACAATACTTCTTCGTGCATATTTTCTCGCTGGCAACTCACTTTTAAGAGGTTCTTTCTTTTTCTTTCCGATAATTTTTTCTAGTAACCTAAAATTTCTTACTACTCTTCTTAAATCTTGCGGATCCATAGAATGATAATGATCATTTCCTGGAAGTGTTTTATCCAAAGTAAAGTGTTTCTCTATTACTTTAGCTCCAACTAAAGCAGCCGTGGTTAACACAACCATACATGAATCAGGCAAAGTATGATCAGAATATCCAACCAAATAATTTGGAAATATTTTTTTTAGATGATATATCATCCCAAGGTTTGCATCTTCATATTTTGTTGGATAGTTCAATATACAATGCATGATAACTATTTGGTTATTTCCTTCTTTCTCAATCGCATTTATAGCGTCTTCTATTTCATCGATTGTAGACGCTCCCGTAGACAAGAATATTGGTTTTTGTTTTTTGGCTATATACCTGATAAAGGGAATATTTGTTATATCAGAAGAAGAAATTTTGAATACAGGCATTAGCTCATTCAAAAAATCAACTGCTTCTTCATCGAAAGGCGTTGACATGAAAATAATATTATTTTCTTTTGCATACTCTGCTAATTCTTTATATTCTTTTTTTCCGAATCTATCATATTTCTTGAAAAGCTCGTACTGACTTTTAGTAGTTTCTTTAGTTGTATCCCAATAAGCAGGAGAATATTTCGATGCAATTTTTTCTGCTTTATACGTTTGGAACTTAATTGCATCAGCCCCAGCGTATGCAGCTTCTTTTATCATTAGCTTAGCTGCTTCGATAGGTTCTATATTCTTTTTCTCTGCAATATCATAATAGTTAACGCCAGCTTCTGCTATAATAAATGGGCGTGAATTAATGGAAATCTTTCTTCCATCAATCATTATTTCTTTCAAAAGAATCACCTCCTAAATTTTTCATAAAGTTTTTTGGTTAGTAATGAGACTGTGTTTCGAGCACCTAACTGCTTATACCACTCCATGAAAAATTTAGGATAGAGATAAAACGGAATCTTCGATAGTTTTCTTTCTGTTTCTTTTTTTAATTTTATCAATTCTTCATCTGAGAAATCTGTTAAGTTTATTGTAAACTTCGTCGCATCACCCAGTACTTCAATGAAGTTCTCCTCGCTTCCGTACTTTTCGATTATTCTCTGCTTTACTTCTTCATAAAGCACAGTTCCTGGATAAGGTGTTGTGTAAAAGAACCTTGGACGTAACAACAACTCTTTACAAAAGTCAAAGGTTTCCTGAATCGTTGTCAAGTCTTCCCCAGGATAGCCGAACATAAACGTAGTATTGCATATTAACCTACAATTTCTAGTTAAAATTATGGCTTTTTTTGCTTGTTCAGTAGTAACTCCTTTATTCATCATATTTAGAACTTTCTGACTTCCCGATTCAATTCCATAACCAACCCAAAAACATCCAGCTTCTTTCATCCTTTTTAGCATTTCTTTATCAACTAAGTTAACACGTGCATAACAAGACCATGGTAGCTTTAACGTTTTCTCAAACTTATCACAAAACTCAAATATCCTATCTTTATTTATTGTAAATGTTTCGTCAAGAAATAGAATTGATTCAAATTTGTACTTTTCATATAATCTCTCCAGCTCTTCTATTATTTTATCTATGGATCGAAATCTTACTCCTCTTCCAAAAATATGGTAACAATATTTACAATTAAATGGACAACCCCTTGCAGTAATAAAACTCAATTCAGTTTTTTTAGAAATTACAGAGGCATGAGCGACATTACGAAGATAAATCTTCATCGGTAAGAGATCCCATGCTGGAAATGGTAAACGATCTAAATTTTTTATCAGCGGTCTCGGGGGAGTTGTGTAAATTTGTTTATCTTCTTTATAAATTATCCCTTTAACATTGTTTAGAGAATTACCCTTCTCTATTTTATTAACTAATTCTCTCATTGTTATTTCTCCTTCTCCAATAACCGCTACATCAGCTGGTGTATTGTTAATAAGAAGGTAAGGTACTGGAGTTACAACTCCACCCCCAACAACTATTGTTGAACTTTTATTATACTTTTTTATAATTGGAATAAGCCATTTTAAGTATTTATACGTGGTAATGAGACCGCCTATCCCGATTAAGTCATATTTGTTACTTGTTAATTTTATTCTCTTAACAGTTTCTATTTTTGATAGCCGATATGCGTTTAGATCAAGTATTTCAACTTCATGTCCATCTTGGAGTAAGACGTTAGCAATTACTCCTAATCCAAAAGGCGGATGTCTTGGGGGTTCAGTGACTCTAATAGGTGGGTTAATGAGTAAAACTTTCATTTTCCTTCCACTCATAATACTTATCAAAAATTAATATTAAAATCCTATCTATGCCTTTTCTTAAATCGAATTTTAAAAGTTTTTTATTCATCTCTTTTCTCAATTTATAATTTTCAATCAATTCCATTATGGCGGAAGCAATATTATTTTCAGCTACAGCATATGCCATTCCAAGATACATGATGCCTTTTGAGTTGTGAACAAACAAATGCCTTGCCTCTCTCTCGTTTTGAGAAATTGAAATACAGGGCGTTCCAATACTTGCTACTTCATATATTGTTCTTCCATTGGAGGTAATGACAATATCAGCGTCGTACATCTTCTTAGCCATCATTTTAACATTTTCTTTAATGTTAATTATAAAGCCTTTCTCTTTGAGAGTTTTGATATAATTGTATAATTCCTCTTTTGGCCCGTACCCTAATCCTAGAACCACATTTATAAAAATATCTTTTAAACTCAATTTTTCTATGGCTTTAAGTGTTCTCAATGTTAAATTGTTTGGATCAGTTCCGCCAAAAGTTATTAAAATATTCTTTACCCTTTTTCTTACTTCTTTTTTAGGAAAAATATAAAATTCATCTTTGAGGCATACATATTTGTAGCCATAGAAATGGTTCTTTTTGGGATAACTATTCTCATAAAGAGCATTTATAACTAGATCAGCATATTCTGAACCTTCACCTAAATCCTCAAAATTAACAACAAAATATCCTCGCCTTTTTAGATTAAAGATGTATTCTTTATCTGTATCAAGAATATCATTAATTACTATATCGGGATTTATTTTTTCTATTTTTTTTAACAATTCCTTTTTATCCTTAAAAGTAATTGTAGGATAATTGTACTCGCTAACTTTTTTAATCCCTAGTTTTTTATTTTCATTCATCAAGAAAAATACTTTGTGATTGAAAGCCATTCGGTTTGCTAAGGTTACCATTCGATAAACATGCCCTAATCCAATTTCATTATCTCCATCAACTCTAAAAATAATCTTTTGTCTTTTTAATAGATTCTCAGCAATCCACCAATCTTGATAGGTATCTATGTCAACGCTTTCTTCCTCTGGGACTTCAAAAAGAAATATTTTATTACCTATTCTATTATTTTTACTAATTATTTCCCTTTTAGAAATTAATATAGCGCCGATTTCTTTGTAAATAGGATCCAAATATTGTGTATTTTTTCTTTCTTTATAAAGTGGAATGAGATTATCATCTTTTTTAAACCAATATAAATGAGTTTCATTTTTTACACAAATTAATGTATCATAATCTTCATTTAGAATAATTTTAATTGCTTTATCGATTGTTTCTGTACTTAAAAGAGGAGAAGTAGGTTGAAGGGTTAAAACAAAATCATACTTTATATTCTCCTTTTTCTCAATGAAATTAACAGCATGAAAAATAACAGGGTCTAAAGGAACATCATCTCTTCCTAACTCTTTTGGTCTTTTAATAACTTCTACACCAAAAAGTTTCGAAATTTCTGCAATCTCTTCGTCTTCGGTGGAAACTACGACTTTATTAATATATTTTGATTTTAAAGCAGCCTCAATAGAATAAGCGATGAGAGGTTTGCCAGCGAGCAATCTTATATTTTTTTTAGGTATTCTTTTTGATCCACCTCTAGCAGGAATAACACATAAAATTCTCATTATTAAATCTTACCATCTATAATTATTTTATGGATAAAGTTTAAGTAATTTTTCTTCCACTGAGAATCAAAAAAATAGTTTATATTATGCAATATATTATTGCTAGTTGAATAGATATAGTTAAGTATTTTTTCGGCAAGCTCTTCTGGAGTCTTAAACCAGATTCCAATTTCTTTTGGAATATATGCTCTTGAAATAGGACAATCCAATACAAAAACAGGTTTTCCGAAGCAATATGCTTCAAAAATCGTAGTACTATATACTCCAACAACAAAATCTGACCGAGCAATTAATTTATAAATGTCACCTTTTTTATTTATTTTAATATTTTTATGCTTATATAACTTTTTATTTATATCTTTAAATGTCTCTCTTGGATGTAATCTAAAAATAATAATATATTTATTTCCTAAAAGCTTTGAAAGCTTCTTTGTTAGAGTCACCATCATATCTGTAACAGTACCTTGAGATACAATGAGTATAGTTTTTTTATTAATTTTTCTTTTTTTATACCTCTGTGCCGAGAAATGCTCCCAAAAATGAGGATTTCCTATTGTAATTGTTTTAAAAGGTCCATATACTTGTTTGTTCCAGTAATCTCCATATGTCAAAAAATAGTCAGGAGTATAAAAACTATATTCTACACTATTTTTTATTTCATCTCCATAATGATATGCTAAATGTGCTTTTGTTACAATTCCATGCTGAAATTCACCAACCTTAATTCCCATCTCTTTAGCGCATTTAATTATCGCAGAGTTTATACTCCCATAACTTGCGTCATCTATAAAAATAACTTTGGGTTTCCATTTTTTAAATAATTTTTCATGCAGTTTTGTATATATTTTCGCATAACTTAAATAAAAAATTAAATCTGTTCTCAATTCATCTAGTAGATGTTCCTCTAAAGATTCTCCTTGTGATTGTAAAAATGAGATAAATTTATTTATTACCGAAATATCATAGCTATGTAATACCTTACTTCCTACATAAGAGACTGCTTTCAAAAAATCATGGTAATAAATATTGTTGAAATACCGGGGGTAATAATAATTCCATATATATGATTCTTCTAACATAATTGTCCGGCTAGGCAATAATAAGTTAAAATAGTCATAAATACGGTTAAAAAATTTTCCATCTTTAATTATAGTATTACTCAAGGTTGGTCCTATCATAACTATATCGTATTGACCTTTAGAAAAAAAGGGATTTCGAAGAATTGTTTGAAATAAATAATTAATCTTTTGAGTTAGGGTGGTATGTTTTATAAAACTTTGAGTTAGGGTGGTATGTTTTATAAAACATTCTCTTTGAAGATTATACTTATTTAAAAATAAATAGTATATAATTTTGTATCTAACTAAAGGATATAAATGTAAACCATCCCTAAATTTAAATTTCATAACCTCCTTTTTATCAAATAACTTTAAAAACCTATCTAAACAATAATCTTTATTTTTCATTATTTATCTAATTAAATAAAATTATTTTGATTTAAACATTATTTTAATCAATATACAAATGTTTCATTCTATTACCCAATTTTTTATAAACCCAAAGCATAATTTTATAGATAAACATTTTCTCATAAGAAGGATAATCCCAAAAATGTTTGGGCTGCATTTTCATTATTTTCTCAAATTCTTTTTCTGTCAAATTTAATTTTTTGAGTACATACTTCTTATCTTTTTCTTCTAATTCTCTTGAAGGATAAGGGCTTTTCTTAAGTTCCTTTAAAGCCTCTTCTCTTGTAATCTGTCCTGACAAAATTAAACTTGAGAGATGCGCTTTTCTCTTATCATAATTGAATTTTTTTGGAAGATAATAACCCTGCACAAATCTTGTATATATTGACTCATAATGCTTATGTCCATAGGGTTTCCAACCAAATTTTTTTAAAATTTCGATTGCTTCTTTTTTATTATATTTTACAAAATCTAGAAGTTTAACAATCTTAATTCTTTTAATGAATATATAATAAAAATAATCTGCCAAACTTAAATGAGGAAAGTCATTTAGTTTTTTTCTATTCCCAAACTTCCTGTAAATACTTTTTATATATTTCCAGTCATTATGTCCGTGAGACCACATTCTTGGAAGAACAGATTCTGTACTAAAATTAACACCCAAAACAATATACTTAATATTGTATTTTGAAGCTACTTTATAGAGAGAAGCAATTATAGCATGATCTGTAGGTATTTCTACATCTGGAACTGAGGCTTTTAAGAAAGCCAACTGCAAATCTTTAAATTCTTCCCAATTTAACACAATTGTTTCTAAATCTATACCTAATGCTCTTAAGCACTTTTCAATATTATTAACTGCCAACTCAGAATTCCAACCATTGTCTAAATGTACAGCAAGAGGTCTTAAACCAAATTTTTTAGTTAAATAAGCCAAATATGTGCTATCTACACCACCGCTAACACCAATAACGCAGTCATACTTTTTATTTTTACCCGAATTCTTCATCTTTTCTATACTTTTTTGTAACTCTCTTTTTTTCTCTTTTTCATTTAGATTATGTGGATAAGAATTTTTCAGTAATTCATAACGTCTACAGTGGTTACATATCCCTTCATCATCAAAAAATATTTCTGGGTCTGTAATATCCATTACACATTGTTTACACATCCTATATTTCTTGTACATAAATATGAATAACTATAATAAAAAGTTAATTTGTTAACTAAGCAATTTGCACTAACTACTCTTTCTCTAAGAGTTTTCTATAAATTTTTTCTAATTTATCTACTATTTTTTCCACAGTATAATTCCTTAAAACAGTTTCTCTAGCATTTTTTTCTATTTCTTTTTTTAATTTTTTGTTATTATATAAATAAATAATCGAACTTGCTATAGCCTTGTAATCCCCATCTTTAAATAAAACACCATTTTTATAATTTTTAATAACATATGGTGCAGAAGCTACATCACTTTGAATTACTGCTTTTCCGCAGGACATAGCTTCCAGCAAAGCATTTCCTATACCGCCAGCACCTTTTCTTGGTGGAATCACAACAAAATCAGATATGTTTAATATGTCTGGTACATCATGTCTAACACCAGCCCATATAATTTTATCTGCTATACCTAATTTCTTAGATAACAAAACAAACTGCTTTTTGTAATTATCTTTATCACTACCAGCAATAAGAAAAACAGAATTTTTTATTTTTTTGCAAATTAAAGGTATAGATTTTATAAAAATATTTGCTCCTCTAAAAAAAGTAATTCTTCCTATAAAACTTATCACAATCTTATTTCTTAAGTCAAATTCTTTTAAAAGTTTTTTACTAGGTTTTTGCGGTTTAAATTTTTCAGTATCGATACAGTTTCCTATAAAAAAAATTCTATTTTTGTCAAATCCTCTTTTTATCAGGTCCTTTTGAATATCTTTTCCAATAGTAGCAACTACATCTGCATTGCTCAAGACAAATTTTTCTGCTAATTTAAAATAAAAAATTGCAAGATACTTTAAAGGTGATTTTTTTATTAATAAAACCTCTCTTTTTTGTGCTGAGTATCCCATATCATACACCCACTGAACTAAAAAGATTTTGTGTACTTTTTTAAATATATATCCTATAACACCCATAAATTCCCTCTCACAAGAGTGTATAATGTCTATTTTGCACTTTCTATTTATTTTTCTCATTAAAAGGTAAATCAGAATAGGGGAAAGAAGTACAGTAAAATAATAGTTAATAAAAAATTTTGTAAAATACACATAATTCGGAAATTTTTTTTGCAAATGGTTTCTGCACGAAGGGGTTGAAATTATTGTAACTATATAACCTCTTTTCTTCAACTCTTCACTAATATATCTTAAGGAAGGATTCCTACCACCAAATTCAGGGGCATCGTAATTTCTAGTTAAGAAACAAATATGTATCTTTTTCTTAATCATTCTTTATCTAACAACCATTCTAATGTTTTAGTAATACCTTCTTTTAATCCTACTTTAGGAGAATAACCAAGAATCTTTTTCGCTTTTGTTATGTCTGCTATATAATTTCTTTCATCAACATATTTATCGCCTATTTTTTTAGTTATTCCTCTTGGAAGGCCTCTAAACACTTTCTTATACTCTTCTTTCTGTGCAAATCGCACTTTAATTTCTTTTTTTGTATATTCTCTTGCCATTTCAGCTACTAAATTAGCTAAATCTAAAATTTTTATACCATTTCCGCTACCTATGTTAAAAACTTCTCCATAAAACTTATCTTTTTCCAAAGATAAAAGAGTCCCTTCAACAACATCATCTATATATGTGTAGTCTCTTATTTGTTCACCATCTCCATAAATTACTAAATCTTTACCTTCCAAAGCCCTGCTCAAAAAATTAATAAGTGCACTGTGATCATAGGAAGAATATCTAGGACCATACACATTAAAATATCTTAAACTAACTGTTTGCAAATTAAATACATTTGAAATAGTTCTACAATATAATTCTCCAACATATTTTGTAGCACCATATGGTAAAAAAGGATTTATTAAATTGTCTTCTTTAACAGGTAACTTGTCTTGGATGCCATAAACTGCTACAGAAGAAGCATAAACAACTTTTTCTACATTATTTTCTACAGCTGCATGTAATATATTAAAAGTCCCAACAGCACCATCTTCAATAAACTGTTTATTTAATTCTCTTGTTGCTACACCATAAGGGAATGCTTGGTGAATTATATAGTCAACATCTTTAACCGCCTTTAACACCTGAATATAATTAGTTATATTCCCTTCTATAATAGTTATTTTATCTTTTAGTTTTTCTATATTTGTTAGTTTGCCTGTTGAAAAATTATCAAATATTATTATATTGTTATCACAACATAGTTTTTCTGCTAAATGGCTTCCTATAAAACCAGCACCTCCTGTTATTAAAATTTTTTTATTTCTTATCATAAAAATTATTTTTATTTTTATATGATATTTTGATTTTCATAATTTTATTCTTTCAAAGATTTCTTCATATTTTTTGATATTTTTCTCTAAATTCATATTCTCCCTGACAAATTTTTCTCCGTTTTTGGAAAATATTTCTCTTAATTTTTTATCTTTTTTTAATTTCAGAATTGCATTTTTAAATTCTTTCGGATTTCCAGGAGTAATAACAAGACCGCATTTAAACTCCTTTAAAATCTTTGCAATATCATTTTCTTGCGGAACATTTGCAATTATTGTTTTTCCTAAAGCCAACAAATTTTGCAATTTTCCAGGCAAACAAGGAGCTTTCATTCTCCTATCAAGAGATACAATATTTATATCTGAAGAATTTACAATATTGAAATATTCTTTCCTTGGTTGTAAGGGCAAAATCTTGAGATTGTCTATTTTTTCTTTTTTCTTCCTTTCCATTAGGTGTTCTTTTGCCATTCCATCTCCAACAATATAAAAAATTATTTCTTTATGATTCTTTAACATTTTCGCAACATCAAGAATATCATCTATTCCCTGGAAGGGTGATAAAATTCCGGCATAGGTTATCAAAAATTTATCCTCTATTTTCTCTTTTTTCTTAAAATTTTTAATTTTTTTAAGTTTATTCACTAAATTTAAATCTATGCTGTTGTATATGCATGTTAAGTTATTTTTTCTTTTGCTCCTTTCTTTTATTAATTTTATCCCTCTGGGTGAGATGGTTGTTATATAATCAGGATTCAGATAGGCTTTTTTTTCAATATGTCTTAAAATAGATATCACTATTTTGTTTTTTAGAACACCAACATCGGTTAACTCATCTGGATGAAAATCTTGAAAGTTAAGAACATAAGGAATTTTGAATTTCTTTTTTATCTTCTCACCAAAATAATAAAGAGGTAGTGGAGGGATATAAATTAAGCAGACATCAAAGTTTATTTTTAGTCTTTTAAATCTCTTAAAATATATATAAGGCAGGGTAAAATGTTCCAATCCTCGTAAAAAGATTATATCTCTATTTATTAATATATTTTTGCATCTATGAACATTTATTCCATCAATAATTTCATCAAGCAAATATTTCTTTCCTTTGTCTTTTTTGTGCAAATTGTATTCTCTAGGGTAAGAAGTTATAATATGTACTTCATGACCTCTCCTTACAAATCCTTTGGCTAAATCATAATAAATATGTGCCCCACTTCCTATTTCAGGTAAAAAATATGCTACAACCATCAATATTCTCATTATAAATTTAATCCGAAAAATTAATCATTTTTTGATTTAAAAGAAGTTAACTACAAGTTAGTTCCATAAGAAAACAAATTCCACCCTGGTTAAAACTTGGCGTTATTTTTTATATTTTCCCAGTTTTCTTCAAACCATTTATGAACTTTTTCCAAACCCTCTTCAAAACTTGTTTTTGGTTCATATCCCAAAATTCTTTTAGCCTTCTCAATAGAAGAACAAAGTCTCTTTTTAACATCCCACTTTCTTCTTTCTACATATTTTATCCCTGCTTTATTTCCTGTAAGTTTGTTAATAATGTTTGCCATTTCAATAACTTTGTGTTCTTTTCCTGAGCCTAAATTTATCGCTTCTCCAATCGCTTTTTCTTCTATTCCCATAGATAATAAACCATTTATAATATCATCAACATAGGTCCAATCTCTTGTTTCTTCTCCTGTTCCTGTTATTGGTAAAGGCAAGCCTTTCATAGCCCAGTAAAAGAAATTTGGAATTACATTCCTATATTTTCCAGGAACTTCTCCAGGGCCAAAAACATTAAAGAATCTTGCATTCACAATCGGCAAATTGTATAAATTATGAAAATAATTTGTATACAGCTCTCCTAACAACTTAGTTACTTGATAAGGGGTATGCAAACTTATTGAAATATCATGTTCTTCAAAAGGTATTTTTGAATCTAAACCATAAACTCCGCAACCAGATGAAGAATAAACAAATCTTTTTACATTAACAAGATGAGAGTATTGTAAAACTTTTAAAGTACCCAACCCATTAACTAACAAATCAGTTTCTGGATTGTCTACGGAGTTCTGGTTTGCAAAATGTGCAGCCAAATGAAATACATACTCCGGTTTTTCTTTAAAAACTCTTTTCAAACATTCATCATCAAGTATATCACCCCTAACAAATTTTATGTTTTCATGTTTAGGAATATTCCATTCATAGCCAGAGGATAAATTGTCTAAAATAATTACCTTTGCTCCCAATTCTGCCAGTTTTCTGGATAAATTAGTGCCTATAGCTCCTGCTCCCCCAGTAATAAGGATTTTTTTATTTGAATATTCTGAAAAATCTCTCATAATAATTTAGTAAATCTTTTTAATACAATAAATTAATTATTTTATTCCATAATACTGCTTCATCCACTCAACAGTTCTTTTAATTCCTTCTTCAGGGGGGATTTTCGGGTTGTGTTTTAAATCTTTTATTGCTTCTGAACAGTCAATTGTTTTTATTTTTGTTGTGAAGGGTTCAGCATCTTTATAAGTAACAATTGAATCATCCCTCCCAACAGCTTTTAAAATCATATCTGAATATTCTTCAATTGATCTTTCCCATTCAGGTTTTCCAGCAACATTGTATACTTTTCCAGGAATGAAATTATCAACTATGTTGGCGAAAGTTCTGCAAGAATCTTCAACATAATCAATAATTCTTTTGTGTCCTCTGTAAACAACATAAGGTTTGTTGAAAAGTGCATGATAAATAAATTTTGGAATAAATCCCCTATATGGGGTGTAATGTTCACCTGGACCATAGCAGTTAACAGGTCTTACCCTAACAGTCTCTGTTCCAAACATTTTTGCTGAATTCATGCACATCAATTCCCCTACCCATTTTGTTATTGCGTATTCATTCATCTGGTAGGTATCCTTTATTGGATTATTAACCATCACATCTTCCGTCATTCTCCCTTCATAATCTCCATAAACTTCTGCACTGGAGAAAAAAATCATCTTAAATTTTAATTTTTCCTGCAACCTAATCAAATGTTTTGTTCCAATTACATTTGTCTGCCAAAGGTTTTCATAAAAATCTTCACCATTCCAGCGACCATACTCAGCAGCTAAATGATAAACAAAATCAAAAGGCCCGAATTGATCAAATACTCTCTCTAATTGCCTATAATTTCTGACATCGCACCTTATATAATTTTCTTTATCTGTATTAAAAAGATCCGAAGCAATAACAGTATGTCCTCTTTTTCTCAACTCATTTACTAGATTGGTTCCAATAAATCCAGCTCCGCCTGTTACCAGGATTTTAAATGTTTCCATAATGTAGATATTTAAATAATTAAAGTTTTTCCCTCAAAATTTTTAGTATTTTTTTTCCAGTTTTTCCATCTCCGAAAGGATTCTTCCAATCACCCTCTTTATTAATCATTAATTCTGCGCATTCTACAATTTTTTCAGGATTTGTTCCTGCCAATATATTTGAACCAACTTCCAATGTTTCTGGTCTCTCTGTATTATCTCTTAAAGTTACGCAAGGAACTTTTAAAATACAGGTCTCTTCTTGTACTCCCCCAGAATCTGTTAGAACTAATTTTGCATTCGCTTCTAATTGTAAGAATTCTAAGAATCCTAAAGGTTCAATCAATTTAACTCCTTCAGGAACTTTTAGGTTAAATTCTTTTATTCTTTTCTTAGTTCTTGGATGAATTGGATATATAATTGGAAAATTAAATTTTTTATTGGTTTTTTCCAACCCATCCAAAATACCTTTTAATTTTAATTTATCATCAACATTTTCTTCCCTATGTGCTGTGACGAGAATATAATCTTTTCTGGTCAAATTAAGATTTTTGAGTATATTTGATTTTTTGTTTGCTAATTCCAAATTTTGATATACCGCATCCACTATTGTATTTCCAGTAACAAATATTTTTTTCTCTTCTATCCCTTCATTTATCAGGATTTGTTTGGCTTTTTCTGTTGGTGCAAAAAGAATATCTGAGCAGTGATCAGTTAAAATTCTATTAATTTCTTCTGGCATTCTTCTATCATAACTTCTTAAACCTGCTTCTACATGTCCAACTTTAATATATAATTTATAAGCCGCTAGAGCTCCAGCAAGAACAGTATTTGTATCACCTTCAACTAGTATAATATCAGGTCTTTCTTTTTTTAAAACTTTTTCTATACCTATCATCATTTTTCCTGTTTGTTCTGCATGGGTTCCGGAACCAACATCCAAATTGTATTTTGGTTTTGGTAGTTCAAGTTCTTCAAAAAAAAGATTATCTAAATTATATGAGTAGTGCTGTCCTGTATGTAATATGAAACAGCTTATTTTAGAATTCTCACACTCTCTAATTATTGGAGACATTTTTATTATTTCTGGCCTTGTTCCCAGGATTATTGAAATCTTCATTATTTTAAATAAATTTAAAAACTTTCATCCAAATTCCTATAAAACCATTCTTTATTCTGACAGAATTAGAATTTAAAAATTAGTTTATAAATTAATATTTACTTATCGTCATCTTTCAAGTCATAGAACCATCTTAATGAAACCAAGAACAAAAAAATCTTAACTACTAATTCTCTGAAACTTAATCTTTTCA
>Ga0180301_10002734_pt1 | contig 13862 bp, 8 predicted proteins | sample GuaBasSediGuay16_FD_121797 | JGI IMG/M metagenome (GOLD analysis project Ga0180301, IMG submission 121797) | Subseafloor sediment microbial communities from Guaymas Basin, Gulf of California, Mexico - Guay16, Core 4569-2, 12-15 cm | ecosystem: Environmental > Aquatic > Marine > Hydrothermal...
TTATGTGGTTCTTTTCGGGACAAAGGTGGACGGCCAGATTCATCTGGTCATGGCGGCCTCGGAAGAGTTGGGTCTTAATTTGAGAGATATTCAGCCCGTGGTGATAGAAATCATTCAGGGCAAAGGCGGCGGGAGTCCCTCTCTTCTGGAATTCAGAGGAGAAAAGCCCGAAAAATTTTCTCTCCTTCAGGAAGAAATTGAAAAATACCTGGCTCGGGAGAAGCCGGAGGTTTTAAAAGAGAAGATATCCGGTGATTGAGCCTTAATAACAGATGGATAAGAGCGTTCGCTCTTAATTTAAGCCCAAAATTAGGTTGATGCTTTCCCAGGTCAGCAGCGGTTTGAAATTGCTGAAGTTTGAGTGGCTACTCCTTTTCTTTTATCATCTATAGAAAATATTTTATCTTACTCACTTAGTTTGTTTGTTGGCCTATGCTTCAGACGATGAATACTTTATTTATGGGTGTCTGACACCGTTTTAGGATGAAACTATTGCAGGCCCCCGTTTTATCTTTGGGCTGATTTACATTATTTTAAACTCAAAATCTATAATCTCCCTACCTCCAAATATTCGTTAGTACCATGAGCTATCTATTTATTAAATTGAGCTGGGGAAGTTTTTCAAATCAAATGTCATCAGCAAGGGGATTTATTCGTAGCGAAGGGAGACGATGGGATCGGTGCGGGCGGCTTTTTGCGCCGGGAATATCCCAAAGAAAAGGCCTACCGAGATGGAAACTCCCAGGCCGAGCCCCACTGACCAGAGGGTGACTGACGCGGGCAGCGGGGTGGCCACCCGAACCAGAAAGGCGATGAAGAATCCCAGGAGCACTCCCAAAGCTCCGCCTGTCCCGGTGAGGAAGACGGCTTCGATTAAAAATTGACGGAGAATGTCGCCGGCTCTGGCGCCGATAGCTTTGCGAATTCCGATTTCCCTCGTCCTTTCTTTAACCGCCACCAGCATGATATTCATGACCCCTATTCCTCCGACCAGAAGTCCAATGGAGGAAATGGCGATCATCACCAGATAGGCGGCACCGGTGAGCTGATTATAGAGGTCAAGAATGGTCTGTTGGGTATAGATGGCGAAGTCGTTGGGTTGGTCAAAGGGAACTTTGCGTCTTTTGCGCAATACGGTTATTATCTGGTCGATTGTCTCGGGGATATAGCCGTGTTTTTTGGGGGCGATGATTATTTCCAAATTGGAGAGATCATAGGGGAAATATTTCATGAGTGTAGTGATGGGTAAACCGACTATATTGTCCCGGCTTTGGCCGAACATTTCCCCTCGTTTTTCCAGCACTCCGACCACTTTGAATTTTTCCGGACCGATGCGGATTTCTTTGCCCAGGGCTGAACTATGGGGAAAGAGAATTTCTTTGAGTTCGGCTCCCAGAATACAAACCTTGGTTCGGTGAAGAACATCAGCCTCGGTAATGAATCGACCTTCCTCGGGCAGGTAAACAGAGAGTACCTGGGGAAATTTTTCATTCATACCGATGATTGTAGAATCCTGGCTCTTTTTGTCCTGGTATTTAACCGGGATGTTTTCAAAAACTTCAGCAGTCAAATCCACGGCGACGGCTTTCACCAAAGAACACTCCTCTTCGATGGCGGCGGCGTCGTCAAGAGTCAGGTTCTTCCTTTGCCTGATTTCTTCCGGCTCCCGGCCGATCTGGATGCCCGGTTCCCGTTTGGAAACGATAATAATATCAGAGCCAACTGACTCGAGTTCAGCCATAAAGCTTCGATTCAGTCCCTGAATAATCGAGACCATACCGATGACGGTCATGACGCCGATAAGAATGCCCAGCAGGGTTAAAAATGAACGGAGTTTATGGGCTTTGATGGAGTCGAAGGCCATCTGAATGATTTCTTTAAACAGCGTCCATCTCATTGTTCACTACGCAAAGCCTCAATTGGATTTAATTTAGCTGCCTGAGAGGCGGGATAAAGCCCGAAGAAAAGACCGACGGAGGTGGAAACCAGCAAAGCCATAATAATTGCTTCAGGCTCCACACTGGAAGGCATTGAGGAAGTTAAAGTTACAATTTTGGCGATAAGAAAGCCCAGAAGAATACCGATGGCTCCCCCTGTCCCGGCCAAAATGGCCGATTCAATTAAAAATTGAAAAAGAATGTCTTTCCGGCGGGCGCCGACCGCCATTCGAATACCGATTTCTTTAGTCCTTTCGGTTACCGAAACCAGCATGATATTCATGACCACGATTCCCCCTACCAGTAAAGCAATAGAGGAGATGGCAATCATGGCGAAGTAAATTCCGGTGGTGGCTGATTTATAAACCTGGATGAAAGTGTCCGATGTCCGAAAAGAAAAGTCGTCGGGTTCATCAAATTTGAGATGACGTTTAGCCCGCAAGAGAGTCCGGACTTCTTCCTGAGCTCGGGCCATTTCTTCCTGGGACGAGGTGTGGACGTTGATGGTAATGGAGCGCCGCGAACCATAGATTTTCAGGAAAGTGGTGATAGGGATGCGGATGAAATTATCCTGACTCATCCCCAAAATTTTTCCTTTTGGTTTAGCTACACCAATAACCAGAAAATTATGTTGGCCTACTTTAATCCATTTTCTTATCGGGTCGACGTGAGGAAAAAGATGTTCTGCTACATCAGCCCCAATGACGGCTACATACCGCGAATGGTCTTCGTCTTCCTTCAGCAGATGGCGGCCGTTGGCTAATTCTTCCACACTGCCGATAAGATGGTCCACGTGAGTGACTCCTCGAATAGTCACGTTTTTCAGCGAGCGGGATCCATACTTGACCGTCCTAGAAGTTGAGGTTGAGGCGCCGACCAGACGGCAGGAGCGGCATCTTTCCCGGATAAGCTCCATATCAGCCAAGGTTAAGTTTTTTCTTTTCATTTCTTTGCGGAATTCTTCCAGAGTCCGGGCTCCAAAGGAGAATTTACTTACGGCAAAGTCATTAGCGCCGAAGAAAGAAAATTTTTCGTAGACATAATTATTAAGCCCTTGAATAATTGAGACGACAGCAATAATGGTTAACACACCAATGATGATACCCAACAAGGTGAGAAAAGAACGCAATTTATTTGACCAGAGAGAGCTAAGGGCCATCCTCAGTGATTCACCGAGAGGCAGTTTAGGCATCCTCTTTGTTCCTCTGCTTCATTTTACATCATGAATTACGTATGGCAAGCAAAAAGGTTCTGAAATATACGGTCTGACTTGACAACCTTGGGTTAAGGCATGAAAATGAAAAAAACAATGCGGGCGATTTTTTTTGACGGGGCCAAGTTGGGCTATCGCTCTGATTATCCCCCTCCGGAACCACAAAGCGGAGAGGCCACGCTCAGAGTGCTTAAAGCAGGCCTCTGTCGAACCGACCTGGAAATAATTAAAGGCTATATGGGTTTTCGCGGTATTCTTGGGCATGAATTTGTGGGCCTGGTGGAGGAGGCCCCTGACGAAAACTGGGTCGGCCAAAGAGTAGTCGGGGAGATCAACCTTCCCTGCCGGCGATGTTCTTTTTGTCGCCGCGGCCTGGAGCGTCACTGCCCTGAACGTCGGGTCTTGGGTATCAAGGATAAAGATGGGGCTTTGGCCGAATACCTTACCTTGCCCTTAGAGAATCTCCATCTTATTCCCGACTCCCTGAGCGATGATGAAGCCGTCTTTGTGGAACCACTGGCGGCTGCCTTAAGAGTTTTGGAACAGTTGGCGCCTTATATGGAGAAGACCAGGGAAAATTGGCGGTTTTGTGTCCTGGGCGACGGCAAGCTGGGCCTGTTAATGGCGCAAGTTCTAAAAGCTGAATTCCCGGAAGTAATTTGTGTAGGCAGACATCCAGCTAAACTGGCTCTTTTAGCTCCGCGAGGCATTAAAACTTATCTTGTGGAGGAAGAAATAGAGACCAAGTTTGATGTCGTGGTCGAGGCCACCGGCAGAAGAGAGGGGTTTTCTCGGGCGCTTGGTCTTGTCCGTCCGGAAGGGATCATTTTTTTGAAAACAACCCTTCATGAAGAAGTGGATTTTAATCTTTCTCCAGTAGTGGTGGATGAGGTAAAAATAATCGGCTCCCGCTGCGGCCCTTTTTCTCAGGCTATCAAATGGCTAGCTGAAAAGAGGGTTAATGTTGTGGAACTAATCGAGGCGGAGTATAGTTTGGAAGAGATGAAAGAAGCCTTTGACCGGGCTAGTCGGCCGGGTGCTTTAAAAGTGATTTTTAACATTTTGGAATCATCTCGCAGAAGATGAGAAAAGGCATTGATTGGTGATTTTCAAGAGTTGTCGAAATGTTGGAGAATTAGTCGGATTGAAGGAGTGCCTTAGGCATGGAGTGAGAGGGAAACATTCTTTTTGAGGAGGTGAAATTGGCCGGACAAAATAAGAGGAGCGATCAGACACGGGAGGCGACCTGTCTTTATTTTTCTTCCCCTGGACCACAGAATACGGTCGCTACTCTGAAAAAGGCCGCTCAACGAGCCGAAGAGCTGGGAATTGAAGATATAATTGTCGCCTCGACTTCCGGACGAACTGGTTGGCAGGCCCTTGAATATTTTCAAGATAAAAATCTGGTCGTGGTTACCCACTCCACTGGATTTGCTGCACCTGATTATCAAGAGATGTCCCCGGAGATGAGAGAAAAATTAATTAAACACGGAGCCAAAGTTCTGACTTGTCAACATGCCCTGGGAGGCGTGGGTCGGGCCGTCAGGAAGAAATTAGGCACTTATCAGTTGGAGGAGATTATTGCCTATACGCTGCGGGTTTTTGGCGAAGGCACCAAGGTAGCTGTGGAGATGGCTTTAATGGCGGCCGATGCGGGCTTAATTTCCTGCCAGCGGCCGTGTCTAGCCATCGGCGGCACTGGTTCAGGGGCGGATACGGCCATTCTCTTAAGACCGGCCCATGCTCAAAACTTTTTTGATTTGCGGATTATGGAGATAATAGCCAAGCCCCTGTTCTGGCCTCCCCAAAAAGAAGAGTAAGATGATTGTCTCCATGCTCTCGAACTAAAGGAGTACCAATGAAAAAAAGATTATTTATGGTCCTCTTTTTAGCCGCGTTTATTCTGGGAATGAATGTCGCTCTTCCGGCGCAAAGTGGGTTTTATTTAGGCTTAATGGGTGGTTACTCAGCCCAGAAACCCAGCCTGCCTGAATTTTCTTTTGACCAGGACACGAGTTTTGTCTATGGAGTCAAGGTTGGCTTGAAGTTTTTGATGTTTGCTGTGGAGGGTATTTATTTCCAGGCCGCCCATACCTTGAAAACCACTGACCCTTTCTTTTTAAGTTGGGCCGATCGCCAGGTGGATACTAATTTTCTGGGCGTTCAGATGAAATATTTTATGCCGATTTTGATCATTCACCCCTACCTGTCGCTCGGCTATGGATATTTCGGGGCTTCGATTCAAGAAATAGATGAAAACCGAGGAGGAGGGTGGAATCTGGGCGCCGGAGTTGAGGTGCATCTGGGTAAGAAATTCGCTTTGTTGGTGGAAGGTCGGTATTTTTTCACCCGACTGGAGATAACCCAGGAAGAGATGAAATTCGGCCAGTTTGTCTTGACCGGCGGCCTCAACTTCTATTTTTGAGAGGGGAAGAGAGTTCTTTTCCAGAGAGGTTATGTAATATCCAATCACGAGCGAAAATAAGATGGGGCCATTGATCCGCTTGAATAAATTTCTCTCCCAGGCGGGCCTAGCCTCCCGGCGTCAGGCTGATGAACTTATTCAGCAGGGCAGAGTTTTCCTCAACGGTGAAGCCGTGACTTCTCTGGGAGTTAAGATAGACCCGGCTGTAGATAGCGTCGAGGTGGATGGCCGGCCGGTCAAACCCGTCCAGAAGTTTGTCTATATCCTGCTACATAAACCTCCGGGCTATTTGGTGACTCTCCGAGACCCTTTCGGCCGCCAGACAATCCTGGAGCTTTTACCCTCGTTTTCCCTCAGAGTTTTTCCGGTGGGCCGATTGGATGCGGCCAGTGAGGGGTTGTTGTTATTGACCAATGACGGCGAGTTGGCTTTTCGCCTGACCCATCCCCGCTATGGAATAAGAAAAACTTATGTGGTAAAAGTTAAAGGTCGGTTGGAAAGTCGGGAGGTAAAAAGAATCAAGAAGGGTATTTTCCTTGATGGTCAGCGGGTCAAACCTGATAAGTTTGTGCCTCTGGTTGAAACCAAAAGAGGTAGTCGTTATCTCGTGGTGATTCATGAGGGACGCAAAAGGGAGATCAGGCGGATTTTTCAAGCCGTTGGAGCCGAGGTGGTTGAATTGAAGCGGATAAAGTTTGGACCTCTTAGCCTCGGAAAATTAAAGAAAGGAGCCTGGCGTTATCTTCGCCGGGAGGAGATAAATAGTTTAAAGAAGGCGGTGGGTCTCGAGGCTGACCCGGCGCCGAAAACCAGCCATAAGGAGGCAAGATGAAAAAAATAATCGGCTGTCTGGTGATAATTTTATTTGTCTTAGGCCCTTTTCTCTGGGCTGAAGAAGCCAGGGTGCTGCGGTTTCCCGATGTCAACCGGGATTTGATCGTTTTTGTCTATGCCGGTGACATCTGGTCGGTGCCCATTACCGGCGGCGAGGCCCGGCGATTGACCTCCCATGTGGGTTTAGAGTTATTTCCCAAAATTTCTCCTGACGGCCGTTGGATTGCCTTTTCCGCGGAATATTCCGGCACTCGTCAGGTTTATGTCATGCCCAGCACCGGTGGTCTGCCCCGCCAGTTGACTTATTACAATGATGTCGGCGCTTTGCCTCCTCGCGGTGGTTTCGATTATCAGGTTTTAGACTGGACCCCGAATTCCCGACAGATACTCTTTCGGGCCAACCGAACTCCCTGGGGGCCACGCATGGGCCGCTATTTTCTTATCAATGTTGAAGGGGGCTTGGAACAGCCTTTGGTCATTCCTGAGGCCGGGGGAGGTACTTTCTCGCCGACCGGTGACCAGATTGTTTATACGCCTATTTCCCGAGAATGGCGCACTTGGAAAAGGTATCAAGGCGGTCGGGCTCAGGATATCTGGATTTATGATTTAAAGAAAAATGAGGCGCAACGGTTGACCACTTATCCGGGAACGGACCAACACCCTATCTGGTATAAAGATAAAATTTATTTTGTTTCCGACCGGGATCTGGTTTTGAATATTTATGCTTACGATTTAAAAACCAAAGAAATCAAACAAATCACTCACCACACTGAATATGATGTGCTCTGGCCTTCGGGAGAAGGGGGGAAGATTGTCTACGAAAACGGCGGTTATATTTATCTTCTGGATCTGGAGACCGAAAAATATCATCGGGTGCCTATTGAAATTCACTTTGATAATCCGAATTTGATGCCCTATTTCAAAAATGTTAAGGACAATATCACCCGCTTTGATCTTTCTCCCCAAGGGAAACAGGCTGTTTTTGAAGCCCGAGGAGAGATCTTCACTGTTCCGGCGAAAGAAGGTGTTACCCGTAATCTAAGCCAAACGCCGGGGGTGAGGGAAATTTTTCCTACCTGGTCTCCTGATGGACGATATATTGCTTATTATTCAGATAAAACTGGCGAATACGAGATCTATCTTTTTGACCGTCAGACCAGAACTACCCGACAGCTCACCCACGACAGTCATATCTGGCGCTTTGCTCCTCTCTGGTCTCCCGACTCCACCAAACTTCTCTTCAGCGATAAAAACCAGTGGCTCCAGTTTCTCGATATTCAATCGGGAAAAATCACCCGGGTGGACCGGGCGCGGCGATTCGAGATAACGCATTATGCCTGGTCGCCTGATTCCCGCTGGATTGTTTACACCAAAGACGGAGAAAATGGCCAAGCGGCGGTCTGGGTGTATTCTTTGGAAACAGGAAAACCCCGGCAGTTGACTGACGATATGTATCGTGATTTCCAGCCGGTTTTTTCCACCTGCGGCCGGTATTTGTTTTTCCTCTCCGACCGGACTTTTAATTTGACCTTCTCCAGTTTTGAACAGGACTACCTCTACACTAAAGCTACTAAGATTTATGCTATTCCCCTCACCAAAAATACTCCTCCTTTATTTCAAGAAAAAATGGAGGAAGAAGAGATATCCTCCGCTGCACAGGGGAAGAAAAAAGCTAATAAAAAGCAATCACCAGATAAGTCTGAAGTCGGGAAAAAGAAGGCGGTGAAAATTGACTTTGAAGATATTAATGACCGGATTGTGGCCTTTCCCTTGCCGGCGGGCAATTACCGTTGGTTGGAGGCTGTAGAAGACGGAGTGATTTATCTTAAAGACGGTGAATTGCATCACTTTAATCTCCAGCGGAAGAAAGATGAGGTCATTCTCAAGCGGGTCAGTGGGGTGGCCCTGGCGGCCAACCGGAAAAAGGTTCTTTATCGTAGTGGCGATGTCTACGGCATTATTGACCTGAAGCCTAACCAAAAGAAAGGCGCCGGTGCCTTAAATCTCAAAGATTTAACTCTCAAAATTTATCCGCAGAAGGAATGGCGGCAGATGTTTGTCGATGCTTGGCGGATCTATCGCGATTGGTTTTATGTGGAGAACATGCATGGGGTGGATTGGCAAAAAGTCCGTCGCAAGTATGAAGTCTTGGTGCCTTATTTAGGCCATCGAGCCGACCTGGATTATCTCTTTGGGGAGTTGGTGGGAGAATTAAATGTCGGCCACGCCTATGTCAACTGGGGTGAGTTTGAACGACCGAAGAGAGTCGAAGGCGGCTTGCTGGGAGCCGAATTCGAGGCCGATGTTCAAGCCGGTCGCTATCGGATCAAAAAGATATATCGGGGTGAAAATTGGGAAGAAAGAACCAGGTCTCCTTTAACTGAACAGGGAGTGAATATCAAAGAAGGTGATTATCTTATCAGTTTGAACGGTCATGAAGTCACCCTTAAGGATAACCCCTATAAATTTCTGGAGAATACGGCCGGCAAGAGAATCTCTATTGTGGTTAATTCTGTGCCGAAAAAAGAAGGGGCCCGGGAGTACTGGGTCAAGCCCATTCGCAGTGAATTACAGTTGTTTTATCTGGATTGGGTGAGAACCAGACGGGAGATGGTCGATCGTCTTTCCGGCGGCCGAATCGGTTACTTTCATGTGCCCAATACCTCACGCGAAGGAAATCGGGAATTGTTCAAGGGAATGTATGCTTTTCACCATAAAGAGGCTCTGATCATCGATGAACGCTATAACGGCGGCGGATTTATCCCGGATGTGATGATTGACCTGCTGGACCGGCAGGTGCTGAATTATTGGGCCCGCCGGGGATTGACCTTGTCGCAGACTCCCGGGGTAGCTCATCTGGGTCCCAAAGTAATGCTCATCAATCATTATTCAGCTTCAGGGGGAGATGCGTTCCCCTATTATTTCAAAAAGCTTAATCTCGGCCTTCTCATCGGCACCCGGACTTGGGGAGGCTTGGTCGGCCTGTCCGGGAACCCGGGACTGATGGACGGCGGCTACCTGGCGGTCCCTACCTTTGGTTTTGTCGATACCGAAGGCAACTGGGCGGTGGAAGGTGTGGGAGTGGCTCCCGATATTGAAGTTTACGACCGTCCCGATCTGGTGGCTAAAGGCCGCGATCCCTCCCTGGAAAAAGCAGTGGAAGTATTGCTGGAGCAGTTGAAGAAGAATCCTCCTCGGCGGCCGCAAAAACCTCAACCGCCGGACCGGTCGGGCTTTCATGAAAAAGCCAAAGTCAAAGTAAAAAAGAAATAAGAAATAGAGGGAAATTAATAAATCCAAGAAGAGGTGACTTTCAGGCTTGGCCTGAAAAAAAAGCAAAAAGCTGCAACCTGGTGAACCAGGATTTAGAGTTAATTTTTTCTCAGGTTCAAGCCTTGAGAGTTAAAGGAAAACCCTCCTTCTTGCCAGGCGAAGGGCTTTTCTGCAGTCAGCGGGATTATTCTTTGTTATCGGATTTTGTTTTTTCGGTGGCCTGGGCGTAGGCTTTCCAGCTTTGAGCTAATCGGCTTAACTCCCGGTCGACCAGATAATTGACCGTACCTTCTTCCCAGGTGCCGTCTTCCTTTCTCTGGCCAGCTTTAACCCCGGTTAAGATTTCAATACCCTCATCCACGGTTTTAATGGGATAAATATGAAATTTTCCTGCCCGGACGGCTTCCACCACATCTTTCCGCAACATTAGATTCTGAACGTTCTGGTGAGGGATGATGACTCCCTGAGTTCCGGTGAGACCGCGGGCTTTACAGACATCGAAAAATCCTTCAATTTTTTCATTAACCCCACCGATAGGCTGGATTTCACCATGCTGGTTGAGTGAACCCGTCACGGCAATATCCTGACGAAGAGGGAGCTTGGCCAGGCTGGACAGAATAGCGTAAACTTCACTCGAGGAGGCGCTGTCGCCGTCAATGCCGGAATAGGATTGCTCGAAGGCCAAGCTGGCCGAGAGAGCAAAAGGTTTATCCTGGGCATATTTGCCGCGCAGGTATCCGGCCAGAATGAGAACTCCTTTGTTGTGGGTTCGTCCGCTGAGGTCGGCTTCTCTTTCAATGTTGATTACCCCGGCCCGTCCCACCGAAGTTCGGGCGGTAATCCGAGTGGGCTTGCCGAAGGAGACGTCTCCCAGAAAATAAACAGAAAGACCATTCACCTGCCCGATGACCGCCCCTTCAGTATCAATAAGCAGGGTGCCTTCTTCAATCATTTCTTGAATTTTATCCTCGACCAGGCTGAGCCGCTCAAATCGTTCTTCGATCGCCTTTTCCACGTGTTGGCGTCTCACCACCTGTTGGCTTTCTTCTGAAGCCCAGTAGCTGGCTTCTCGGATCACATCGGAGATAATGTGGAAACGAGTGGAGATTTTTCTCTGCCGGCCAGCCAATCTGGTGCCGTACTCAATGACGGCGGCAATGCCGGATTTATCAAAAGGCAGGAGGCGGTCTTCTTCGGTTATTTTTTTGATAAAAGAAGTGTATTCCAGAATAGTTTTATCGGTTTTGAGCATCTCGGAGTCGAATTCGGCCTTTATCTTAAAAATTTTCTTGAAATCTTCATCGAGAAGATAGAGAAGCGAATAGATGTAATTATCGCCGATGAGGATAACCTTAACGTTTATTTCAATGGGCTCGGGTTTAAGGCGGCTGGTGGACACTAGATAAATAGGGGGATAGTTCTGGATTTCTAATTTTTTATATTTAAGGGTTCTTTTGAGAGTGGTCCAGACGCCGGGCTCAATGAGAGCATCAAGAGCATTAATGACCAAGTAACCGCCGTTGGCTTTTAAAAGAGAGCCGGCTTTTATCTTGGTAAAATCAGTCTGCAAAATGCCCATCCGATTCATAGTGGCTTCAATGGCCCCAAAGAGATTGACGTAATTGGGATTGGTTTCAATCACCACCGGGGCTCCCTTTTGTTCGCTGTTATCGATGAGGAGGTTAACTCGATAGGGAAGGAAAGGGTCTTCCATCATTCTTTCTTTTTCCGGAGCGTCTTTTTTGGGCCCCTTGAAAAGATTGATATTCTGGATAAGATGTTTCTCGACATCATCCAGATAAGTGGCCACTTTGGAAAAAGAAAATTGGTTCCGAATGCCGGAGATGGCTCCTTTGATCATCGGGGTAATGGATTCTTCGTCCCATTTTTGGAGGAGCTCTCTCGTTTGTTCCTCCAAAGATTTGAGTTGTTCAAAAACATCTTCCAGTTTCTCCGTCAATTCTTCGTATTTTTTCTGAAGTTGTTCTAATTTTTCTTTGGGGAATTTGTTTTCTCTAACCAGAGCTTCAAGTTTGTTAAAGGGTGTGGGCTGACCTTCAATGACCGGAATCAGGTCGGGTTTGACGAAAACGCCCATCTGAACCTGGATGACGGAAAACCCTTCTTTGGAAACTTCTTCTTCAAATTTTTTGAGGATTTCTTTTTGTTTGCGTTGCTGAGCCTCAATAATGCTGTCCCTTTTTTCTTTATAATATTTGCTTTGAATAAGTTCAGGAATGTTGACCCGGAGCATTTCAATTAAGCGCTCCATGGCTTTTTTGAAAGCGCGGCCCTGTCCAGGCGGGAGAACCAGGAGGGTGGGTTCATCGGGGTTCTTAAAATTGTTGACATAAAGAATATCCTCAGGAATGTCTTCCTTTTCCTTGATTTTTTCTAAGAATTTTTTAATGGTGGTGCTGCGGCCAGTCCCGACTAGACCGGTGACAAAGATATTGTAACCTAGGCTTTTAATGTTCAAACCGGTCTGGATAGCCTTAAGAGCTCTTTCTTGACCGATGATTTCTTCACAAATGGAACAATCGTTGGAGGTCTCAAAGGGGATTTGGCTCTCATCCAGCCGCCAGGTTAATTCATCAGCTTTGAGTTCTTTAAATTCCTGAATTTTCTTTAGCATTTATTCCTCCCGGTGATATACAGGTTCTTAAATTATTAGCATACTTTTGAATTGAAGACAAACAGGCAGAATTTACTTTTCACTCTTGTTTGCTTGCCAACTGGGATCACCAACTGGGGTTACAACCAATCGGAGCTGGGCCTTCACCTTTCACCAATCTTTCCACCCAAATTAAAGAGGACTCAGATCTTCACCTGGTACCTTTGAGAAAAGGGATGGGGGGCAATATAGTAGGCATCCTCATTGGCTCTTGGATTGCTGCCGGAACAATTCATTTGGGGGCCAAGCGGGGCAGGTCTTCACATTTTACAAATGAAGCGGAGTCAGGGCTTCACCTGGCACCTTTGAAAAAGGGGATTGGGGGGCATATAAAGAAAAAGAATAAGAAAAGGAAGATAATCTTTTTAATTGATAAATTTCAATTAAAATAAAAATCTGTCCCCGGTTAATTGACCTTGATGACGCCGCTAGTGATTTATGAAATGTGAAGACCTGACTCCGGTTCACACCCGGTTCACCCTTGAGGAGATGAAACTTATTGAATATTTAAAAAAAGATTTGATTTTAATCCCTGCCTCATAGCGGCCATTCATCTGTTGGTGATGGGCCCTTTTCTTTATGAAGAAAGGAACCTTTAAAGGCCAGGCCTTATTGAGAGTGTTTCTCTAGGTATCCATTAGGACCTTAATCCTCCAGGAAAAAGCAATTATAGGGGCAAGTATATACAAGTATATTCGTTTTAATAGATTTTTCGTGCAAAAATATTGACTCTCTGATAAAATGAAACCAACTCTAACCGGAAGGAGGCCTGGGAAAGTTGGGCATAAAAAAAGTGGAATCAAAGAAAGATTTGAAGGAATTTATTTATTTTCCCTGGAAAATTTATCAGGATGATCCTAACTGGGTGCCACCTTTAGTGATTGATATCAAGGAGAAGTTAAGCCCCAAAAAGAATCCCTTTTTTGAACACGCTGAGATGGATTTGTTTCTGGCCTATCGAAATGGAGAGGTTTGTGGCCGGATTGCGGCTATTTTGGATACAAGACATAATGAATTCCATCAGGAAAAGGTTGTTTTTTTCGGCCTGTATGAAAGTATCAATGATGAAGAAGTGGCCCGGGAGTTGCTGGCGGCTGTAAGTGACTGGGGTAAAGCTAGAGGGATGGAGATTCTCCGAGGGCCGATGAATCTGTCGATGAATGATGAATGCGCCTTTCTTTTGGAAGGTTTTGATTCTCCCCCGGTGGTGATGATGCCTTATAATCCACCTTATTATAATGAGCTGATGGAAAAGTGTGGCCTGGTTAAAGCCAAGGACCTATATGCCTTTTTCATGGACCGGGAACATAAAGAGAAAGAGAAAGTCAGGTTGATTGTCGAGCGGGCTCGCCGGGAGTTACCGGTAACTTTGAGAACGGTTAATATGAAGGATATTGTCGGAGAAGCCAGAAAAATTGCTTTTATTTATAACCAAGCTTGGAGTCAAAACTGGGGATTTGTGCCCTGGACAGAGAGTGAAATGATTCACATGGCCAAGAAATTGAA
>Ga0180301_10002736_pt1 | contig 13861 bp, 10 predicted proteins | sample GuaBasSediGuay16_FD_121797 | JGI IMG/M metagenome (GOLD analysis project Ga0180301, IMG submission 121797) | Subseafloor sediment microbial communities from Guaymas Basin, Gulf of California, Mexico - Guay16, Core 4569-2, 12-15 cm | ecosystem: Environmental > Aquatic > Marine > Hydrothermal...
ACGTAGCTCAGAGCAAGTCCGCACACTACTCCCGCCAGCCTGCCGAAGACCAGCGCCCAGACATTTCTGTACGCAAAAGCCAGCACAATCGTGGCAAACGTCGATACCAGTTGAGTTGACATTTCCCGGATGACGCGTTTATTGAATTCCAGTTCCTTCGTAAAGTAAACTATTCCAATGTTGCCGAATCCCGCCAGGAGAACAGATATAGCCATAACCTGCACAATCAGCGCCGTCACGGCCCTGTCCATGATATTTCTTTTGATTAAGCCGGCGTACGCCTCGTCCAGAAGCCTGCGGTTGAATCTGACCGTGTCGCGCTCTGCAGCGGACTGCTGCGCCAAACCCAGGGCGTAGGCCGACAGTTCTACATGCGCAAATCGATCCTTCTCATAGATGTCCGGCCCGTCAACCACTTCATTGAGTTCATCAACCAGGGCCTTGCTCAATGCCACGGAGACCCCCGCCGAATCGTCATACTCATCAAGCAATCGACGCGTCGAGTCTGAAAAACCCGCCGCCAGATACTCCGACAGGGGATCGCCGCCCTGGCGCAGCCTCACGACTAACGCCCGGTCGTTCAGGATGTGCCCGTTGGCGAAATGTCCCGTGCCGTCAAAGAAAATCGCCACATAAGGGGCGGCAAAAAACAGGATGCCGAACAGGACCAGGCCGCGCAGAAGCCCCACGGTCCAGACAACATTAAGATGCGTATCGGTGTTGTGCTTTCTCTGGATGAGTGCGGACCGCAGCCCGAATTCAGTGAAAGACCCGGCCATCCCCGTCACGAGAGCGCTGATGTGAAACAGACCGAAGTCATAGGGAGCCAGCAGCCGAAGCAGAATCGGCAACCTGATAAAATTCAGCAGTAACATGAAACCTCGCAGACCTATCAGCCAGGCCCCGCCCTTGACCGAGCGACCGTACACATCCATCTGCAAATCGCCGTTGTCCCCTGAATTTATCAAATCCTGCTGCATGACTTCAGACTATATCACGTCGACAAGCTCACTTCAAGACTGTTCCGACGGGCCCCGGAATCGTGGAGAGATCGCGACGAAAGCATAATAATACCGGCCTTTCGTATGAATTTGCGGGAAAACCGCCTCAGAAAAGGAAAATCTTGACAATTTAGACGGATTCTTGTAGAATTATCGGTATCGTATAAAGAACAATATGTGTTTTAACCGTGTATATGATCAAGGACACTTTAAGTGGGGTATCTCAGGAAAGCCAAAACCATCTTAAAAAATGTAGTTGGTCCACGGCGGCACACAGTGTGCCCTTTCTTGTGGGACAGCGTATATGTCGATCTGTCGGGAAAAGTTTATACCTGTTGCCATGGCAAGCCTGCAGTGCTGGGCGATATATATGACAGCACCCTCGAACATATTTGGAAACACAGCCTGGTTTTACGCTCCGCTCGCTGGGCCGGCCGGCATCGCTGCCTGCATTGTTTTTTCGATTGTACTATTTTACCAATAACCTTGAAGGCGTCCCCCCCTTCCGCCTTGCCCAAATTACAATACCCGCATAGACTTTGGATCCTCTTTACGGAATTTTGCAATATCTCCTGTATTATGTGCTGGCAGGATCATCGCAATCAGCATTGTTTGGACATCGAAGTTCTAAAAAAACAGGTAGACTGGGCCAAAATTGACGACATTGTGCTGCAGGGGGGAGAATTTCTTGCCATCAAAAAAGGCAAGGAATTTTACCGATGGATGACGCGGGAAAAGGGCAAAAAAGTCAGGATTATCACCAACGGCACTTTGATCGATGATGAATGGGCCGATCTCTTGGCGCAGGGATCATCGCGCATTGCGATCTCTGTTAATGCCGCCACAAAAGAGACCCATGAGAAAATTAATTGTGGATCCAGCTTTGATCGTGTCATCGACGGAATTCGCAAATTGATTGCGGTTAAGCGGACGGGAAATCTCGACGTGCATATAAGATATAAATTCACAATTGTGCCTGAGAACATCACTGAAATTGCTGATGCTATTGTGTTGGCGAATACGCTTGGCTGTGACGAGTTTGCTTTCGGATACGACGCTTCTGTTCCGGACCTGCTGCAAGGTCGACCCGACTTGGTCAATCGCCTTAAAGATGATCTTAATAAAATCCTGGCGGAGAACTTAGATATACAAATAATACGAAATCGCTTAGAGATTCTCGGCTTATTGGACGTAATGCAAGAACCACCTCGATGAATCCCCGTAAGAGTCTCAGGATTACTTGAGTTTTTGCCGAATAAAACATATACTCGTTCTGTTTACCGACGGTTTTCATAAGAATTTTCACCAAAACCCGACCCTGTGGGCCAAAAAGGGGACTCTATGGTCTCTGATGAAGCATTGAAGAAAATCTCTCAGCGATTCAGGCTTCCCGCTCCTGTGTACGTCACACGACCCAGGATGCCTGAATTATCGGCCTATACCCGATATCTCGAGCAAATCTGGGACTCGCGATGGCTGACCAATGACGGGCAATTCCATCGGGAATTCGAGCGAAGACTAAAGGAGTACCTTGGGGTCGAACACCTGAATCTCTTTGTCAACGGCACAATCGGCCTTTTGGTCGCACTTCAGGCGCTGCGAATCAACAGCGGCGAGGTAATCACCACCCCGTTTACATTTCCGGCAACATCCCATGTTCTCTATTGGAATGGGATAAGGCCGGTTTACTGCGATATTGAGGATAAGACCTTCAATATCGATGCATCGAAGATCGAGCGGCTGATCGGACCGGACACGAAAGGGATATTGGCCGTTCACGTTTACGGCAATCCATGCGACGTCGAGACCATTCAGGCGATTGCCGACAGGCACGGCCTTAACGTGATCTACGATGCAGCCCACGCTTTTGGCGTGCGAATCGGAGATAAATCCATAATGGAATACGGCGACATCTCGGCTATGAGTTTTCATGCCACGAAGCTCTTCAACTCGATCGAGGGCGGCGCGCTCGTCTCCAGGTCCGAAAAACAAAGGACTCGCATTCAATTTCTGCGCAACTTCGGCATCGCCGATGCCGAAACCATTATCGGTCCCGGAATCAACGGCAAGATGAATGAATTCCAGGCGAGCTTCGGATTGCTTGAACTGGATGTCGTCGACAAGGAAATAGCCGACAGGAAGACTCTGACATATTTGTACCGACGGTTGCTCTCTGATGTGCCCGGCATCACCTGCCTCGACGACATACCGGGTATGCGGCATAATTACAGTTACATGCCGATTCTGGTTGACCCGGAGACTTTCGGAATCAGCCGCGACGCATTATCGGAAGTTCTCAGGAAATGCAATATTCATTCGCGAAAATATTTTTATCCTCTGTGCAGCAACTACCCATGCTACTCGGCCCTGCCGTCCTCGGCGCCCGAGAACTTGCCGGTTGCAAATCGCATCGCCGGTCGTATACTGTGCCTGCCGCTTTACGGTGAACTTGACAAAGAAACAGCAAGGAACGTCTGCCTGATTATTGACGAGTGCCGCGGAGCCGCTTAACGGCAAGACGAAGGAAAGGTCAATGAATATACTGAGCAGAAACTCAGTTGGTATTGAAAGATTGTGCGGGCCGTTACTGAACAGTTGGCTTGAAAAGATTTCACTTTTTTATATTTTTATCCATAGCTTCCTGTTCGTGGGGGGATGGACAAAACTGTATATTGCAATACCGGCTTGTATCCTCTTGATAATTGGGGCGTGCCTTTCCGGCAAACCTGAAAAGAACATCGAAGGAGCAAAAAAGGAACTTTATTTCCCGCCGGCGGTACTGGTCTCGGTATTCTTCCTTGTCGTGATAATTGTTTTTCTCTCCGGAATAGGCGGTTACGCGCATCAGCACGGAGAATACCGTAAACATAACGCTTTACTTTTAGAGTTGATTGAAAGCGACTGGCCTTTGGGCTTCAGTAATCTTGGCCCGGAGAATAAAACGTATGCGTTGGTCACGTATATGGGCTACTATCTCCCTGCCGCAATTGTCGGCAAAGTGCTGGGGTGGTCTGTTGCTTGCCACTTCACATTCCTCTGGGCTGTTCTGGGGATATACCTGACTGTCTTATGGTTCCTCAAGCTTGTCGGCAAGGCATCCTTCTGGTTCGCCTTACTTTTTCTGTTCTTCGGCGGCCTGGACATTATCGGCCATACGCTGCTATACGGCTGGCCTCAGAACGCGGTTGACTTTCCCGGTGGACATGTTCTGGATGTATGGCTCATCTTCTCTTCAACAATCCGGGGCTTTCACTGGATTTTCCCGTCCAATATGGTTCAGTTACATTGCGGTCCACACCACATCCTGCCGAACTGGCTCATTCTCTTAATGGTGCTGTATAGAGTTTTCTACAAACGCTCTTCACGGGACATTCTGTTTCTTTGGGCCGCCGCTTCGGTTGGATCCGTGTTTTTCTTCCTGGGAATGACGCCATATATCCTCCTTTCCCTGTGGACGACTAAATGTCGCAAACTGTTCAGTTTTCAAAACATAGCGGCCGCCCCGATACTGCTTCTCATCGTCGGCCTCTTCATAATTTCCAACAATGGCGAGTACCCTCACGGCTGGGCATGGCAATACCATGACCTGACTAAAGCCTGGCCTGTTCTGCTTTTGTTCTGCGGACTGGAGTTTGGAATCTATGCTGCTTTTTGCCCCCGCATCACCCATCCCGATCCGGTTTCCTCGCAGCGGTGCTGGTTCCGGGCGATGATTGTCGTGCTGATTTCATGCACAATGTACAGGCTGGGTACCTACGGCGACTTTACGACGAAAACGGCCCTGCCCTCACTGATTGTCCTGGTTATGTTTCTGGCGGCGGCGATTAACAGCGCTCGGACGCCCACAGAACAGATGTGTGCGCATATCCTCAAGTTCTTACTTGCGTTGGGAGCTGTTTCGGGGTTGTTTGTCATCTCACAAGCTATTGAATATCGAGTTGACTTAAAACCACCGAGTTACTCCGAGGTTGAACGACTCGAACACCTTGGCGAGAGGCATTTTCCGGTTTTTCGTCAATTATTGGCCGACCCGAACGATTCGTTCTTTTGGAAATACATGGCCCCCAAACTTGAAACAGGCAATCCGGCAGACCAGATACAGGAAAACAGATAATGTCGGCGCAAGATACGAATGCTTTCAAAAATATGTCGGAAACCTCACACATTGAGCAGCCTGAATTCAGCGCAATCATTGCATGCTACTACGAAGAAAAGAGCATTGACGAATTCTACACCAGGCTCTCCGGCGCCCTGAATGATCTTGGACGCACTTATGAAATCGTGTTCGTAAATGACGGCAGCACAGATAAGACGTTTGAAAAACTCAAAATGATTTACGATAAAGACCCGCATGTAACGACGATTATCGACTTGTTCAAAAATGCCGGCCAGGCCGCCGCAATTACCGCCGGCATCAGACACGCAAATGGAAAGAATTTTGTACTCCTGGACAGCGACCTCCAACTGGACCCCGCCGAGTTGCCTTTGCTGGTTAAAGAATTCGATAAAGGTTTTGATATTGTAAGCGGCTATAGAAAAAACAGAAAAGATTCCATTTTCAGAATCATCCCCTCAAAAATCGCCAACTTGATCATGAGAAAGGTCTCAGAGAGCAATTTCACCGATTTCGGCTGTACTTTCAAAATCATCAACGGCAAATTGGTGCGCGGTTTCGACTTCGGCCCTTACAAACCACTCCACCCGGCCAACCTTATTGCCAGGGCGCAAAGATGCGCTGAGGCGCCGGTCACCCACCATCGGCGCAAATATGGCGAGTCCGGCTGGACCTTCAAAAAACTATTTGCGTATAATATGGATAACATCATTTGTCTCTCCCAAAGACCCTTCCAGATTATCGGCGTTTCATGTTTCTTCTTTGCTTTGCTTTTCGTTTTCAGAATTGTATTAAGTGTCGTTTTTGATTTCTCTGTTTTGACCGAAATCACGCAGGGATTGCTCCTTAATGCCGTCATAATAAGTTTGTTGACAATTGTTTCGGTGCTTTGTTTGATAGGCGAGTTCGTAATAAGAAACTTTGTGTATTTACAAAAATACCCCGCTTATATCATAAGGGAAATCCTCAGGAAACCACTTGACGGCGGGAAATAATGTTTTTGCAGACAGGAAGCATTCGCAATGAACACAAACAGAGATTTTATACGTAATGAACAAGATTTTCTTGACAGCGTAAGCCACACTTACAGGCTAAACGGGTCTATATATCAGCAAATCAAGAGGGAGTTTGCTATTCGCGCATTCGTCCCTTTCATGCATTCAGACGGGTGTATCAACGAAGGGGGCAGGATTCTGCAATTGGGTTGCGCCGACGGATTTGAAACAAGTTTATTGTCGAAGGTGGCTAAGGAATTGGATGTAATCGATGGTTCAGAAGAATTTATTAAGCAATGTGAAAAAACAGACTATCAAAATGTTCGTTTCATGCGCACGCTTTTCGAAGAGTACAGGCTTTCCGGTGAAGACGAGAAATATGATTACATCTTTGCGTCTTATGTTCTTGAGCATGTCCTGGATGTCCGAACGGTACTGGAGATGATAGGATCTGTCATCAAGCCTGCGGGATTGCTTTTTGTGGTCGTACCAAACGCGAGGGCTTTGTCCAGGCAGTTGGCGTTGCACATGAAGATTATCGACGGCCTGAGGAAACTTACCGAGAATGACAAGGATCATGGGCACAGAAGGGTATATGACAGGGTCGCATTAAACAATGATATAGAAAACGGCGGGTTCGAAATCATTGCGCAAGGGGGGATAATATTCAAACTGCTTGCTGATTTTCAACTGGATAAGTTGGTTGACGACGGTTTTTTGACAAGGGAGCATATGGAAGGCCTATACAGATTGGGGTTGGAATATCCCGACATGTGCGACTCTCTTTATGCCGTTTGCCGCAGAAAAAAGCCGAACGCATAACTCTTTATTCGGCAGCAAGCGATTAAATGAGAAATCCTGATTAAAAAGCAAAGCGACAATAATTGATACCTTGTATAGGTTGTCCCGGGAGACATATGGACAGTATTCTTGTTACAGGCGTTGGCGGCGGAGTGGGGCAAAGTGTGGTTAAATCGCTTCAACAGACAGAATACAACGTCGTTGGTGTCGATTCCGAAGAACTGGCTGCGGGTTTATATGGCGTAAAGACGGCCTATAAAGGTTTATATGCAAAAGATTGTCAATTTGTTGATCGTTTAACGGAAATCTGTCTTCGCGAGAAATGTTCCATTATCTTTCCCGGCCACGATGTGGAATTGCCCCCGCTGAGCAAAAATTTTGAATCGCTAAAGTCTCAGGGGATTATCCCAATAGTCAGCTCGCCCGAAATCATCAACATTTCTGATGATAAACTTGAGACGGTAAATTTTTTAACCTCCAACGGTTTCAATGCCCCTAAAACCGTATCCTTCAAACAGCTTCAAGATATTGAGTTTCCAATAGTTTTAAAACCACAGCACGGAGGCGCCCGTTCAAAAAACACGTTTATCGCAAGAAATATCGAAGAATTTAATATCTATAAAAATTTAATCGTTCCGGATAATTGTGTGGTTCAGGAGTATATTGAGGGCGAAGAATATACGTGCGGGACGGTTTCATTCGATGGCCGTTGCTATGGACCCATTGTTATGCGGAGAATTCTGCGGGATGGGGATACTTATAAAGCATTTGTCGAAAATAATCCCGCGATTGAATCACACGTCCACAAATTAGTTGAAATATTAAAACCATTCGGCGCCTGCAATGTTCAGCTTCGCGTAAAGGATGGCGGAATTTATGTGTTTGAAATTAATGCCAGGTGTTCGGGGACAACAGCCGCTCGGGCGCTGGCGGGTTTTAATGAGCCTAAAATGGTGGCGGACTATCTGCTCCACGGCCGCAAACCGCAGTATTCTATTCGTGAAATTACAATTTTGCGATATTGGAAGGAATTAGTAGTGGAAAATCAGCAGATTGAACAGTTTAAGAATTCCGGCTTTTTCAAAGGAAACAAAACACAGTTATGAATCAATCTTCCACGATTCTCGTTACAGGAGCTTCCGGATTTATCGGGAGACATGTTGCATACAGGCTTGCTGAAAAGGGGCATCAGGTTATTGCCCTCTGCCATAAGAGTCAACTTCCTCAACATGTACTCGCCGTCTGCAAAGAAGTTATTTCCGGGGACATCTCTGATTACGATTCATGCAGACGTATGCTGCGGGGTGTTGATGGTGTTTGTCATCTGGCCGGCTTTATCCCGGAACGATATGGGGATCCTCTTTGGGCGCAGAAATGTTACCAGGTTAATGCATTAGCTTCATTAAATCTTGCTATGTGTGCAGTTGAGATGAAAGTTCCGCGTTTCATATATATTTCGGGGGCAAATATGTATTGTCCGTCAAAGACACCCTCTGTGGAATCAGATCCAATTTACCCCGACCAGACTGCGACCTGTTATTTTACAAGCAAGCTGGCGGGGGAACTGTATGTTGGTAACGTTTGCCGAAATAAACAGACAGATGCTTTGATTCTGAGAATTGCCACACCCTATGGCCCGGCGGAACCTGTTGGGAAAGTAATTCCGTCTTTTATGAAGCAGGCGTCACAAGCCCGGCCGCTGCGAGTTTTTTATGGGGGACTGACTACGTACAATTTTGTTTATATCGATGATGTTGCTGAATTAATTACTACCGCTGTCATGGAAGGGCCTGCGGGAATTTATAATATTAGCTCGGCGGAACACACTTCTTTAGCCGAACTTGCTCAAACTGTTGCAAAAGTATATAGTGATAAGAAAATCGAAATTAAAATTGACCCTCCCTCAAATGACGCTTTTGCGGGATTCCCTCCGGTTTCCATTGAAAAAGCCTGTAAGACATGGAATTATAATCCAGGCTCGCTTCTGGAAGGTATAAAGAAGTATCGACAATTCCTGGAAAATCAGTCCGCAGAATTATGAAAACGGCAATATTCAGTGATGTACATGGCAATATCATTGCATTAAAACAGTTTCTTGAAGCTGTCAGGGAACAGGTTCAATCTTATATCTGTTTGGGTGATATTGTCAATTATGGCCCATGGAACGACCAATGCCTTCAAACTATCGTTGAATTGCCGAATTGCACAATCCTTGAAGGAAACCATGAACGCCTTTTTCTCGGTACTGAAAACCTGTCCAATGAGATCCGGCTGGTTCAGGATTTTTTTCAGGTTTCCTACGGTTATTTTGAACGAAAGGACTTAATTTCATCTTTACCTCAATATCTGGATCTGGGCGATTTTCGCTGTATTCATACCATCAACCACAGATCGGTTTACCCCGACAGCAACATTACAGTCGATCGAAACTTTATCATTGGTCATTCACATTATCAGTTTAGCATACGGCGATCAGGCTGCACCATTATCAATCCCGGCAGTATCGGCCAGAATCGAAAATGGATCAACAGAGTTGAATTCGCAGTTTTTGACACTGAAACTCAACATGCGGATTTTTCTTCAATTGAGTACGATGTTGACGCATTCATCTCTGAACTTGTCGATAGAGATTACCCGCGGAGTTGTATCGACTATTATAAGTCAAAGCCGCGCAATTAAAATCTCTTTCACTAATTTGATTAAACCTGTGTGTACGCCGGGGCGCCGGCAAAGAAAAATGGAAGATGAAAAAGAGGCCGTTTACGCCATGAATAAAAAGGCAAAACACGAAAAAATCCTGGCAGTGGTTTTTATGACGCTCCTTCTTCTTTTGTGCGCACTTGCGATATTTTATGGGCTCTGTGGAAAATCGATTATTGAGGCGGCCTATGAAGGAAAATCAATCGGATTTGCAAACAATCTGATCAAATATCAACACACCAAACCCGTCGAGCATTACCTGGAACTCGCCGATGTGCTTTTTTATCGCGGTCTTTTTCTGGGCGCGGCATTCCTTGGATTCACCGGCCTGGTCGTCCGTCTCATATTCTTCAGGAAACCGCCGCACGCGATCTGGGCGGCTGTGTTCGGCACGTTTGTTATTCTTGGCGTGCACTTGTTGAATCCCAACAACCGGATTTATTCAAGTCATGGATTCATGCACGCCGGAATCGTATACCAGATACTGAACGGAAATATCCCTCCCCTTAATCCCTTGCTTGCAGGAATGCCCCTCCTGTGGCCGTGGGGCCACCATTTTCTCGCCGCGGTATTTGTCAAGATATTGAATATCAGCCCGGCATGGGCTTTCGTTATTATTAACGTGCTTTCACTCCAGGGAATTGTCTTCCTGGTCTACAAAACATCAAAATTGATTATCAATGACCAAAGAGCAAATGTCCTGTCGGTAATCATATCAATCTTCGCCGTTTCCTTTGTCACTTCGCATGTCCATAATTTCTTCGAGCAGTATTTAGGGGTTTTTGTGGATACAAGAATCACCCCTGTTTTTTCGAGATTCACCAACTCCAGCGGCGTGCCGCTGGGATTGCTTTTCTACTTACTGTTTATATATACTGTCTTGCTGATTTTCAACAGGACAGAGAAATGGCGACGTCTTCTGATTGTCCTGTTGATCTCCATCGTTGGAACGGGGTTTTTCTATTTTCAAATGCTGCCGGGCCTGCTGGGCGGCTTCGGGGCGATTTTTCTGTTCAGGCTGTATCGCCTTCTCAGGAATAAAACCCGCAATGGCGAGTTCAAATTGTTCTTCACGACGGCAACCGTGGGCCTGGGCTGTCTGATTCTACTGCCATACGCCTTGTCATTGACCGGCGGCGTCAGGGGGAAGATCGATATCCTGAACCCATCCTGGATGTGGCGTAACTTTACAAGCATCTTCTTTGTTGCATTGCCGATACTGACTCTTATCCTGATCGGCAAAAAGCGCCTTGGCGACAAAACCTCCCGACTGCCGATGTGGGATTTCGTATATCTGACGCTGGGCGTTTCGGCAACTTATATCTCTCTTCATTTTCCCGCAGGAAATGAATACAAATACCTCGGCCAGGCAATGGTTTTGCTGGGTATATTGGGAGGCATTACACTTTCATTCTATTGCAACACTAAATCAAAATATGTCATACTGCTTTTAATGCTCATACCGACCGGTATTTCCCTCAGAGATACTAAATACAAATTGAGAAAGAAATACTCCGAATTTCCATATCGCGAAACCGGCAAAAGAATGCTCATGGCCGGAGAAGAAGGAGAGCTTTATGAGTGGTTATTGAAAAATACGCCAAAAGACACCATGGTAATTGACACCGAACTGACGGTTCCCGTTCTGGCGCAGCGAAGCCTTTTCATCGCCGAAGATAAAAAGATTGACGGAAAAATACAAAGACATCCGGGTTTCAGCTTTCTTATCGAGTCGCTTTTCACCGATGGATCCGGTTACGGCGCCGACTTGCTTTCCTGCCGCTATCGCATCCGGAACAAAATCTATGACCCGCAAATAAAGATGAACGACGAAGAACTCGTCGATTTCTTCCAAACACACAAAAATGTTGTAATTGTTATCCGCGACCGACAATTGATAAACAAATTCAGCGATGGTGATTTTGATCTCGTCTTCAGTTCTTCCGGAGATAATTTCAAGGTATATCGCCCTGTTGACCATAAAAAGACTATGGATCATCGGCTGACTGCCGGCGGCGGGTCCTGCTTCCCAACTTGAAAACGAAAAGGCCGTTTACGCCATGAATGAAAAGGCAAAACACGAAAAAATCCTGACAGTGGTTTTTATGACGCTCCTTCTTCTTTTGTGCGCACTTGCGATATTTTATGGGCTCTGCGGAAAATCGATTATTGAGGCGGCCTATGAAGGAAAATCAGTCGGATTTGCAAACAATCTGATCAAATATCAACACACCAAACCCGTCGAGCATTACCTGGAACTCGTCGATGTGCTTTTTCGCCGCGGCCTGTTTCTTGGCGCGGTGCTTCTGGCGTTCGTGAACATGGTGGTGCGATTAATCTTTTTCAAGAAGCCGCCGCGCGCGATCTGGGCGGCTGTGTTCGGCGTGTTTGTTATTCTTGGAGTGCACTTGTTGAATCCCAACAACCGGGTTTATTCAAGTCACGGATTCATGCACGCCGGAATCGTATACGAGATACTGAACGGAAATATCCCTCCCCTTAATCCCTTGCTTGCAGGAATGCCTCTCCTGTGGCCGTGGGGATACCATTTCCTCGCCGCAGGATTTGTATGGTCGCTGAATGTCAGCCCGCCGTGGGCCTTTGCCATAATCAATCTGCTGGCGCTTCCGGGAATTGTCTTCCTGGTCTGCAGAATATCAAAATTGATTATCAATGACCAAAGAGCAAATGTCCTGTCGGTAATCATATCAATCTTCGCCGCCACCTTTATCGACCGGAAGATAGCGATCTTTCTCAGGCGCAACCACGGTGTATTCGTGGAATTCAAGGCTATGCCGGTCTTTACACGATTTACCAACTCCAGCGGCGTGCCGCTGGGATTGCTTTTCTACTTACTGTTTATATATACTGTCTTGCTGATTTTCAACAGGACAGAGAAATGGCGACGTCTTCTGATTGTTCTGTTGATTTCCATCGTTGGAACGGGGTTTTTCTATTTTCAAATGCTGCCGGGCCTGCTGGGCAGCTTCGGGGTGTTCTTTCTGTTCAGGCTGTATCGCCTTCTCAGGAATAAAACCCGCAATGGCGCGTTCAAATTGTTCTTCACGACGGCAACCGTGGGCCTGGGCTGTCTGATTCTACTGCCATACGCCTTGTCGTTGACCGGCGGCGTCAGGGGGAAGATCGATATCCTGAACCCATCCTGGATGTGGCATAACTTTACAAGCTTTTTCTTTGTTTCTTTGCCGGTCCTGACTCTTATCCTGATAAGCCGAAAACTCCTGAAGCACAGAGTCGCCCTGCAGCCGATGCGTAATTTCATATTTCTTACTCTCGGCGCTTCAATGACTTATATTTCTATTCATTTCCCCGGCAACAACGAATACAAGTTTCTGGTCCAGGCAATAGTTATGCTGGGTGTTTTGGGAGGTATTGCTCTTTCGTTTTACTGCAACGGGAAAATGAAGTATATCGTGCTCATTTTGACACTCATATTTTCCAGTTTTTCCTTTCGGGACGTCGAGTACAAACTGCAAAAGAAATACTCTGAATTATCGTATCGCGAAGCCGGCGAAAATATCCTCATGGCCGGAGAAGAAGGAGAGCTTTATGAGTGGCTGGCCAACAATACGCCAGGCGATATTATAGTAGTGGACACCGCCCAAAAGGTCCCATTTTTGGCTCAAAGGCGACTTTTCATCGCACAAGACGAGTGGATAGACGGACAACTAAAATCCCAACCGGGTATGGGAATCTACATGCAAATGCTTTTCGTCGAGGGCAGTGGTTACAGCCCTGAATTGATTGACTACCGCCATCGCATCCTGAACAAAATCTATGACCCACAAACAAACCTGAATGACGAAGAATTAACAGAGTTTTTCCTGACGCATAAGAATATCCTGATCATCCTTCGCAGACAGGAGTTGACGCAGAAATTCTCTCCGGACAGATTCGATCTCGTTTTTAACTCTTCAAACAGCAATTTCAAGGTCTACCGGCCTGGCGATTGGGCAACCCCGGAGAAATCCCCGCCAATTGTCAGGTGACGGCATTGCTGCGTCAGCCTGTTTACAGTCGGCACAAAAAACCGTGTATTCGGCGCCAACTTTCAATAAAACCGCCTCGAAAACGAAAACTCTTGACAGTTCAGGAAAGGTCCGTCGGCGATAAAGGAAGATAACGCAGAAAAATCACTGGTCGAGGTGCTGAGAACCCTGCCGTATGTTGGTTGGGTGCCGGTGAAGAATACTGAAGACGTTTCTGTTACGATATATGATCCAAAATAC